>OCVR010003263.1_pt1 | contig 11555 bp, 8 predicted proteins | sample 1539091 | NCBI WGS metagenome assembly OCVR01 (sample SAMEA3355530, study PRJEB22509) | marine metagenome | biome: marine; feature: coastal ocean; material: water | place: USA | collected 2010-08-07 | depth 16 m | reverse complement strand
GCTTTAAAAAAATTACTTGAAAATGGCCAAGCAACTAACTTTGATTTTTACAACGTAGGAACAGGAAAGGGGTCTTCTGTATTAGAGGTTATTACTGCTTTTGAATCTGTAACAGGAAAAAAATTAAATTATAAAATCGTAGACCGGCGAGAGGGTGATGTTATACAAGCTTTTGCAGACACAACCAAGGCAAATAATGTATTGGGTTGGAAGGCTGAGCACACTTTAGAGCAAGCCTTGTTATCTGCCTGGAAATGGGAAGAAAAACAATAGTCACTGGTTACATTTTACTTTACCTTACGTAGCCCTTACATCTAAGGGCTTTTTTGATACTGGTTTAAAATATTTATCTACACCCCAGGGTTACGTCTTTCTTTTTTGTAGTTATCTTTGCCACATGGAAAATACACCACATAAAGCAGGTTTTGTAAATATCATTGGAAATCCTAATGTGGGTAAGAGCACCCTTATGAATGCTTTTGTGGGAGAACGCTTATCTATTATTACCTCAAAGGCACAAACTACACGTCACAGAATTTTAGGGATTGTCAATGGAGATGATTTCCAGATGTTGCTAAGTGACACACCTGGTATCATTAAACCGGCATATCAGCTGCAAGAAAGCATGATGGATTTTGTAAAATCTGCTTTTGATGATGCAGATGTCTTATTGTACATCGTTGAACTTGGCGAGAAAGAATTAAAAGATGAAGCCTTTTTCAGTAAAATAACCAATAGTAAAATACCGGTATTGCTTCTTATAAATAAGATAGATAAAGGAGATGAAACCTCTTTAAAAGAGTCAATGACCCTTTGGCAAGAAAAAGTGCCTAATGCAGAGATTTTTGCTATCTCTGCCCTAGAGAACTTTGGGGTTTCAGAAGTTTTTAAACGCATTATAGATTTGCTGCCACAATCACCAGCATTTTACCCAAAAGATCAACTTACAGACAAACCCGAACGCTTTTTTGTGAACGAAACCATTAGAGAGAAAATCTTGATGCACTACAAAAAAGAAATTCCCTATAGTGTAGAGATAGAAACCGAAGAATTCTTTGAGGACGAGGATATTATAAGAATTCGAGCGGTTATTATGGTAGAGCGTGATTCTCAAAAAGGAATCATTATTGGACACAAAGGGGAGGCTATAAAGCGCATAGGGGTTGAGTCTAGGAAAGATTTAGAAAAGTTTTTCGGAAAACAAATTCACCTAGAAACCTATGTAAAAGTCAATAAAAACTGGCGTAATAGCGATAGGCAATTACGAAGGTTTGGCTACAATGGCTAAGGATGTGTAAAGCCCAAAATACAAAGGAAATAAAGACTCAATACTTCCTGCCTAATATCAAATCTAAAAGAGTACTTTTGCAGACTAGAAAATTTCAGAAACTATGAGTATTGTTGCTATTGTAGGACGTCCAAACGTAGGGAAGTCTACATTTTTTAATAGATTAATACAACGCCGTGAGGCTATTGTAGACGCCGTAAGTGGTGTTACTAGAGATCGTCATTACGGTAAGAGTGATTGGAACGGTAAAGAGTTTTCGCTCATTGATACAGGAGGATATGTAGTAGGGAGCGATGATATCTTTGAGGCAGAGATTGACAAGCAAGTAGAGCTTGCCATTGATGAGGCAGATGCCATTATCTTTATGGTTGAGGTTGAAAGTGGTGTTACGGGTATGGATGAAGATGTAGCTCAATTGCTAAGAAAAAGTAAAAAACCAGTTTTTCTTGCTATAAATAAAGTAGATAACTCAAAAAGAGCTCAAGATGCTGTAGAGTTTTACTCTCTAGGATTTGAGCGTTTTTATACCATTTCAAGTATCAATGGTGGTGGAACAGGAGATTTACTAGACGATCTTGTAAAAGCACTTCCAGAGGCTGTTGAAGCTGATGAGGAAACCTTGCCAAGATTTGCTGTAGTGGGACGTCCAAATGCGGGAAAGTCTTCTTTCATCAACTCCTTAATTGGAGAAGACAGATATATCGTTACCGATATTGCAGGAACAACCCGAGATAGTATCGATACAAGATACAAGCGTTTTGGTTTTGAGTTTAATTTGGTGGATACTGCAGGAATCCGTAAAAAGAGTAAAGTAAAAGAAGATTTAGAATTTTATTCTGTAATGCGGAGTGTAAGAGCTATTGAGCATTGTGATGTTATTATATTGGTTTTTGACGCCTCTCGTGGTTTTGATGGACAGGTACAAAACATCTTTTGGCTTGCCCATAGAAATAATAAAGGTGTTGTTATTTTGGCAAACAAGTGGGATTTAATAGAAAAAGACAATCAAAGCGCTAAAGATTTTGAAAAGTATATTAAAAAACAATGTGAACCTTATACAGATGTGCCAATTGTTTTTATGTCTGTGCTTAACAAGCAGCGTATATACAAGGCAATAGAAACAGCCGTTGAGGTGTATCAAAACCGTACCAAGAAAATTAAGACAAGTACCTTGAATGATACGATGTTGCCAATTATACAGCACACATCACCTCCTCAGTACAAAGGGAAGTATATCAAGATAAAATACATTACTCAATTGCCAACACCTTGGCCAAGTTTTGCATTTTTTGCTAATTTGCCGCAATACGTAAAAGAGCCGTATAAACGCTTTTTAGAAAATCAACTACGGAAAGAGTTTGATTTCCACGGGGTGCCAGTAACTGTTTTTATACGTAAGAAATAGCACCCAATTGCATTAAAAAACACAATAAAAAAAACCCTAACTCGCTTGTTAGGGTTTTTTTATTATTTGGAAACTGTAGGTTAGTCTTTCAGTAAACTTCTTGAAATTACAATTTTTTGAATTTCACTTGTACCTTCATATATCTGAGTGATTTTAGCATCACGCATCATGCGTTCTACATGGTATTCTTTTACAAAACCATTTCCTCCATGGATTTGTACAGCCTCTACAGAAACTTCCATGGCAACTTTACTTGCCTTTAATTTTGCCAGAGCGCTAGAGGTATCATAGTTGTTGCCGTTGTCTTTGTCCCAGGCAGATTTGTACACCAAATAGCGCGCTGCTTCAATCTCTAGGTGCATGTCTGCTAGTTTAAATGCAATGGCTTGATGGTTGCATATTTCTGTGCCAAATGACTTTCTTATTTTAGAATAATCACGAGCCATCTCGAATGCTCCGCCGGCAATACCTAGTGCTTGTGCCGCAATACCAATACGACCACCAGAGAGCGTTTTCATGGCAAATTTAAAACCGAATCCGTCTTCACCAATTCTATTCTCTTTAGGAACCTTTACATCATTGAAATTTAGCGTGTGTGTGTCACTACCTCTTATGCCTAATTTATCTTCTTTAGGTCCTATTTCAAAACCGTCCCATGTTTTTTCAACAATAAAAGCGTTGATGCCACGGTGTCCTTTTTCTTTGTCTGTCTGGGCAATTACTAAATAATAATCTGCGCTGCCACCATTTGTGATCCAGTTTTTTGTACCATTTAGAATATAATGATCTCCTTTATCTATAGCTGTAGTTTTTTGGGATGTTGCATCACTTCCTGCTTCTGGCTCACTTAAACAAAATGCTCCTAAGGCTTCTCCAGTAGCAAGTTTTGTTAGGTATTTTTGTTTTTGCTCTTCATTTCCATATTTTTCGATACCGTAACACACCAATGAGTTGTTTACAGAAACAATAACAGAACTTGAAGCATCTATCTTGCTTAATTCTTCTACAACGATTGCATAACTTAGAGTGTCCATACCGCCACCGCCGTATTTTGGGTCTACCATCATACCCATAAAGCCAAGCTGCCCCATTTTTCTTACTTGCTCTTTTGGGAACTCTTGTTTGTTGTCACGTTCAACAACACCCGGAAGTAATTCTTGTTTTGCAAAATCACGAGCTGCCTCGCGTATCATTAAATGTTCTTCAGATAGATTAAAATCCATATATTTTGTTTAAAATTCAATAAAACGTTGTGTTTGTAAAGATAGTGCTAAAAACATAATTCTCAAAAGCCCAATTGTTGCTAAATATGTAATTCCATTGTTTTTATTTTTACACTTTAAAATTGCAACATTGTCGTTTTTGAGCTTTAATGCGCAGCATATAAACTCTTTGTGGGTCTAAAATAAACTTTTATCACCCTTGTTATGTATTGCCTTTTTTTTATGATATTTAGGCTATGAAAAAACAGCGTTATAAAGTGTTGGGTGTAATGAGTGGCACCTCTCTTGATGGTGTTGATTTGGCGCTTTGTTATTTTAATATGCATAAAAAAATAACCTATGAGATGCCCCTTGCAAAAACCATTGCATACTCAACCCATTGGAAGAGTAGATTACAAAGTGCAGTAGGTTTCTCTCCAGAGGAGTTAACTCAACTTGATTTGGAGTATACCACGTATTTGGGTAATATAATTACTACATTTATTGAAGAGAATAACATTAAAGATTTGGACGCTGTATGTAGTCACGGCCATACCGTTTTGCACCGGCCCGATCAAGGGATTACGTTACAGATTGGTAATTTGGAGCAGATTTCAAAAATTATCAAACAAACAGTTGTTTGTGATTTCAGGGTTCAGGATTTACTTTTTGGAGGGCAAGGAGCCCCATTAGTGCCTTTGGGTGATCTATTGCTTTTTTCGCAATATGATTATTGTCTGAATTTGGGTGGGTTTGCAAATGTCTCTAAAGTAAGCAGAGGGGTATCTATTGCCTATGATATTTGTCCTGTAAATGTGGTCATGAACCATTATGCCCAAAAATTGGCACGTCCCTATGACTCTGGTGGTGAGCTAGCGAAATCTGGCAACGTATTGCCCGATGTACTAAAACTTCTAGATGCCTTACCTTATTATAAACTTCCTGCCCCAAAATCTTTAGGTATAGAATGGGTGCACAGAGATATAATGCCCATATTAAAAGCCTCACAAGCAAAAGAAGTAGATATTTTAAGAACCTGTGTTGCACATTTTGCAAGTCAAATAGCCCAACAATTTATATCTGGTAGTAGCGTGCTAGTTACAGGAGGGGGCACATATAATAGTTTCTTATTAGAGCAAATAAAAGCACATATTGATGTTTCTCTGGTAGTGCCCACTAAAACACTCATAGAATTTAAAGAGGCTTTAATTTTTGGTCTTTTAGGAGTTTTAAAATTAAGAGATGAGGTAAATTGTTTGTCTAGTGTAACTGGGGCAAATCACAATCATAGCAGCGGCGTTGTTTTTTTAAATTAAATTTTAAATAGCTTTTATTGTAGTTGTTATATCTTAAAGTTTTCAAAATCTTAATTTAATTCTCTCTCTTCAAAGTATCTTTGACAAAAACTATATTTAGCGAATGCCCGCATCCAAAGAAAAAAAACCAGATCAAGTTGTATTTGATCAAAAAACACAAAAGTATAGCGCTTCTTTAACGCCCTATGCAACAAATTTGGGTGCTCCTGCTATTATTCCCGATGATATCACTTCTTGGAAAAATGCTAATATCCACAAAGTAAACCATCAGTTTAAATCTCAATTTGATGATCTCAAAGCAGAATATGATTTGATGATGAAACAATTTGAGTACAACAATTTAATATACAATGCCAAATTCAGCTTTGAGCCTGTACTGGGAGAAATCTATTTCCTGTATCGAAAAAAAAATGGTGATGTTTGGCTCTCTTTAATTGCGCCCAATGAATGCTCTTGGGATTATGTAGGCACTTTTAGGCTCAATAGTGCCAAAATGTGGGAACAGATTGAACAAGAAAATTAAAAATTGTATAAATTATAGTTTAAAATTCGTTTACAACTCAGTGTAAATTTTACTAAAAACAAACATATAGCATTTTTCATTTTTTTATCTTTGTCTAAACATCAAATAGTGTATGTCTTAGTAAATAAATCAAAAGACATTGTCAATACACTACTTGCTTTAAAATTGTTCTTACATACATAATCTAATCTATAAATATTTTTTCATGACACAGCTTTAGCTACGCTTTATTTCTTACACATTTTCTTTACTGGTTCAATGATTGTTCTTGTATATAAAAGGAAATGTATCTCAAAAAAGACAATAAAATAAAAAATAAGTCAAAAGCATACACTACTATGAAAGAATTACTAAAAAAATACGAAGAAAAAGAGCCTGAAATTGTTTTTCACTGGAAAGATCCGCAAACAGAGGCGGAGGGCTGGACTGTTATTAATTCACTTCGCGGCGGTGCTGCTGGAGGAGGAACCAGAATGCGTGTAGGTTTAAATGAAAATGAAGTTTTGTCTTTAGCCAAAACCATGGAGGTGAAGTTTACAGTGAGTGGTCCTGCCATTGGTGGCGCCAAATCTGGTATTAATTTCAACCCACAAGATCCTCGTAAAAGAGGAGTTTTGGAGCGTTGGTATAAAGCAGTGTCACCCCTTTTAAAATCGTATTATGGTACTGGTGGAGATTTAAACGTAGATGAAATTCACGAAGTTATCCCCATTACAGAGCAAAGTGGTGTTTGGCATCCACAAGAAGGTGTCTTTAACGGACATTTCAATCCTACACAAGCAGATAAAATAAACAGAATAGGACAATTACGCCAAGGAGTAATTAAGGTTATTGAAAACACAAGTTACTCTCCAGATGTTTCAAAAAAATATACTGTTGCAGACATGATTACAGGTTTTGGTGTGGCCCAAGCGGTGCATCATTATTACACAATCTATGGAGGTGATGTTAAAGGTAAAAAAGCAATTGTTCAAGGTTTTGGAAATGTTGGGGCCGCTGCAGCCTATTACTTGGCCCAAATGGGAGCTAAAGTAGTAGGAATAATTGATCGTGTTGGCGGTGTTATTAATCCAGATGGGTTCTCTTTTGAGCAAATTACAGATTTATACCACCAAAAAGACGGGAATACTTTAGTGGCAGATAACATGCTTTCTTTTGAGCAAATGAACGAGCAAATTTGGACACTAGAATGTGATATTTTCGCGCCTTGTGCAGCCTCTAGATTGATAACCAAAGACCAAATTTCAAGTATGATAGAAAATGGGCTTGAAGTTATATCTTGTGGCGCAAATGTGCCTTTTGCAGATAAAGAGATTTTCTTTGGAAGCATCATGGAATACACAGATCAGCGTGTTTCTTTAATTCCAGATTTTATTAGTAATTGTGGTATGGCACGTGTGTTTGCTTATTTTATGGAGCGTAAGGTGCAAATGACAGATCAGGCCATTTTTAATGATACTTCACAAACCATCAAGAAGGCCATTGAAGACACTTACAGCGCTAATAATAGCAAAACCAATATCAGTAAAACTGCTTTTGAAATCGCTCTAAAACAATTAGTTTAATTACCATACAGTACACTATTTATGACGTCACTCATTATCTTAATATTTGTAATTGGTTATTTATCAATAACCCTAGAGCATCCTTTAAAACTAGATAAGACAGTCCCTGCACTTTTAATGGCAGCACTTATTTGGGGTGTGCTTGCAGTAGGTTTTCATGCGGGTTGGTTTGATGTTATAGACACCTATGACAATGTTTTTAATTTTGCCTTGGGCGGTGAGCAAGCCGAACACGGTTTTGAAAATACCTTATTGCATCATTTAGGAAAAACAGCAGAGATTTTAATTTTCTTAATTGGAGCAATGACCATTGTTGAGATTATTGATTTACATCGCGGTTTTGAAATCCTAAAAAGTGCTGTACGCACCAAAAGCAAAAAAAGATTATTATGGATTATTGGAATTTTAGCCTTTATTCTTTCTGCGATTATTGATAATTTAACAGCTACCATTGTTCTAGTTACCCTATTGCGTAAATTAATTATTCAGCGCGAGGAACGTTTATGGTTTGCGGCCATGGTTGTAATTGCCGCTAATGCTGGTGGAGCATGGTCTCCTATAGGAGATGTAACTACAACCATGTTGTGGATTGCCAAGAATGTGACTGCTTTAGGTCTTATAAAATATGTAGTAATTCCTTCTGTAATTTGTTTTGTAATCCCTTTTAGTATTGCTTCTTATTTACCTGCCTTCAGGGGTGAGATACAAGTAGAGCTGGATCAAGACACAGATTCTGGAAGACTGTTAAGTAGTAAAAAGATGCTCTTTTTAGGTCTAGCAATGATTGTGTCTGTACCTATTTTTAAAACACTCACCCATTTGCCTCCTTATATAGGCATGATGTTAGCCCTAGGGGTTGTTTGGTTAGTTTCAGAATACATACACCCAGAAGAAGATTTTAGTAAAGAAAGACGCCATCTGTACTCTGCCCACAAGGCATTATCTCGCATTGAAATTTCTAGTATTTTATTTTTCTTAGGTATCCTTATGGCAGTTGCTGGACTAGAGAGTTTGGTGTATGGTGTTGCCGAGAATGGAGACCCTGTAGGTACTTTACGTTATTTAGCTGAAATTTTAAATGGAGCAATACCCTCTCAAGACATTGTGGTAATGTTATTAGGGGTCTTATCTGCCATTATAGATAATGTTCCACTAGTAGCAGCATCTATGGGAATGTACACCGCCCAGACAGATAGTCTGCTTTGGCACTTCATTGCTTTTTCTGCTGGTACAGGAGGAAGTATGCTTATTATTGGTTCTGCAGCAGGTGTAGCCGCTATGGGTATGGAACGCATCGATTTTATTTGGTATCTTAAAAAGATATCTTGGTTGGCCTTTATTGGATTTGCTGCAGGTTCTATAGCATTTATACTCCTCACAGGAGGTACTTCAGGGTTATAGATTCACTAGAATTCTTTTCTAGTTGTTTTATAAAATCAGTCCACAAAAAAAAAGCATTTGAAAAAATGCTTTTTTTTAGATTTTATGAAAACAAGAAATTCTAATTAGCGCTATCCTTTTTGTTGTTAATGTTTCTTTTTAGCGGAGATATTATTTCAATCTCTTACTTTATGTTTCATTTACACCTAAAGATCTTCGCAACTGCTAGTGCAGTTTGTATTATCATTTGGTTGCTTCGGGGACTTAAATATAAACAAAAAATTCAATTAAATCGATATAATACATATTTATTCGATGAAATACACTAAATTTTAACATTTGACCTTGTTTTAAAGCAGAAATATTTTTTTTTAAAATTGTTTTATTTTTTCTGTTTTTAAAATCGCTCTGTTTTTGTGCTTTCATTTGTTCAAAAAAAGTAGAGACTTTTTGGTATCTTTAACGTTAAAATATATCCTATTGAAAAAGTTATTTATAGGTGCTATTGCACTATCGTTTTTTGCCTGTACTAACCAAACAAAAACTATTTTGGCAGAGGTTGATCAAACCACGCCTCATGATTTCATGTTCATGCAACGCGCGTATCCTAGCGGGCAATTAAATACAAGTGCCTTTAGAGAAGCAGTGCAGTGGAAAAAGAAAAATAGTTCACAAGAAAAGGCAGTCTCTGAGCTCTGGGAATTTGTGGGGCCATTAAATACTGGTGGTAGAATAACAGATGTAGAAATTCCCTTAAATGACACTAATACCTATTATGTAGGTACTGCCTCTGGTGGTATTTTTAAGACCATAGACGGCGGTGCTACATTCAATCCTATTTTTGATGATCAAGAAATACTCTCTATTGGTGATATGCAGCTTTCAAAAACCAATCCAAACACCATTTGGGTTGGAACCGGAGAGGTTAATGCAGGAGGAGGCTCTTTGGCCTATGATGGTGATGGTGTGTACCGCTCTACAGATGCTGGAATGTCTTGGGAGCCTCGAGGATTACCCAATGTGGGCAGTGTAGGTAAGGTGCTTATTGATCCTAATGATGACAACACCATTTTTGTTGGAGCTATGGGCCCTTTGTTTAAAAATGATCCCAATAGAGGGGTTTATAAAACCACGGATGGTGGCGCCTCCTGGAATCAAGTATTATTTATAAGTGATAAAACGGGCGTTATAGACATGGCCATACATCCTACCAATGGAGCTATTGTTTATGCCGCCGCTTGGCAGCGAGAACGAAGACCAAATAATAGAATTTACGGTGGTGAAGAGTCTGGTCTTTACAAGTCTATAGATGGCGGCTTAACCTGGACACAGATGACAAGTGGCCTGCCATCGCAAGGTGCTCAAAAAGGGCGTATTAGTATTACTATTTCTGAGTCTAATCCAGCTGTTTTATATGCTAGATATGCAGACGCAATAGGTAATATCCAGGGAGTGTATCGTTCTGCAGATGGCGGAGAGTCTTGGGAAACCCGTAATTCAAGCCAATTAACAAATGTAGGATTCCACTGGTGGTTTCGGGGTATTTATGTAGATCCTACCAACGAAGATATTATTTATAATGTAGATTTTAGGGTACAAAAATCTACAGATGGAGGACAGAGTTGGAGTAACTCTTTTTCTAATGTACATGTAGATCAACACGCTATGGCATTTTCTCCAAACAATCCACAAAACATATTATTGGGTAACGATGGAGGTTTATATGAAAGTCAAAATGGGGGGAACACATCCTTAAAATATACAACACTCCCCATTACACAGTTGTATAGATTTCATGTAGATGCCCAAGACGATAGTAAGATATATGCTGGCGCACAAGACAATAACACCATACGTACCACCACTGGAGATACAGACAATTGGAATCCTATTTATGGTGGTGATGGCTTCCAGCCACTTGTGGATCCAGACAACACCAATGTAATATATGCCTTATCACAGCGGGGTAATTTAGGTAAATCTACAAACGACGGCGCTTCTTTTTTTGGTGCCATGAGTGGTATTTCAAATAGTGACAGAAAAAATTGGGATACACCAATAGCCTTCGATCCTTCAGATTCTCAAACCCTCTATTATGGAGCAAATCGTTTGTATAAAACGACAAATGCAGCTGGAAATTGGTCTGTAATAAGTCCAGATCTAACCGATGGACCTTATGAGGGTAATTTAACCTTTGGAACCATAATTAGCATAAGTGTTTCAGCTATAAACAGCAATGTTATATTCGTAGGAACAGATGATGGTAACCTCTGGACTACCGACAACGGAGGTGCGTTTTGGTCTAATATTTCGGCCAGCCTACCAAATAGATGGGTAACAAGTGTCCTTGCAGATCCTGATGATGTAAATACCGTGTATGCTACCTACTCTGGGTATCGTTTTGGAGAAAATCTAGGACATGTTTTTAAAAGCGAAAACAGCGGAGCTACCTGGGAGGACATCTCTGGAGGGATTCCTGATATTCCTATCAATGATATTGTTAAAGACAGTTATGGCAATTTATTTGTTGCAACAGATGTTGGAGTAGTTGCCTCTTCAGACCAAGGAAATTCTTGGAATGTTTTGGCTGCAAATTTACCTTCTGTGCCTGTTACAGATCTGCATATTCATCAAGCCAGTGAGTATCTTTATGCTGCAACCTATGGAAGATCAAGCTATAAAATAAATATTGCAGAAAATATTTTAGGTTCTAACAATCAAGCCCTACAAGACTCCGTAGCATTATTTCCTAATCCTACCCAGGATACCGTTGAGATTTCTTTTCTACAACAAGCAGAAAATATTGCGGTAACTGTATATGATGCACTTGGCAGGAAAATGATCCAAAAAACACTACCAGCCACATTAAATAAGGC
>OCVR010003257.1_pt1 | contig 11577 bp, 10 predicted proteins | sample 1539091 | NCBI WGS metagenome assembly OCVR01 (sample SAMEA3355530, study PRJEB22509) | marine metagenome | biome: marine; feature: coastal ocean; material: water | place: USA | collected 2010-08-07 | depth 16 m | reverse complement strand
GGAGAGTTTGCCTACTACCTGACGAAAGTTGGGATGGCCCTCAATCCCTCGAGAGGAGGTTCTTCCGGCATGTTCAAGCGGATCAATGGGAAGATTTACGACAGGGGACCCAACGCGCTTTATGGCGCTTCTGGCCTAGCTGCAGTCTGGGCCGAAGAGAATACGCGAGAGTCAATCTACCGCGCTTTTCGCCGCAAGGAGGTCTTTGCCACATCGGGGCCGCGCATTTTTTTGCGTTTTTTCGCCGGTTATAGCTTCGACAAGACAATGCTCGATAGTGCGGATGGCGTCCAGCGTGCCTATGCAGAAGGTGTCAGCATGGGTGGAAATCTTTTAGGCGCCGACGGTGACGGAGAAGCGCCCGGCTTCATCCTGATGGCATCTGCCGATCCCGAAAGTGCACCTCTGCAGCGCCTGCAGGTTATCAAGGGATGGATCGATGACGACGGTAATACCCACGAGGATGTGATTGACGTGGCCTGCGCCAACGGCGCTACTGTCAATCCTGACACTAAACGTTGTCCGGATAACGGGGCCAGGGTCGACCTGACCGACTGTTCGATTAACCCTGACACAGGGGCCTGGCAGCTGTCCGTCCTGTGGCATGATCCGGATTTCCAGCCCGAGCAGCGCGCGTTCTACTATGCCCGCGCCATTGAGAACCCAAGCTGCCGCTGGTCGACCTGGGATGCCTTGCGCGCTGGGGTCGAACCCCGACCCGATCTTGCCAGGACCCTGCAGGAGCGAGCCTGGTCCTCACCCATTCATTACCACGGGTACTGACGAGTTAACTCGGCCCGCCATATAACCGGAGAATTCCCATGCCCTACAACACCCTGCGCTACGAGGTCGAGGACCACATCCTGACCTTGACCCTAAACCGTCCCGGACAATTGAACGCCTTTACCGTTGAAATGGCGCAGGAACTGATTGATGCGTTCGATCGCGCCAGCAACGACGACAAGGTGCGCGTGGTCGTGGTGACCGGAGAGGGCAAGGCCTTCTGCGCAGGCATGGATCTGAGCGTTGGCGGCAACGTCTTCGGCCTGGATGAGAGCCAGCTGCCGGACATGGCTGATATGGAAGCATGCTGCGCGGGTGACGGTAAGATCGACAGCGTACGCGACACCGGCGGCCTGGTGGCGCTCGCCATCTACGAGTGCAACAAGCCGGTCATTGCTGCGATCAACGGCGCCGCCGTCGGCATCGGCGCCACCATGACCTGCGCCATGGATATCCGCCTGGCCTCCGAAAAGGCGCGCATCGGCTTCGTGTTCAACAAGATCGGCATCACCCCGGAGGCGTGCTCAAGCTGGTTCCTGCCGCGCATCGTCGGCATTTCTCAGGCCCTGGAATGGGTGTACACGGCAGAAATTCTCAGTGCCGAGGATGCATTGGCCGGCGGCTACGTGAAAGCCATCGTGTCCCCCGAGCAACTGCTGGACGAGGCTTACACGCTGGCGCGGCGCATCGCCAAACACAGCCCCGTGGCCATCGCAATGTCGCGCCAGATGATGTACCGCAATGCCGCACAGCCTCACCCCATCGAGGCGCACAAGGTCGACTCGCTGGCAATCTTTTACGCCAGCCAGAAAAGCGGCAAGGAAGGCGTGGCCGCGTTCCTGGAGAAGCGGGAGGCGGTATTCGAAGACCGCACATCCACCGATATGCCGGCGTTCTATCCCTGGTGGAAGTGAACTAGCGCGGGGGCGATCGGTCTGTTCGCCGGACGACGAGTTCATCTACTGATCTAACTAGTGGTCCGGCTTTCGACCATCGAATCTTGTCATAAATTTGGTAAAGTCAATGGGACGCGATAGATTAGGGCGCTGAGTATTCGAGAATTACGCATGGCCAAGCAATCAAGTTCTGAAGCAAAGAATTATCATCACGGCGCTCTGAAACAGGCACTGTTGGACGAGACCGCCCGCATACTGGCAGAAGAAGGTGAATCTGGACTCTCTCTGCGTCGACTGGCGTCTAACCTGGGTGTCTCTAGAACCGCTCCTTACAACCATTTCGATAATAAGGACGCACTGTTGTCGGCGGTGGCAGAAGAAGGCTTCAGACGCTTCGAGAAGACCATGGATGCCACTCGTCGCAAGCACCGAAACAGCACTGGCAATGAAATGATGCGTGCGCTGGTACAGACTTACGTCAAGTTTGCACTCAACAACCGGCAGTACTATGACCTGATGTACGGCAGCAAGTCCTGGCACGAGGGCGCAAAAACTGAGTCACTTGCGATTACCTCGAGAAGAGTACTGCGGCAAGACACTGAGCGCCTGCAGAGAGCCCAGGAGAAGGGCCTGATCTGTGCAGATGTGGATGTCGTTTACTTCGAGCGCTTTATGTGGGGCGCCCTGCACGGAATCAGCCGATTATGCCTGGATGGCGTTTACGCAGACCATGTATCAATCAAAAAACTCTGCACTAGTACGGGAGACATGCTGTGGCAGTTAATGGACCCGGCGAAGTAAATCCTGCCCGGATCTTTCCAGGCTAGTAACCTGCGCTGCCATCGGCAATGCACTTATAGAAACCGACGTCCAATCGCTCGTAGGATTCGCCTTGAGGCCTGCGAACATAAATTTCATCATCCCCAACGTTATCCAGGTGATAAGCTTGCTCGCGTAGTTCACCCTTGAGTAATTTAAACGTCCCGGTGGTGGCCATTGATCGCTGAATGCGCAGGAATACCGGCCTGGCATATACGGGCAACTCGCCATCCACGATACGCACAAACGCCTCCATATCGAATGGGACACTCTCCTCAAGGGCAAATGCTACCATGCCCGCACGGCCTTCCACGCCCGGAACCTCAACGCCATAGACATTGGCCATATTGATTTGCGGATGCCGGTTCAACACCTCACCTACCTCGTTAGTCGAGACATTTTCCGCGCGCCAGCGGAAGGTATCGCCCGTTCGGTCCACGAACTGGTAGTGCTTCAGGCCCAACGCGAAGCCAACATCGATCTCACGTATTAGATCGCCGGTATTAAACCACTGGTCTCCCTGTTCGATAACGTTCCGGACAATCTTCTTTTCGGTGGCGGCCGAATCAGTGTAGCCGTCAAACCGCGTTCTACTGCTGATTTTCCCCAGCAACAGGCCAGGCTCTCCGACGGGCGCTTCGATGCATACACCCGACTCATCCCGCAGTATCTCCGCCTCATCGTGGTTATACTTGACCAGCGCTATCTTGGAACTGGGGAAGCCAATCGTCCTGTCCTTGTTCAATAGATTCATAAAGCTGACGTTGCCCTCGCTGGAGCCGTATATCTCACAGATTCGGGAAACACCAAAACGATCCTTAAACTCTTTCCAGACATCCGGACGGAGGCCATTGCCCAGAATTTTTTTCAGGGGATTACCTTTCTCTTCCGGGCACCTTGGCTGCATTAGCAGGTAGCGACACAACTCGCCGACGTAGATAAAGCAATTCGCCTGGTGTTCCTGTACTTCCGACCAGAAACTGGAGGCGGAAAACTTCCGGCGGAGAACGATGGAGCCACCCGCGCTAATGAATCCGCAGACGCCCGGACCCATTCCGGTAATATGGTAAATGGGCAGGCACAGGTAAAGCCTGTCTTCGGGCTTGAGCCTGAACCCCGTACCCCCAATAGCTTGCCCCGCGGCGAGGATCTTTCGATGCAGGATGACCGCAGCCTTGGGCAATCCCGTCGTCCCGGAAGTAAAGATATAAAGCGCCGTCTCTCCAGCAGTGATAGTGCTCGTGACCGTCAGGTTTTCCCCTGACATCGACGCCATTTCTACCCGTGCATCAATAGCCCAATGAGGCGGCTCTTTCGAATCGGCGTCAGAAAACCACAGCAGCGGCTCGGTATCTGTCCAGCTGAGTTCGTCGCGTATCGAGTCGAAAGCTGCCGATCTCTCTTCTCCGACGATACAGCCCTTGGCATTCGTAGCTGAAAGACAATGCAAGAGAGCCCCCCCTGTGAGGCTGTTATTGATGAGGCTGGCGCTGGCCCCCAGCTTGACCAGCGCCAACATGGCAAGGATGTACTCCGCGCGGTTCTCCATGAAGATCGCCACGGTATCCCCGCGCGAGATCCCCTTGCCAGCGAGTACCCGGGCGAGCCGGTTAACCTCAGCATTGAATTGGGCATAGGTCCACTGTCGACCCTCGAATATCAGCATGATGTTGTCAGGATAGCGTGAGACAGTGCCTTCGAAGACCGAGCCCAGCGACGTCTGTTCATCTTCCTCGGGCATCTGGTACTTCCTTGCGGGTAGGATGTGGGCGAGCTCTGTGAGCACCCGGAAATACTCCCGGATTCGCGCCAGACCTATCATTGCACCGGACTCTGGAAAACCGACAGTATGTGCTTTCACCTCATTCCCCCTGCTTAATAGCGTTTTTTTCAGCGTGTACCCATGTGAAGGAGCAACAATTTATGCGCATATATTGACGTTGTCAATATTAGGATGTAATGTTGAGCCCAATAGCAATAACGACAAGCCGGGGTTATCCGCATCAGCCAGTACGTAGGCGCCCTTAACCTGCAAACCAAGGTAACTATGATGACTGCACAAACACTTCGCGCAGAAAAGCACCCTCTACACAGCACAATTCTGGCTGTAACGATCGGCATTCTTCCTGCTCATGCTGTTGCCCAACATGCCGTTTTGGAGGAGGTTATCGTTACGGCGACCAAGCGTGCCGAGAGCCTGCAGGATATTGCCATGACGGTGAACGCTTTCGATGAGCAGACTATCCGGGAAGCGAATATCACAAATGCCGACGATCTGGCCATCCTCGCTCCCACCCTGACCATTACCACGAATACCCAGCCCAACACCGCAGCGTTCCGGATTCGCGGCATCGGCACTTCCCAGACGGACATTGCCCTGGAACCCTCGGTGGGCATATTCGTAGACGATGTCTACCTGAATCGCTCCGGGCTGGGCATGTCCGACCTTACCGACATCGAACGCATTGAGATATTGAATGGACCACAGGGCACCCTGTACGGCAAGAACACTAACGCCGGAGCCATCAGCATTATCACCAAGGCCCCCAACCTCGAGGAATACGAGGGCTACGTGGAGGCCACACTGGGCGATTATGACCTGCAGAAATACGTAGCGGGGGTCAGCGGACCGATTACCGAATCGCTGGCGTTCCGCCTGTCCGGCTCCGTCCACCAAAGGGATGGCTACCTGGAGAACAACGGGATCGGGGATGACATGAACGACGCCGACGACTGGAATGTCATCGGCAAACTGCTGTGGGAGGCCACCGATAATCTGAGCATCAGTCTCAAAGGCACCTATGTGGATCGCAACCCGCGCTGCTGCGCCCCCGATGCCACCGCCGGCGATTCCGTGAATGAACAGCTGGTAGCCGAAGGTTTTGAACCGGACAAAAACAACCCCTTCGATTACGAGACCGCGGTGAGCGTCGAGCAGAACTACGAAAGCGAGTTCTACAGCTTTTCAATGGTTGTCGACTACGCTCTTGAATGGGGCTCTTTCAAGTCGATTTCAAACTATACCGATAACGAGACCAGCAATAGCTACGATCCCGACCGCTCCCAACTGGACGTCATGTCGTATATTGAGGCCTATAGCGAGAGCGACACCCTGTCCCAGGAGTTTCGAGTCTCCTTTGATGCAAGTGATCGTTTTCAACACATGCTCGGTTTTTTCTACTTCGAATCCACCATCCAGGGCGGTAACGGCAACCCCTTTGTATTCCTTGGGGAAGACTTCCTGACCCAGGCCAACCAACAGCAGGACTTCATCGACACGTTACCAGCACCTCCGAACCTTATTGCCCGGCCAGGCGACAACCTGCGCGCTGATACATCGATCGACACCAACAACGTGGCAGTCTTCGGCCAGAGCACCTGGTATATTACCGACGCCTGGCAGGTCACCGGTGGCCTGCGCTGGACCGACGAGGAAAAGGACGCCGACCTGTTCACCGAGATCGACTCCACGGCGCCGTCAGCGGCGCTTACCGGCCTGTCCTTCCTCACCACGGTCTCCACCCCTATCGACGACTCCTTCACTCGAAGCACTGACAACGTCAACTGGCTGGTCAACACCCGCTATGACATCCTGGACGACACCATGCTTTACGCCCGCGTGGCGACGGGTTCCAAGTCCGGTGGCTTTAACACAGTCAACGGCACCCCCGAAGAACGGGAGTTTGATGACGAGGACACCATTAGCTATGAGGCCGGGGTGAAATCCACTCTCCTGGAATCTCGCCTGCGCGTGAACGCTGCACTGTTCTACACCGAGATCGACGATTACCAGTTCCAGCAGCAGTTGGAAGCGGGCATCGGCAGCCGGGTATCGAACCAGGCCGAAGTGGAAACACAGGGACTTGATCTGGAGATCCAGGCGCTGCCCCTGCAGAACCTGACACTGGGTGCCAGTCTGCTTTACATGGACAAGTATGAAATCACCGCCGGCCCCCAGAAGGGGGACAACCTGCCCTTCACTGCCGAGTACAGCTACACCCTGTCCGCCACACTGGTCTTCCCGCTGTACGATGGCGGCATCTACCTGCGGACGGACTACAGCTATATGGATGACCATGCAATCAATGTTGGTGCGGACCTTCGCGATGACCAGTTTGATGACCGGGAAGACTTGAGCGCCAAACTAGGCTGGCGGAACGACAACTGGAATGTATCGGTCTGGGGCAGGAATCTGACCGATGATACATACGTATCCTTCGCCGCTGCGACATTCCCCGTCACATCCACGAACGCCTTCTGGCTGGCACCGCCGAGAACTTGGGGTGCCACCGTGCGCTACGATTTCTGATTTGAAAATGCAGGCCAACCGGCCACTACCACTCAGTACCAAAGTCGCTTACGGCTTTGGTGCGGTCGCCTATGGCGTAAAAGACAATGCCTTCTCGGTGTTTCTTCTGTTCTTTTACAGCCGTGTCGTTGGCATGCCTGCAGAGCAGGTCGGGCTCGCTATTATGCTGGTACTGATCATCGACGGGATTTCCGACCCGCTGGTTGGCCACATATCCGACAACCTGCACTCCCGCTGGGGCCGTCGACATCCGTTTATGTATTTCTCGGCGCTACCGGTGTCTGTAAGCTTCTTTTTCCTGTGGAACCCGCCAGTTTTATCCGCTGACGCCATGTTCTTCTATCTGCTGGCTATGGCGGTACTCGTGCGCACCTTGATCACGCTGTTTGAAGTGCCCAGTACCTCGCTCATTGCTGAGCTCACCCCTGACTACGATGAGCGAACCAAGGTGATCGGATATCGTGGCTTTTTCGGTTACCTGGGTGGGATAGGACTCACTATTGTTGCCTATGTGTTTTTCTTTCCGCAGACACCGGAGTACTCGGTAGGCTTAATGAACCCGGAGGGTTATACGAAGTACGCCTTGGTGGGGTCAACGATGATGTTTATCGCAATTATCGTTTCATCCATTGGTACTCACAATCGCATCCCAACCTTCAAGTCACCCCCGCCGAAGCGACCTTTTAACGCGCGGCAGACGACAACAGAGTTAAAACAGACACTCTCCAACCCCTCCTTCCTGGTAGTGATGGGCGCGACACTATTCGCCGCCACCGCCAGCGGGCTAGGGCTTTCGTCCGCCAACTTTCTGTTTACGCTGTTCTGGGAATTTACCTCTGAACAGATCGGCCTTCTGAATATGTTCCTGATTATCAGTGTATTCATTGCAGTGATCATTGCGCCAGGGCTGTCGCGCCGAATCGGTAAGAAGAAAGCGGTGATCTTTTTTTGGTTTACGGCAGCATCGCTGGCGCCGATGCCCTATCTTCTGCGCGTGTTTGGCTGGTTCCCGGACAATGGCTCTCCTGCACTGTTGCCGTCGGTGCTCGCAATCTACACCGTTGACATGGCTCTATTCATATCCGCAAACATCACGATCTCGTCCATGTTCGCCGATGTTGTGGAAGACAGTGAGAAAACGACAGGACGGCGTTCGGAGGGTATCTTCTTTGCCTCGCGCAAATTCCTCGAGAAATCCGTTTCGGGGCTCGGGATATTTATGGCCAGCAGCGTGCTGGTTATGGTGGGTATTTCAGAAACTGCTACACCGGGGTCACTGGATCAAGCGACCTTGTCTCGCTGGATATTTATTTACGCCCCCACGTATGTCTTCCTGTACATGCTCGCAGTTACGCTGGTATTTCGATACCAGATCGACAGAGAAGTACACGAGAAAAATCTGCGCCAGTTGGCCGAAGAATCGTCACCCTGAAGGAGAAAAAAACCTATGAAAAAAGTACTTGTGATGATTGGCTGCCTGGCACTCGCAGGCGTAGTCACCTACAGCCAGCGCACAACCCTCGTCGCACGCCTGATGGAACGTGGGTTGGAAGCACGCATGGGCGCCGACGTCGTTGCGGAAATGGAGGACGGCCTGCACCTGGCACTGTGCGGCGCCGGTGGCCCGATGCCCGCCCCCAACGCCTCCGGCCCCTGCGTGGCAGTCGTTGCGGGCAAGCAGTTGTTCATCGTGGATGCGGGTACGGATGGGGTACGTAACCTGGGCCGCATGGGCTACCAGGCCGGCAATATCCAGGGCGTATTCCTCACCCACTTTCACTCAGACCATATCGACGGCCTGGGTGAGATGGGCACCCTGCGCTGGGCCGCCGGAGATAACGACTCACCGCTGCCTGTCTACGGACCACACGGTGTAGAGCGTGTCGTCAACGGCTTCAACGAGTCCTACGCACAGGACTTTGTTTACCGACACGAGCACCACGGAGACATGGTCGCCCCCATGAGCGCGGCCGGCCTTGAGGCCATGCCCTTCACGGTACCGCAGATGGGGGAACTCGAACTCGTATACGAAGGTGGCGGACTGACAGTGAACGCACTGGCCGTGGAACACTCTCCGGTCGAGCCAGCAGTGGGCTACCTGTTCAGCTACAAGGGCCGCAAACTGCTGATCACCGGCGACACCACCAAACAGGACAATATTCAGAAATTCTCCGAGGGGATCGACCTGCTGGTACACGAGGCCCTGGCGCCAAACCTGCTCATGATGATGCACGAGGCGGCAAACAAGATAGGCAACAAGATCATGGCGAAAATCAGTGTCGATGTGCTGGACTACCACGCCAGCCCGGTAGAGGCAGCAGAAACCGCCCGTGATGCCGGCGTCGGTCACCTGCTGTACTACCATATCGTGCCACCCCTGGTCATTCCCGGGCAGCAAGAACTTTGGCTGGGCGGCGCGGGGGAGATATTCCCCGACTACACCGTCGGCCAGGACGGCGTCAGCTTTTCGCTGCCTGCCGATAGCGATGAGATCATCCTGACCCGAAAGAGCTTGTAACCAACGCCGGAAACGTGCCACAAGCTGTGACGAAGAGCTCAAACACTAACCATAGTAACTTTCCATATTTTGGGTCAGAGTAGAAATTATCAGATGATTTCTACTCTGACCCCATGATCCGCCGCAAATCAACACCTACCGGGTTAGGAGGCGTCGAAAAATATTGTCGTCGGACCTGCCAGCAGTACGCATTGTCAGCATTTCAAGCACCAGTGACTCTATGCTGTCGGCGGTCTGCTTACGAACAGATTTTTGGATACGCTTGGAAATTCCTTTCTTCCCTCTTCGGTCGGGGACCTCGATCGGCTCTCCGAATGCCAGGTAGCAATGCTGTGGCTTGGGTATCAAGGTGTTGAACATACCGCTCGGCACGGGGGGTACGATATCGTCCCGTATATCACCAATAGCACAGCCGCCAAAACACGCCTGAAAAGCGTATTTATTGAAACAAGCCTCAATCACGCCGCTTGCTGCAGTCTCATGGTTACCGCCTCAAATTCACGTTGGAGGTCGAGATTTTCAAATGGATGCAGCTCTGGGGTTTGCAGAGACAAAACTTCCTGCAACATCGTCTCCGCGCTCTTCATCATATTGAGCAGGTCGGACGAGACGCGCACGGTTGCGAGCGTATTGCCAGCTAACTGATGGATACTTTGAACTACAGCTTGAGCCTCCTGAACCTTGGATCGGTCTGCTCGCAACGAATCCTCATAAACCTCCGTCACTTTCACCGTGAACTCCTGTGAAGAGAGGTTCTGACGATACGCATTGCGATGCTCTCCAGCCGAGCCTTTAATCATTGCCTTTGTGTCTGCGAGAAGCCCTCTAGCCTCATGACCCAGCTTGCGCACGCCTGGCAGGTACACAGTGTCGACGTTGCTGATGTATTGAGTCTGTATCGACATCTGCAGCTCAAGGAGTCCCATGTAGATGGCGTAGTACTTTTTGGCAACATCAATGTTCTCGCCACTCTCCCTCTTCGCATCAGCAAACTGCGCAGTCATTGCTGATAAGACAGCAAACACCGACGACATTTGTGTAACATCTCCGGCGTCGATTCTGGATAGCAACACCTCAGCCTGTTCGGGGGAGAGAGTCACGCCGTATTTATCCATCCGCCGTCGAAAAGCATTTAACAGCGCGATTCGGGTCTCAGCAGTAGATTCGATCTTCGCTTCTAACTTGTGGAGAGTACGTTGCAGCTTTCCCGATTCACTTGGCTGCATACTGATCGACGCTCTGACGTCTGCGGCATTTTGCTTTAACTTTCTGATCTCATCGAGACAAGCCATGTAGTCTTCTCGAGCGATCATCAACTCTGAGTCCTCGAGTACCGCTCCAACCTTATTTAGGGCCGCCGTAACCTGCTTCTCCTCGCCGAAGGGAAGTTTTGAGCGCAGCCAACTGCGCCCTCGTTTTTCTCTCTTCTGTACGGCGATCGATAAAAGAACGAACTTATGCTCGTGCTTACCCCACAATTGCTTCACGCGTTTTATGAGAAAATTCTCGTCCGTCTCTGGAACGTGACGTTCGCCAGTGAAAATTGCCCTAACGTCGGCCAAGTCGATCTTGCCGTCACCGTTAATGTCGAATGGGCGCGCAGTTTTTTGGCCTAGCACAGCTCTCATTTTTCTGTCCTCATTATGATCGGCCATCAGTGGCTTATGAGTCGTCCTTGAATCATTTAATTATCGGGAGTTGGGGGGCTGGATGATTGGCAGGTTGCGTCAATCGCTTGGCAAAACGCGCCAGGACTGCCGTTTGACGTGCCCATCCTCATGAGTGGTAAATCGGCCACGGCCAACAAAAGCGTCTACCCTAAATTGAGGCTTATTGAGAGATGAAAGGTTTGGTGATCAGCGTGAGACGCCAAAGTGTATGCAGACCTAAATCTTAAGTAAGAGGCGTTAGCTCTGCGTCTCCAGGATGGTGTCGACATACTTGGCAGCATCGGTATCTGTCTCGAACTCCTCGTCGCATCCTTCGACCTCCCAGTGGCCCATAGTGGGATTGTCGATATACCAGAGCCTGAATCCCCGGTACTCGTTCTCTTTGATGCTGTCGATGAATTGCTCTGCCTCCTCCTCACTCTCGAGCACGGTCATGGTCTTGTCGCTTAGGTTGTCGTAGCTATCTAGAGGGGTGACGGTATAGTAGCCATCCCAAGGCCCTTCGATGTATCGGACCATCAAGCCCTTGTACTCATAGTCTTCCATAAGCCTCTCCTAATCTTTAAACACTGCCCGCATTAA
>OCVR010003252.1_pt1 | contig 11586 bp, 10 predicted proteins | sample 1539091 | NCBI WGS metagenome assembly OCVR01 (sample SAMEA3355530, study PRJEB22509) | marine metagenome | biome: marine; feature: coastal ocean; material: water | place: USA | collected 2010-08-07 | depth 16 m | reverse complement strand
GGCGTGATCGTCTACGACCTCGACGCACTGCTGCCCGTGATCGAGGAGCACCGGGCGGGCCGCCAGGCCGCCGCCGAGGAGGTCACGCCCATCCTCATTGGCGAGGTCCACAAGTTCCTCAGCCTGCGCACCTTCGCGGCGTTCACTCCGGCGATCGAGGAACTCAAGAGCGGCTTCGCCGAGGAGCGCGAGCTGCTCCTCGACCGGGTCACGAAGGGACAGGCCACGGCACGCGAGCTGGAGCTGGCGCACGCCATGGAGCGGCAGCTCCTGCACCTCGCCCTCTCCCAGCTCAAGGAGAGTGCCAGGCAGACCCAGTCCACCGCGGCCCTGGAGCGCGCCTACCTGCGGTTCGTCGACGGGCTCCCGGGCGACGTGAGCTGAGCGGCCGCTGCCAAGCCGAGTTCCAGGGGGCTCTCGAGGCCCTTCGTCATCGCTCCGCGAGGGTGGCCCCGGGGCGCGCCCATTCAGCGCCGCTGTTCAGGCCGCCCCGCGGGGGAGAGCCAGGCGCGTTGGGCAAGAGGCCGCTGGTTCTCCGTTCGACAGCCCCGAGCCGGCCGCTTCTCCAGGGCAGGGTTCGTCCAGTGCGCGTATCTTCGAGGAATGCCCAGCAGCTCCTGGATCAAGAGACTCGCCCCCGCGGCGGGCTGCCTGGCCGTCGCCCTCGTATCCACCGCCGTGGCCCGGGTCGAACCCCAGGAGCCAGACGGTGTCACCGACCGGATGGCACGGGCCGCCCGGTCGATGCTCGCCGCCCTCCCCGCCAAGCTGAGTGGCGAGGCGAGGACCCTCCACGGGGACCCGGAGCGGACCCAATGGGCCTTCGGCCCCGTCCAGCGAGAGGGGCTCGCCATCGGCGCGCTGAACGAGGGCCAGGTCGAGGCACTGGAGGCGCTCCTGGACACGGCGCTCTCCGACAAGGGCATGACGATGTGGCGGCAGGTCCGGCAGCTCGAGACGGAGCTTCGACGACTCGAGTCCACGCCGGAGAAGATCGCCACGCACCGCGACCCCGACCTCTACTGGCTGCGGGTGTATGGCGAGCCCGACCCCGAGCAGCGGTGGTCCTGGCGCTTCGAGGGGCACCACCTCGCCCTCCACGTGGACTGCCGGCCTGGGCGCACGCCGAGCGTCACGCCCTTCTTCGTGGGCGCACGGCCCGTCCTCCAGGGCTCGCTGCCCGACGGCATCTCCCCGGCTGCCCCCACGCCCGAGGGGGACAGACCAGCCGGCTCCGAGAGCGGCGTCCCGGCGGCCACGGTTGATGTGTTTGGAGCCCTCAACCGGGGCTATCGATCTGCGCTCGAGAGCGGCGGCAGCGCCCTCCCAGAGTCCGAGCGGCCCCGCCCCAGGGACATCCAGATGGGGCCCGGTCACGACGCCCTGCCCGCCGAGGACGGCGTCCGCTTCGCGGACCTCCAGCCCGAGGCTCGGGCCAGCGTCGCGGCCCTGCTGACCACCTACCTGGAGCTGCTCGAGGAACCGCTGCGCGTCCCCTATGCCTTCGACCCCCAGCGCGCGAACGCCGTGCGCTTCATGCGCTGGGGAGCGGGTGCCCTCGACGGACCTCGGGCCTGGACCCTGCTCACCCCGAGGTTCGCCCTCGAGCTCTTCACGACCGAGGGACCCGACCACGTCCACGCGGTGCTCCGCGACATCGACCGCGACTTCGGCGGCAAGTAGCGCTCCCCACGCTTCCAGACCGCCCAAGGAGCCCCCGGGGCTCCACCCCCGAGGCCCCAATCCTCGGGCCTCCAACCCTCGGGCCCCCGCCCACCGACACTGGACCCAGCTTCCCATGCACCTCGCAACCCGGGGCAGCCAGCTCGCACTCTGGCAAGCCCACACCACCCAGGCGATTCTGGGCGAGGAGCACGAGCTCCTGATCGTGAAGTCGTCGGGAGATCTCGACCGCGAGACCGAGCTCGCGCGGTTCGGGAGCATCGGAATCTTCACGGCAGAGGTCGACCGGGCCATCCTCGACGGCCGCGCCTCGCTTGGCGTCCACAGCATGAAGGACATGACCACGACCCTTCAGGACGGTGTCGTGCTGGCCGGGTGCCTCCCCCGGGGCCTCGTTGAGGACGCGCTGATCTCCAGGGACGGGGCGCTGCTCGGTGACCTCGCGGCGGGGAGCCGCGTTGGCACGGGGTCGCTGCGCCGGGGCTCGATGCTGCGCGCGGCGCGCGGCGACCTCGAGGTCGTCCCCCAGCGGGGGAACGTGAACACGCGCCTGTCCCACGTGCTCGACGGAGAGCTCGACGCATGCCTGCTCGCCCGGGCCGGTCTGGATCGCCTGGGCCTGGCGGATCACATCAGCGAGGTGCTGAGCGTCGAGCGCTTCCTCCCCGCCGTCGGCCAGGGGATCGTCGGGATCACCTGCCGAGAGGAGGACAGCGACGCCCGCGCGGTCGTGGAAGACAAGCTCCGAGACCCGGACACCTGGGCCGCTGCGCTCGCGGAGCGAGCCTTCCTTCGCGGCACCAACGGCGGCTGTAACGCCCCGATCGCTGGGCACGCCACCCTCGACGCCGGGGAGCTCCACCTGCGCGGCAGGGTGCTCTCCGTCGACGGGGCGCGGCGCCTCGAGGGCGAGGTCCGCGGGCCGATGGACCGCGCCGAGGAGCTCGGCGCCACGCTCGCCGAGGACCTGCTGTCCAAGGGCGCTGGCGCGCTGGTGGACGAGGCTCGCCGGCTGACCTCATGAGCGCTGGCCGGTTGCCGAGAGTGTGCCTGACGGGCCCTTCCACACCGCGGGCCGCGGCGAGATGGATCGACGCCGTCGAGGCGACGGGGAGCTGGGAGCCCGTTCACTGCCCGCTGGTTCGGGTGGTCGGCCGGCCCATCGAGCCCGCCGGAGTGACCATGCTCCCAGCCATGGTCGCGGTCACCAGTCAGAACGCTATCCCGGCCCTGCGGCGGCTCTGGACGCAGCGTGTCGACGTGCGCGAGGCACCCCATGCGGCGATCGGCCTGGCCACGGCCCGCGCCCTGCGACAGGCGGGCGTCGATCCGGTCCTCGTGGGGCGCGCTGAGGAGAGCGGGGCCGCCCCCCTGGCCGCCTCGATCGCCGAGGCGACGCAGCCTGGGGCTCGGATTCTCTGGCCGCGGGGCGACCTCGCGTCCGACCTGAGGGAGCACTTGGTCGTCGCCGGCCGGATCGTGGAGGACCCCGTGGCCTATCGCTCCGAGGAGGTGGCCGGCGCCGAACCACCGTCGCCCCTCGACGCCGCCTTCTTCGCCAGCCCCTCAGCCGTACGCGCCTGGCTGCGGATGGCTGACGCACCCCGCGTCGCCGCGATCGCCATCGGCTCCACCACCCAGTCCGAACTGGCCGGCTCGTACTCGAGATTCCAGAAGCTCTTGCGGCTCCCCCGGCCCACTCCAAGCGCACTCGTCGACGCTCTCGCTACACTTCGCGGGTGAACCAGCAGCACTTCGTCAGAACCCGTAGCGAGGAGATCTTCGCCGCCGCCAAGGAGCTCATCCCGGGGGGCGTGAACAGCCCCGTCCGAGCGTACGGGAGCGTCGGCGGCGTCCCACCTCACCTCGTCCGCGGAAAGGGGCCCCTCGTGTGGGACGAGGATGGCAATGAGTACGTCGACCTCGTCGGCTCCTACGGCCCCCTCATCCTCGGGCATGGCAACGCCGAGGTGCGGGCCGCTCTCCATGAGGCCGTCGACGGGGGCACCACCTTCGGCGCTCCCACCCGAGGCGAGCTGGACATGGCCCGCGATATCTGCGGCCGCGTCCACTCGGTCGAGATGGTCCGGCTCGTCAACTCCGGAACGGAGGCGACCATGTCCGCCGCCCGCCTCGCGCGGGCCGCGACGGGCCGCGAGAAGATCCTGAAGTTCGAGGGCTGCTACCACGGGCACGGCGACTCGTTCCTCGTGGCTGCGGGCAGCGGCGCCCTCACCCTCGGCGCGCCGGACTCCCCCGGCGTGACCCGCTCCACGGCGGAGAACAGCCTGGTAGCCGTGTACAACGACCTCGATTCGGTCAAGGCGGTCTTCGACCAGCACGGCCCCGAGATCTCCGCGGTCTTCGTGGAACCGGTGGCCGGGAACATGGGGACCATCCCCCCTGACGCCGGCTTCCTCGAGGGGCTTCGGGCCCACTGCGACGTGTCCGGCGCGCTGCTCGTGTTTGACGAGGTGATGACCGGCTTTCGCGTGGCTCGCGGCGGCTTCCAGGACTTCACCGAGGTCCGCTGCGACCTGATCACCCTGGGCAAGATCATCGGCGGTGGGCTCCCGGTCGGCGCCTACGGCGGCCGCCGAGACCTCATGCAGCAGGTGGCGCCCGCGGGGCCCATGTACCAAGCAGGCACCCTGAGCGGGAACCCGCTCGCGGTGGCTGCGGGGCGCAAGACCCTGGAGATCCTCGGCCGCGACGGCATCTACGAGGCCCTCGAGGCGGCGGGCTCCCAGCTCGCGACGGGCCTGATGGAGATCGCCGCACGGCACGGCCGCGTGCTCACCGTCGGCCGCATCGGATCGATGATGTGCCCCTACTTCTCCCCGGTGATGCCGCGAAACCTCACCGACGTCACGGCCACCGACCGAGAAGGCTGGGTCCGCTTCTTCAATGAGATGCTCTCCCGCGGCGTCCTGATGCCCCCGTCTCCCTACGAGGCCTTCTTCCTCTCCGTGGAGCACGACCGCGGCGTCCTCGACCGCGTCCTCGACGCAGCGGACGCCAGCTTCGCCGCCATCGCCTGAGCGCGACGGGGGCGAGGCGATCTCGCTCCGGGAGGGTAGGATCGGACCATGACGTCCCCCCAAGACCACGCCGTCCGGGCCTCATTCGAAGAGGCTCGGGCCACCCTCGACGCGTTCCTCTCCGACCCCGCCCTGATCCAGGCCGTCGGACAGTTCGCCCAGCGCTGCGAGGCGGCCCTGGCCGGGGGCGGCAGGCTGCTGGCGTGCGGCAACGGCGGCTCCATGTGCGACGCCATGCACTTCGCCGAGGAGTGGACCGGCCGGTTCCGCGGAGACCGGAGCGCCCTCCCCGCCATCGCCTTCTCCGATCCGAGCCAGCTCTCCTGCATCGCCAACGACTTCGGCTATGACGAGGTCTTCGCTCGGTCGGTCCAGGCCCACGGGCGGGCGGGAGACCTCCTGGTCTGCCTCTCCACCAGCGGCGATTCGCCGAATACGATCCGAGCGCTGGAAGAAGCGCGCCGGATGGGCATTCCGTCCGTCGCGCTCCTCGGCAAGGACGGCGGGAGAATGAAGGACCTGGCCGACCTCGCGATCATCGTTCCCGTCGCGAAGACCTCGGACCGGATCCAGGAGCTTCACATCAAGATCATCCACATCGCGATCGAGACGGTGGAGCGATCGATGTTCCCTGGGTGTTACGAGTGAGGGGATGGCGCCGAGGCGCCGCGGTCGCATCCGCGCTGCTGGCCGTCGCGGGGTGCGCCTTCCACCCACCCCCCACGACCTCCAGCCTCTCCGCGAGCCCTGATTCCCCTTGGAGGGAGCTCGGCACCAGCCGAGAGGGACGCCCGTTGCGGGCGCGAGATCTCGGCGTCGGCGGTCAGCGCGTTGCGGTCATCGCGGGCATCCATGGCACGGAGCAGGAGGGCCTGAGGCACGTGCCGGAGCTGGTCGCGATGCTCGCACTGCAGCCCGCGGACATCCGGCTCTACGAGGACGTCAACCCGGACGGCACCGCAGCCCATCGTCGAGGGACCTCCGCCGGCGTGGATCCCAATCGCAACTGGCCAGCCTCCAGCTTCACCGCCGCACAGTCGCGGGGGCCTCGGCCCCTGAGCGAGCCTGGCGTGGGACACGTCTATCGGGACCTGGTCCAGTTCAACCCGGACCTCGTGGTCGTGCTGCACTCCACCTCCTCGGGTCCCTTCGTGAACTACGACGGCCCTGCCGAGGGTCTCGCCCGGCGCTTCGCCGCCGCCGCCGGCGCTCCGTGGTTCGTCAAGCCCTCCATGGGCTACGCCACGCCCGGCTCCCTCGGGTCATGGATAGGCCGCGACCGGGGCCAGCCCATCCTGACCCTCGAGTTTCTCCGTGGGTCGCCGCCAGAGCAGACCGGCCCAGCCCTGCTGGCCGGCCTCGGGGCGGTGATCCGGGACGGGCCCCTCGAGGAGGAGCCCCCGCGGGTGCGGTGATCCCAGGACGTCGGGCGCCCCGCAGGACCGTGACCGGACGGTCGCGGCGCTGCGGGGCGCTCGGCATTCGCCGTGTACACGGCGTATTGGGAGCCTCAGATGGAGTCGAGGCCCCAGGCGTACGGCTCGATCGGGAGCAACGGGAGATCGACGCCGATCTCCGCCTCGACCACCTCGGTGACGCGCTTGTCACCACGGGGCGGGCAGAGGGCGAGCAGGATCTCGTGATCGCTCAGCGTGATCCGACCGGACGGGCCGTTCAGCGCGATGGAGCGGTCGCCCACGGTCTCAACGGTGACCTCCTCGGGGGTCAGCCGTTCAAAGACCCGCGCGACCGCGCCGAGGTCGCCGATCCGAGCCATGGCGAGGATGCCCTTGGCGCCGAGCGAACGAATGAAGGTGAAGTAGGCGGTGAAGTCGGCCTCGGACTCAGGGACCATCACGAAGAGCCGGTCTGACTCCTCGCTCGTCGCCTCCCAGTGGCCGGCGATGAGGGGCAGCACCTGCTCGGGCGTCCCTCCCCACTCGTGTACGCAGTGCACGAGGTCCTCGCCCCTGCCGACGCAGGCGTAACCGGTGACCTCTCCGTCGACCTCGCGGACGAGGGCCCGGAGACCAGGGGTGGTCAAGATCGAGCCCGTCTCGGCCTCCGAGCGATCGACTCGCGAGTCATGCGTGCAATAGAGCCCGTGAACCGCGGGTACGTCGCGCGCCTCCATGGGGCGCACCCCCTCGGCGTCAGGCAGCAGGAAGGCGTTGTTGCCGTTGACCACGAAGACGTTCTCGGTCCCCAGGGGCACCCAGCCGCGCGACTGATACCACTCCGACTCGTCCGCCCAGAGCAAGGCGATCGCCGCCCCGTCCTCGGCAGCGCGGGCGACTGCCCGCTCCACCACGGCTGTACCGTGGCCCTTCCCGCGATGGTTGACCTGGGTGGCCACGGACCCGACAAAGGCCACGGGCAGCTCCAGCCCTCCGACGAGGAGGTCACGCCGGATCCACGCGCAGGTGGAGACGATCTCGCCCTCCTCCTCGATGGTCTCCACGTGCCCGGAGGCCCCGGAACCGAAGATCTGAGCGTACTCAGCTGCCATCGGACGACCGTCTCGCAGGACGGCTTCCATGAGTTGAAGCGCAGCCTCAGGCTGGCTGGTCATCGGCGTGGTCATCATTGGTCTGCGTCGTTGAGAGAGTCGGATGCGGCGCTCTGCGCCTCGTGATTGCTTCGCTGGCTTGAAGCCCGGTAGGCCTCAATCAGCTCGGTTCCGAGCGAGACAGCCTCCTCCACGGAGGCCCGCGCGCTCAGAACGGCGTCCCCTAGCCGGCTGGGGTCGTCGAGGTTCTCGGAGGCTTCTCCGAGAGCTCGAGTCTTCTCCTCCAGCCGCTCAAGAACGGCCCTGAAAGCCGCGCCGGCCTTCGCATCAGGTTGCTGAGTTCGCGCCCCACCCTCGACGGTGGCTTCCGCGCTGCTCTGGATCCTGGGATCGATCGACATTGAATATTCCTTGAGAGGTTTCGGGGACGAATCAGAGGTAGCGCAGCAGGCTCTGCTGCAGGAGGCGCGAGCCTGTGGCCTGGGCGAGCATGAGCGTCTGCTCCGAGCGCTGAAGGTCGAGCGCCACGTCGGCGAAGTCAGCGTCCTCGACGTTCGAGATGAGGCTCCTCACCGAGACGTCCAGGTCTTCGAGCCGGGAGGAGGCGATGTCGATCTGCTGCGCGGCGGTGCCCAGCCGGCCGAGCGCCACGATCATGTCGCCCTCGCTGCGGTCCAGTTCACCCAGGCGGGTCTGGAGGCGTTCGGAGAGCATGAGCCGATCCGTGCCCTCCGGCATGCGCAGGTCCGCCACCACACCGCGGATCGTGTCGAACACGCTGGGGGTCCCGGCGAACGTGACCAGGTCGCTGCCGGCGACCTTCAAGCCAGTGGTATCCACGTGCATGCGCGCGCCGGTGCTCTGGCTCCTGAGCAGCAGGTCCGTCTCGGTCAGGTTGACCGGCGTGAAGCTCGCGCCGTCGAGGGAGACCGACGCCGCGCCAGTGAGGGAGGTGTTGAGGTTCCCACCACCCCACGCGCTGAGGTCGAGTTCCACGGTCGCGCCGTTCTCATCCCGCACGGTCATCATGGAGGGCGCCGGCGTTGGGATGTCGAGCACCTGACCGGTGCCCAGCTGCACCGTCCTCGCCCCTCCGTCCACGTTCAGCGCCTGGGTCCCGACCAGCGTGTCCGCGGCGTCCACGAGCGTGATCCCCGCGCCCATGGCGCCGGTGGTCCCGTTCTGCTGGACGATCAGCTCGGCGTAGCCTGAGCCAGAGTCGGCCGTCGCCCCGCTCTTGATCCCGGTGGTCGAGGTCAGGGTGGTGTCGGTGTAGGCGAACTTCGAGAAGACCTCCTGACCGGAGACGTTGATCGCCACGTCCGCGTCCCGCCCGGTCTGAATGAGCTGCCGCTGAGCGTTGCCTCGGAACACGATCGCTGCCTCGCCGCCGACGGTCTCCTCCATGAACGGGCGCTCGTCAGTCGCGGTCCCGCTGAAGAGGAACCGGTCGCCGCTCCGGGTGTTGGCAATGTCGAGCAGCTGCGCCTCGAGGAGTTCAAGCTGGTTCGCGACTGCCCCCCGGTCCCCGGCGCTCAACGCACCGTTCATGCCCTGGATCATCAGGGCTCGGATGTCTGCGACCACGTTCACGCCGTCCTGGAGCCGTGACGAGGCCTGCTCGACGACCGGCTTCGCCGACGCCGTCGACGTGGAATAAGCCTCGATGGCCCCGCGCTGACGCCGGAGCGAGAGGGAGACGGACGTCCCCACGGGGTCGTCCGAGGCCCGCACGATCCGGCGGCCGCTGGAGGCCTGCTCCTGAGCGCGGATCAGGCGCGATGTATTGCGCTCGATGCCCTGCTGTACGAGGTCAAAGATGCGCCCTTGTGTCGGTCGAATACTCATGTGTTTTCCTCGCTCAAACGAGCGCCAAGACCGTGTCGTTCAACTGGCCAACGACCTGCAGGAAGCGCGCAGCAGCCTGGTAGGTCTGCTCGTACTCGATCATCTTCACGAGCTCCTCGTCGACGTTGACGCCGGACACCTCCTCGCGCTGCCCCTCGAGGCTGCCGAGCATGAACCTCTCCACCTCGAGCGCGCTCGAAGTCGAAGCGATCTCGAACCCGACCCCGCCGACCAGCGACCCGTAGTAGGTCGCGAGCGTCCCATCGAGGCCCTCGATCTCGGCGCTCTGGACGTCGAGCATGGCAAGGATGGCGCCGTTGTCGCCGTCCTCACCCGTTGAGGAGCCAGCGAACAGACGCGGGTCCTTCACGATGTCGCCGTTGAGGCTGATCGTCGCCGCGTCGTTTCCCGTGAGGAGGCTGTTCAGTCCGAGCGCCACGAGGACATCGCTCGTATCCGAGTCCGCGATCATGTCGATGACGAAGGCGTCGCCAGCGGTGCCGTTGAGCTCCCCAACGGAGAAGGACACCTCGAGGCCCTCGGCGACCGGGATCGATGTCCCCGGCGCGTAGCCCTCCCCAACATCGAGCGTGGTGATCAGCGCGCCAGCTTCGTCGCGCACCTCGACCTCGAGCCGCGGCGTCGTCCCGATGGTGCCGGTCCCGACCGGAGTGAAGGTCCAGCGGTCGTTGTCGCTGCCCTCGTAGGTCCCCGTCGCGGCGACCTCGACCCCAAGCTCCTGGCCGCTGTAGGTCCCGACCGAGAGCCCGAGCGCGGCCGCGGCCGTACCGCCGGCGAGCTGGAAGGAGGCGGCGGCGCCGGTGCTGAGCGTTTGGAAGCCGATGCGATCCCCTACGGCCACCGCCCGGAGATTCCCCGCCGCCATGTCCGGCGACTGGTTGAAGCTATCCACGAGTTCCTGAGCCGTAGGCGATCCGACCGAGTCGAAGGTCGCGGGATCCAGCGTCAGCGTGAACGGGCCGGCGGCACCGACGAGCTCCAGGGTCGACGTGGTGCCGATAGCGAAGGGCCCGCCAAAGCTGCTCACGTGGGAGGCGCGCTCCCCTCCGAAGGTCCCGACATCATCCGGAGAGGAATCGAGGCGGGCGCCGAAGTGGAACTTGGTCTGCGAGAGGGAGTCCACGGCGAGGCGGCCGGCCGTGTCAATACGGGCCGAGAGCCCCTGGATCCCGGAGAGCGCGTCCGCGAAGCCCTGCACCGTCATGCGGCTCGGGTCAATCTCGAGCCTGGTCGTCTTGAAGCTGTCGTCACCGTCCACCGCCACGTGGACGAACAGCTCCCCAGACTGGACATCGAACGGGAGCTGCGCGTCGCGCAGGAGCACGTCACCAAAGGCCCCGTCCCCGTCCAGGTCAGCGATCGCCGTGGAGCCCCGCAGCTGGTTGAACCCGCCGCCGAGCGGAACACCCGTGGAGTGGGCTCGGTTCATCTCCAGCGCGATCCCCTTGGCGTACCGGTCGAAGCCGTCGATGACGTCGTTGGCGAACGTCTCCGAGAAGGCCACCACGCCGGCCAGTTGACCGGCTCGCGGCTGCACCGGCTGGACGCCGCTCTCAAGCTGGAGCGTGATCGCGCCCTTCGGACCCGCCTCGGCTCGCATGCGGTTCACCGAACGGGAGCCGACCAGCAGCTGCCCGTCCACCTGGACGAGGACAGCGCCCTGGGCGTTCTCCCTCGCGGTGATCTCGACGCGTTCGGAGAGGGCTCGCAGCGCAACGCCACGCTGATCCCGAAGATCATTGGCCACGGTCCCCTGGACCGACTCGACCTCGGTGATTTGCTGGTTCAGGTCGACGACCCGCTCCGCGAGGAGGTTGACGTCCGCCACAAGCGTTCCAGCCTTGACCTGCGCGTCCCCCTGGAGCTGCTGGATCTCATCCGCCACCTGGTGAAAGCGACGCGTCATGTTCTCGGAGGACTGGAGGGCCCCGTTACGGGCGACCACGTCCTCAGGGCTTGCGGAGAGCAGAGACAGGCTGCTGAAGAGGCTGTCCATGAGGGCGCCAAAGCCCCCCTCGCCGGGCTCGTTGAGGAGCGCCTCGACGCTGCCCATCTCTGTCAGCTGGGACTCCAGCCTGGCCACCGACGAGGACTGTCCCTCGATGCGCGAGTTCAGGAGCTCGTCGACGGAGCGCGTGATGACGTTCGCGTCGACCCCGTTCCCGAGCTGGAGGCCCCTGAGATTGAGCGGGCGCGCGCTGGAGGTCAGGACCCGCTGCCGGCTGTAGCCCTCCGTCGTCGCGTTCGAGACGTTGTGCCCGATCGTGTCGAGGGCTGCCTGCGAGGTCAGCAGGGCCCGCAGGCCGATGTTTGTGCTCACTCCCATATCAGACCTCCGCGTCAATCAGGCTCCCGCCTGCGTGTACGTCTCCGCCGTCCTCGGGACCGAGGACGACCTGAATCAGCTCGCGCGTGACCTGTCGGTGGAGCCGCACCAACGTCGCCATGCGACGGTTACGGCGGCCGACTTCGGTGCTCACCTCG
>OCVR010003248.1_pt1 | contig 11604 bp, 8 predicted proteins | sample 1539091 | NCBI WGS metagenome assembly OCVR01 (sample SAMEA3355530, study PRJEB22509) | marine metagenome | biome: marine; feature: coastal ocean; material: water | place: USA | collected 2010-08-07 | depth 16 m | reverse complement strand
CTTCGTAATATTCACTCACGTCATCCTGCCCACCCGCCCGGCCCCCAAGTCCACTCAATAGGGGCAGTTGCCGACTCAATGAGGCGCAAAAACTATCGATGGTCTTGATCGTGAAACGCGAGTGGTCACGCAGTAGTTGCCATCCCAGGCGTTCATCGATTGACAGCACGGCACTGGCGAGCTTCCGGGTTACCTGCTCGTGCTCACCGTCGACCGGACATCCGTCTCGTGCTGCTTGTAGAGCCTGAATTACTCGTTCCTGCATCTCCGCCGCGGCTTTGCGCGTAAATGTAATCGTGACGACCTGTTCCGGCCGCGACACGCGAGCCAGAAGGACAAGGTAGCGCTGTATCAGCAGCTCGGTCTTCCCAGATCCTGCCGGGGCCGCAACGCAGAAGCTGCGCAGGGGATCAAGGGCAGCGCAGCGTTCGGGGTGGTCTGCGATCACACTCATACGCCCTCCTCCAGCACGGGCGCTGCTCGCTCTACACGGCACAGGGGTTGCAGTCCGCACCAGGTGCAGGTCGACGCTGACAGGGGGTCTACCGCTGCATTGCCCGACAGAAAGTCATCTGCGAGGGCGGCCAGTATTTCGCGCCAGCGGGCGTTTAATTCCTCCCAGTTCTCAACAAGCATGCCTGCCTTCTGCGCGGCACCAAGATCTGTTTTTATACCCTTTGCCGCCTCCACCCGCCCCAGTCCCACGTAACGGCACTCGCCGGGGCGCAGCTGTGCGAAGCTCAGAGCCGCAGTCGACTCCGGCTCCGCTACCCCGTAAAGCAGCAACTGCGGTCTTGCGGGCCTCTCGCCCATCCAGTCGCTGATTTTGGATTTGGATGACTTGTAGTCGATGATCACTCGGCCACCGTCAGGCAGTTCATCTATTCGGTCGACACGCAGTTTGAGTTGCAACCGATCCAGCTTCAATTCCAGTAAATGCTCGCGTGCAGCAACCTTGAACGCGCCACGCTGTCGCTCGATCGCAAGCCACTCCTGCAGCAAAGTCGCCATGCGCTCCGATTCAAGCGCCCAAAACGACCCACTGAGTGCCGGCCCCATCTTACGCCGACCGCCCTGGACAGCAGCCTCTACGGCTCGAGAGATCGCTGCATCCTGGGCCGCGGCATGCAGTGCAGCGAGGCCCTGATGATCCTCCAGCTCACCCCATAACACGTAAAGCGCCTCATGCAGCAGGGTGCCCCGATCTGCAGCCGATAGTCCAATACCGGAAGTCCCTAGGGGGGCAGCGCTCAACCGCTGGCGCGCAAACGCCGAGAAAGGACAGTTTGACTGCGCCTCCAGTAAACTACTCCCGCCACGCACAACTGCCATGGGGTCCAGTGGGGGCGCATGGGAGTCGTCTTCACACGTCAGGCGGCCCCGCTGTTGCGCCGCCAACCAGCCGCCAGTGACAGCCGGAAGCGCCTCGATGGGCGTGTCTGCAAATTCCTGCAACAGCGGGCTGGCGCGGTCCGCCACGCCGTCTACAAAGGCGCTGTAGCTGGCGTGAACGGTGCTACAACTGCGTAAATACTGTGCCATTCGGCCACGGGCGAACTCCCACTCATGCTCTGCAGTGGCGCGGGGCATTGCGTGTCGCACTTGCAGCCGGATCGGCAAAAAAGGATTCGGGCGAGCCGCTGCAGGCCACACGGAGGCTTGCACGCCGATCACCCAGAGGTGGTCGAAGCTAAGCCCGGCCGCCTCCAGCGGCCCAAGTACCTGAACACGCGCATCGACCGTTTGTGGGTGGGAGACGCCACGCAAACACGTATCACGCAACAAGGACAAGGCATCAGGGTAAGCCAGCGGGCCACAGACCGCGTCAAAGCCCCGGAACGTATCGAGTATCCGCCCCCACGATTCCATCTGCTGATACTCCAGGGAGTCGAGCCCCTTGCCGGGCCAACCCCACAGCCCCAGTATGGTTCTGTATCGACTCACCCAAACGGAGGGCAGTGCCGGCTGCTTCAACTCTGCCATGCGGTACATAGCAAGAAGGTTCTCGCCCAACCGCAAACCACGATGCTCAGCAAGACGGGTTTCGCATGCATGAAAGCGCAGCTCAGACACGTCTAATTGCTCCCTGCCGAGATCATACAATCGGGCCAAAAATAGTTGCGCCAGCGAACCGTCGGCATCGGGAAGGTCAAGAAAGCGTGATTTCAACAGTGGGCCCACCTGACCGACATGTATGTGTCTCAGCGCGAGGGACAGCACCACAAGGGCATCCCTCACCAGAGGCGTCTGAGACAGGGGTATTCCGCTGGAAAAGTTTACCGGCAGCGCGTCGTAATTATCACCGAGGCAACCAAACTCACGTCGCAACAGATATTCGAGGGCCACCTGCTCGGACGCACTATCGCCAGTCACTATGCCGATCGTCTGGTGGGGGTCCTGACGTACTCTTTGCACCGCCCAGTGAGACACAGCCTGCAACTCTTCCCGACGGTCTCGGAATTCGTGCAGCAGGCGCTCGGCGCGGCGCGAAGGCAAGGGCGCAGACTCTATCGATGGACAGGTATGTTCAAGGACTGCACGGTGCAGAGGCGTCAGCTCACCACACTCCACCAACACCACCGGCGCCACGCTCTCGCGCGCCTTTTCCGGCAGCGTCAAAAGCGCTTCGGCACAGTCAGTTGCAGTCACCTGACCGGCATCACGCAGAGTCTGCTCGAACGCCTCTAGCCAAGACCAGTAGATACGGCTGTCGGTTTCCTGTTCGAACTCTTCACGCAGTGCGCCCTGCCGCCACTCAACCCGCCACAAGCACAGATTTTGTCGGGCCTGCTCGGCTAGTTCTGCAGCATCGTCTGCGCGCAGTAAGTGGTAGGAGTCAGTGCGAGCCGCGGACTCCTTGATGACATGTCGCCAAACTTGCAGTATTGGCCCAGACTCAAGCAATAGCTGCGGTGGCAATTCACCACTGGCCACCGCCTGTTGCCAACGGTCCAGTAGCCAACTTGCCAGTGGATAGACTGGCAGGCGAGGCCAGGTCAAATTTCCCTGCTCAGCCTGCCGCCTGTCCCACTCGGTTCGTATACGCCGCGCAAGGCGCTGGTTGGGAGTTATGAGAGTGCAGCCCCGTGCGATGAAGGGCTCAAGTAATGCAATGTCGTAAAGGCGATCGCTCAAATACTTTCTCCCTGCCCGTGTCTGTGTCCCTACACAAAGGACGAATACTGCTATAAAATGCGCCCCCTCGCGCAGAGCCTCACGGTATCGGTTAGCACGTGACTCTGCCAGAGAAATCACTTTATCAGGTAAGCACCAATGAGCAACATCGAAGTACACAATGTCAACGTCACCTCTCAGGACGTATTGATTACGCCGGCGAAACTGAAAACGGCCCTGCCCATGTCCAAGGATGTGCAGCGCACTCTGGCAGGAAGTCGCGAGGTCATACAAGGGATTCTGGATCGCAAGGATCACCGCATATTCGTGGTGGTGGGCCCCTGCTCCATCCATGACCCACAGGCGGCACTTGACTATGCACGGCGCCTCAAAGCCCTTGCGGATGAACTGTCGGACACGCTGTATATTGTAATGCGCGTTTACTTTGAAAAGCCCCGAACCACTGTGGGATGGAAGGGACTGGTCAACGACCCTCACCTCGACGACTCGTTCAAGATTGAAGAGGGACTGCATATCGGCCGCAGACTGCTGTTGGATATTCTTGAGATGGGCCTCCCCACCTCGACTGAGGCATTGGATCCGATTTCACCCCAGTACCTGCAAGACCTGATCAGCTGGACCGCCATTGGCGCTCGAACAACCGAATCCCAGACGCACCGGGAGATGGCCAGCGGTCTGTCCAGCCCAGTGGGATTCAAAAACGGCACTGATGGCGGACTGACGGTGGCAACCAACGCGCTGAACTCGGTTGCCAGACCCCATCGATTCCTCGGCATTAACAGTCAGGGACAAGTCTCGGTGTTTACCACGCGAGGAAATGCCTATGGCCATATCGTACTGCGCGGTGGCTCCCAAGGGCCTAACTACGATTCAGTGCACATCAAGCTGTGTGAGGACGCGCTGGACAAAGCCGGTGTAGCCAACAATATTATGGTGGACTGCAGCCATGCTAATTCCAGTAAGCAACCGGAATTACAGCCACTTGTGGTTGATAACGTGGCAAATCAGATATTGGAAGGCAACCGTTCTATTGTCGGCCTAATGGTAGAGAGCAACCTGAAAGCGGGCAACCAGGCCATTCCAGCCAATCTTTCAGAACTTGAATACGGTGTGTCGGTAACGGACGGGTGTATTGATTGGGATACCACCGAGGCCAGCTTGCGCAACCTGCGGGACACACTTCGCGATGCCTTGGCACAGCGTCTCACGTAGCTTTATTTCCTGACGCCCGGGAGCTGTCACGGCTAACCGTTCAGCGCAGCTAGGCAGAGGTTAATAGTATGCCTTTGACGTATCGCTGTGGTCCGTCATATCCCTCACCCCTGCCAGCTGGGGTAATTGTTCCAGCAACGTTTTTTCAACGCCGCCTTTTAACGTCTCATCGACAGCACTGCAGCCCTGACAACCACCGCCGAACTGCAAAACAGCAAACATATCATCGGTAATTTCCACCAGGCTGACTTCCCCTCCGTGCGCTGCAAGGGCGGGGTTAACCTCGTTATACAGTACGTAATTAACGCGATCTTCCATTGGGCTATCGGCATCCACGCGCGGCATTTTCGCGTTGGGCGCCTTGATCGTAAGCTGCCCACCCATGCGATCTTTTGAGTAGTCGACCAGAGCGTCCTCAAGATAGGGCAGACTGCTGGCCTCGTACCAGACCTTGAATTTCTCCAGCTCTACGACGTCGTCACCCTCTTGCAAGTCACCCTCGCGGCAATAAGCGATACAGGTCTCCGCACGCGCAGTACCGGGCTGGTTGATGAACACGCGCACGCCCAGGGCATCCTCCTGTTTCGTCAATAATTCGGCTAAGTAATCCTGGGCAGAATCGGTAATAGTAATCATGGTAACGTGCTACCTGAGTGATTTAGTCAGGTATTGTATCAAAGTTGTCTCAAAAGTGTGAGGCTGTAGGCCATAGATTGTTTCTTGGCCCTCATAATCTGTTAAAATCATTGGCTTTTTCGGGAAAGCATGGGCGCTTTTCTGACAAACTTTAAAAGGAATATCATGCCGATCGAGAGTAGAAAGCCCGGGCGCCTGGAACAGGCGCTGAAAGAACGCATCCTCATCATTGATGGTGCCATGGGTACTATGATCCAGGCTGAAAAGCTTGGGGAAGCGGACTACCGGGGTGAGCGCTTCGCCAATCACGGCTCAGACCTAAAAGGAAACAATGAACTGCTGAGTCTGGTTCGCCCGGACATTATTGCGAAAATACACAGGGCGTATCTGGACGCCGGCGCAGACATCATAGAAACCAACACCTTTGGCAGCACCATAGTTGCTCAGTCTGATTACAATCTCAGTGACATTGCCTATGAACAAAATGTGACCTCTGCACGCATTGCGCGACAGGTGGCTGACGAGGTAACTGCAAAAACACCGGCGCAGCCTCGCTTTGTGGCCGGCGTCCTGGGACCCACCCCAAAAACAGCATCGATCTCCCCTGATGTGAACGACCCGGGCGCGCGCAGCATCAGTTTCGACACGCTGCAAGCAGACTATGCTGCGGCGACACGCGGGCTCATCGAAGGCGGTGCAGACTTGATCATGATCGAGACGATCTTCGATACCCTGAACGCCAAAGCCGCGGTATTCGCCGTCAAGTCAGTGTTTGAAGAACTTGCTCACGAACTACCGCTAATGATTTCTGTTACGTTTCCCGACATAAGTGGTGGCGTATTGTCCGGACAGAATCCTGAGGCTTTCTGGAATGCCGTTGCGCATGGCAAGCCACTTATTGTCGGAAGTAACTGTGGCCGCCCCTATCGGGATATACGCCCCTTCATCGAGGATCTGTCCCGCGCCAGCGATTGCTATTTCAGTGCTCACCTCAATGCCGGGCTGCCTAATGCCTTCGGTGAATTCGACGAAACCCCGGATATTATGGAGAAAGATTTCGCCGAAATTGCCACCCGTGGGTTTTTAAACCTTGCCGGTGGCTGCTGCGGCACCACTCCGGATCATATTCGCGCTATCGCACATGCGTGTGAGAACGTCACTCCCCGCCCGTTGCCAAGCCATGAGGGTGCCTGTCGGCTCAGCGGACTGGAAGCGTTCAATATCACGGCAGACAGCCTCTTCGTAAACATAGGGGAGCGCTGCAACGTTACGGGCTCCGCGCGTTTTAAACGGCTCATTCTGGAAGAGGAATATGATGAAGCCCTCGAAGTCGCCAGAGACCAAGTCGAAAATGGCGCACAAATCCTCGATATCAATATGGATGAGGGCATGCTGGATTCCGAAGGCGCGATGGTGAAGTTTCTCAACCTGCTCGCGTCAGAGCCGGATATATCCCGCGTGCCCATCATGGTTGATTCCTCCAAGTGGAACGTCATCGAGTCAGGCCTGAAGTGCATCCAGGGTAAAGCCGTTGTCAATTCGATCAGCCTCAAGGCCGGCGAAGAGGAGTTTCTCGACCAGGCAAGGCTCTGCCAGCGCTATGGCGCAGCGGTTGTTGTTATGGCTTTCGACGAGGATGGCCAAGCGGATACGCTGGAGCGACGCAAGGAAATTTGCAAGCGCAGCTATGACCTGCTGCTCGAGAAACTTGGCTTTAATCCGAACGACATTATTTTCGACCCTAACATTTTTGCGGTCGCAACAGGTATCGAAGAGCACAACAACTACGCCGTAGACTTTATTGAGGGCACTCGCTACATCAAAGCAGAACTACCCGGCGCGCTTGTTTCAGGTGGTGTATCCAACGTTTCGTTTTCTTTTCGTGGCAACAACGCCGTACGTGAAGCCATCCATTCAGTATTTCTTTATCACGCGATCAAGGCTGGCATGGACATGGGAATCGTCAACGCCGGCCAACTGGCGGTCTACGACGACCTGCCCGAGGATCTGCGTGAAGCGGTCGAGGATGTCATTCTGAATCGACGGGACGATGGTACGGAACGTCTGCTGGAAGTTGCCGAAAACTACAGAGGAAGCGGTAGTAGCGAGAGCCGCGTCGAAGATCTTAGCTGGCGAGAGCAAAGCGTGGAGAAGCGTCTTGCTCATGCTTTGGTGAAAGGGGTTACAACGTGGATTGTTGAAGACGCAGAGGAGGCGAGACTGAAGTTCGATCGACCGATCGAAGTGATCGAAGGGCCTCTGATGGATGGTATGAATATTGTGGGGGACTTATTCGGATCGGGCAAAATGTTTCTGCCCCAGGTGGTCAAAAGCGCGCGCGTTATGAAGCAAGCAGTGGCGCACCTTCAACCCTTTATTGAAGAAGAAAAAGGGGACGGAAAATCGAGCAACGGCAAAATATTGATGGCAACCGTCAAAGGCGATGTACATGATATTGGCAAGAATATCGTGGGAATCGTCTTACAGTGCAACAATTATGAGGTTATCGATCTAGGCGTCATGGTGCCCTGTGAGAAAATTCTACAGGCAGCTGCAGAAGAAGAGGTAGATATTGTTGGCTTGAGCGGATTGATTACGCCATCCCTCGATGAAATGGTGCATGTTGCAAGTGAAATGCAGCGCCTGAATTTTGAAGTACCTTTGTTGATCGGTGGCGCGACCACATCAAAAGCGCATACTGCGGTCAAGATTTCACCTCAGTACGACAAGGAAGCGATCGTCTACGTACCCGATGCCTCTCGCAGCGTAGCTGTTGCTACCCAGCTAATGGGCAGAGGAAAAGCCAAGTACGTCGAGGAGCTATTAGTCGAATACGAGCAAGTGCGTGAGCGGGTTGCCAATCGCAGGCCTGGCGAAAAACAAATTCCCTATCCCGATGCAATAGCGAATGCAACCAACCTGAATTGGCAAGGGTACACGCCCCCTCGCCCAGCATTTACAGGGACGAAAGTATTCGACGATTTCCCGCTTGAGGATCTCATCGAAACAATCGACTGGACCCCGTTTTTTATCACATGGGAACTAGCTGGAAAATTCCCTGCGATTCTCGACGATGATACCGTTGGAGTCCAGGCTCGCGATCTCTATGCGGATGCCCAGGCCATGCTGAAGCGAATCGTTGATGAAAAATGGCTGACGGCGCGCGCCACTGTCGGCTTCTGGCCAGCCAGTCGCAACGGTTCTGACGATATAACGGTCTACGCGGATGAATCACGTACTGAGGGTATTGCCACCCTGCACCATCTGCGACAGCAGAAGGCGAATAAAAATGGTAAAGGCAATGCCTGCCTTGCTGACTTTATAGCTCCCCCTGACGAAGGAGTGCGCGATTACATCGGTGGCTTCTGTGTCACGACAGGACTCGGCGTTGACGAACTCGCGAAAAAGTTTGAAGCGGCGCACGACGACTACAACAGTATACTGCTGAAATCGCTCGCGGATCGTCTGGCGGAATCTTTTGCTGAATACCTGCACCGCCTTGTGCGCAAGGAGTTATGGGGTTACAACACGGATGAAGCGCTTGCTGCAGACGACTTGATTCGGGAGCGTTACCAGGGCATCCGCCCTGCCCCCGGTTACCCCGCCTGTCCGGATCATACGGAGAAGGAAACACTCTTCAGACTGCTGGATGCAGAAAATACCTGCGGGGTAGAGTTGTCCGAAAATTACGCGATGACACCTGCGGCCTCCGTCAGCGGGTTTTACTTTTCGCACCCGGAATCTCGTTACTTTGCCGTGGGAAAAATTGGCCGCGACCAGGTAGAAGACCTAGCAAGGCGTAAAGACGAATCAGTAGACGTGATTGAGCGCTGGCTACGCCCTAACCTGGATTACTGAACACGGCTATGTCAGACCCTACAGACGAGTCAGCTGATGAGAATGCTCTCGGACCACTCCAGGTGATCGGCAGTGTGCTGGCTGCCGCTCTGGGCATCCAAAGTAGTAAGAACCGGGAACGGGACTTCAAGCGGGGCCGTATCGGCATTTTTCTCGCAGCTGGCATCACGTTTACGTTTTTGTTTATAGCCGCGGTCATGACCGCTGTAACGCTGGTGCTCAACTCGTCAGGCCACTGATCTGCTCCTGACAAGCCGGGGAGGATCAGGAGGGCATACCGGAAAGCCAGATGTACATGCTCAGTACAATAATAGAGATGATAGCCGTAGTGGCCATTGCATCGGCCACGCCATCGCCCATGTTCTTCGGATCTGAATTTTCTACCATCTTAAACCTCGGTCTACAGTGTCGCTGCGGTGCGCATTATAGCAGTTCTTGCCGTGCGGCCAAGTCCTTGAACGAGCCTCGCAAAGAACAGGGTCTGAGCCAGATATTGATGCGTAAGCATATGAATAACATGGCTATTTGAGGCGCCTCTTTTCTGGTAAAGTAGCGCCTCGCCAAGTCGGGCGGTGCAACCGTTCACTCCTGGAGCCATACAACTAAATGTACGTCTACGACCAGCACGATCAGAAAATTATTGACGAGCGAGTCGCACAGTTTCGCGACCAGACCAACCGTTATACAGCGGGAGAACTCTCGGAAGAGGAATTTCTTCCCCTCCGCCTGCAAAACGGCTTGTATGTCCAACGTCTGGCCCCAATGCTCCGAATCGCAGTCCCCTACGGGCTCATGAGTAGCGCGCAGCTGCGTAAATTGGCAGATATCTCACGGGTATACGACAAAGGCTATGCGCATATCAGCACCCGACAGAATGTCCAGTTGAACTGGCCGCTCGTGGCGGAAGTCCCGGACATACTCGCAGATCTAGCCTCTGTGCAAATGCACGCAATTCAAACCAGCGGCAACTGCATTCGCAATACCACGACAGACCAATTTGCCGGCGTCGCCTGCGACGAACTGCAGGATCCCCGGCCGTACTGCGAAATTATTCGCCAGTGGTCGACCCTGCATCCAGAGTTCGCGTTCTTGCCCCGTAAATTCAAGATCGCCGTCTGCGGCACGGAAGAGGACAGGGCCGCCATACGCAATCACGACGTGGGCATCGAACTGGTAACCAATGACAGCAACGAGATCGGCTTAAAAGTTCTGGTTGGCGGCGGTCTCGGCCGAACACCTGTAATCGGCTCCGTCATCTGCGAATGGCTGGATAAAAAACACATGCTGACATACTTGGAGGCAATTCTCCGTGTCTATAATCAGTACGGGCGCCGCGACAACAAATACAAAGCTCGCATTAAGATACTGGTTAAAGCAATGGGAATAGCAGCTTTCCGGGAGGCGGTAGAGAAGGAATGGGAAGCAACAAAAGAAGGCCCCTCGACCTTACACGATGCCGTATTTGAGAAGGCCAGGTCCTCTTTTCGGGCTCCCGATTACAGCGCTTTCGACGCAGGTGAAACCAGCGCCTTACTCCACGGAGAGTGCGAGCGTGATGGAATTTTTAAACAGTGGGTAACGCATAATACTGAAGATCACAGAGTGCCGGGGTATCGTATTGTAACGCTATCGCTTAAATCAACTGGCTACACCCCCGGCGATATAACCGCTGAGCAGATGGAGCTGGTAGCAGATCTGGCCGATAAGTATTCTTTTGGTGAATTGCGCACCACACACCAGCAAAATCTCGTACTGGCGGATGTTCCTGTATCAGACCTCTATACTCTGTGGCAGAATCTGCAGTCAGCTGATCTGGCGACCGCCAATATCGGCCTGCTCACGGATATGATCTGCTGCCCGGGTGGTGACTTCTGCGCTCTTGCTAACGCCAAATCCATACCCGTGGCGGAAGCGATACAAACTCGCTTCGATGACATTGACTACCTGCACGATCTAGGCCCCATTGAGCTCAATATCAGTGGCTGTATGAATGCCTGTGGTCATCACCACATTGGTCATATAGGTATTCTGGGCGTGGATAAAAAAGGGCAAGAATTCTACCAGGTCTGCCTTGGAGGCAGCCAGGCAAAAGACGCCTCCCTGGGCAAGATTCTTGGGCCCTCTTTCAAGCAGGACGACATGCCGGACATTATCGAAAACATCCTGACGACCTACCTCAGTCAAAGGCAGCTAGAGGAAAATTTTCTAGACACCTATCGACGCATCGGAATCGAGCCGTTCAAGGAGCGCGTTTATGCCAAGAATAATTAAGGACGGCGCGATTACAGAAGATAATCGCGCCAGCATCGACTCCGGAGACAGCTCCCCGGGGCAAGGCCAGATATGCACACTGCAGCAGTGGCAAAAACTGACAAACAAACAGGGTAGCGCGGTTCAGCTGGAACCGGGCCAGGAGCCTACACCCTTGCTGCAAGACCTCGAAGACATCGAACTGGTTGTCATTAATTTTTCAGTGTTCACGGACGGACGCGGGTTTTCTTATGGACGAGAATTGCGGGAGCAAGGTTACAGCGGCGAGTTGCGCGCAACTGGCCACTTCATTCGTGATCAATTAACGTATCTCGGACGATGCGGATTTAATGCGTTCGATCTGCAAGAAGGCGCAGATCTCCATGAAGCATTAAACAGTCTCAAAGATTTTAGCGAACACTATCAGGCATCTATCGACTCACCCCAACCACTTTTCCGCCGTAGGGAAAACGCCCAGGTGTAATTGCCTAACACCGACAGCATTGTTTAGAT
>OCVR010003243.1_pt1 | contig 11612 bp, 12 predicted proteins | sample 1539091 | NCBI WGS metagenome assembly OCVR01 (sample SAMEA3355530, study PRJEB22509) | marine metagenome | biome: marine; feature: coastal ocean; material: water | place: USA | collected 2010-08-07 | depth 16 m | reverse complement strand
CTGTAAGTCTGGCGAATACGTCAGGGCCCCAGAGCATTATAGCCTAAAAGATGAACCTGCATTTGATTATTGCTGCTGGATGAGAGTTGACAATATGTGTTTTTTTCGAATGGTGCGCCGCTTGCGACTCTCGCGTGCAGGCGTGGCGAACTAACCAATTTCCAGCTGGCGCAAGTCGTGTAGTGCCTCGTCCAGTTTATGATTGATTCGCTTCACTGACTCGGTGCCCGGTTGCGCGCTGCTGCCCTCAGTGGCTGAGAGTAATTCATAGCCTATATTCAAGGCGGCCATAACGGCGATGCGTTCAAGACCAATGACCTTGCCGCTGTCGCGGATGCCACGCATTTGTTTATCCAGATACTTAGCAGACATGATGAGCTGCGCTTCCTGCTCTTCCGGGCAGGCGACCTGGTAGTCTTTCTCAAGAATTTTTACAGTTACCGTATTGTTCTTATTTGTCACGCGGGTTACTCCATCGAGCGCAAACGGTCAATCATGGCTTCGACCTTGGTGCGCGCCAATTCGTTTTTGTCCATCAAGTCCTTGCGCTCGTCTCGCCAGCCGGCCACTTCGGCTTTTAACGCGCCGTTTTCTAAATTGAGTTCCCTGCACAGGGCGATAAGCTCGTCGAGCTTTTTTTCAAGGTCTTTGAGTTGGTTGCCGGACATGTGAATATACTTGGATAGTTATTATCAATGTCCTACTATAGTGGCCCGGCGCGCCGAGGTCAACGACACAAAAGCCATACATATCAATGGCATGGCATACTTTTTGAGCGAAGCTCGGCACCACGTAACACAACCGCCCGCCGGCCTGGAGAGACAGCCCTGATGTACGACGAGACAAATGAAGAGGTCGTAGTCTTTGACTTCGACGAACTGGCTGATCATCTGTTGGAGCAGGGCACGCTGGTTTCGCCTTCCCAGTTGCACGGTTGCTTGTGTGGTTTGCTCAGCGCCGGTGCGCCGCCGATGGTGGAATACGGCCTCGACGCACTGGCGCAGGCGCTGGATCTGGTCGTGCACGGGGAGCTCGCCGGACGGGTCATGCAGCTTTACAGTGCCTCGGGTGCGGTCCTGCAGGATGAAGAGTTCACTTTTTATCCGCTGCTGCCCGCCGAAGAAACAGACATTTCCGAAAGAACGTTGGCACTGGCGGCCTGGTGTGAAGGATTTTTAACGGGTTTTGCCTATGCCGCGGCCGGTGAAGATCAATCAGGCAAGACGTTCTCTGAACCCTGTAGTGAGGCGTTGAGGGATATCGCCGCGCTAGCGCAGGCAGAGGCCGCTGAGGATGAAATCGATGATGAGGCTGAGGAAAATTACGCCGAACTCGTCGAGTACCTGCGTATCGCCGTCATAAATGTGTACCTGGAAAATGGAGCAGAGCCGCAAGATCATGCTATTCATCCCGGCACGTCTCCGCTGCACTAACTATCCCGCAGCCGCTACCGCAGTCGCTGCAGACGCTTGAAAGAGTTATACCATGAGCATTAGCAAGACGGAGTTCGCCCGCCGACGGAAAAATCTTATGGCCCTTATGGAGGCCGATAGCATCGCTATAATCCCTTCCGCCAGAGAGCAACAGCGCAGTCGGGATACCGCTTACCCTTTCCGCCAGGATAGCGATTTTTTTTATCTTTCGGGTATCGATGAGCCGGAGTCGGTGCTCGTGCTTTTGCCCGGGCGTCGCCATGGACAGTTTCTCGTATTTTGCCGCGAGCGTGATAAAAAAATGGAACTCTGGCACGGCGGCCGCGTGGGCCCCGAGGGCATGTGTGAACACCATGGCGCGGACGACGCATTTCCGATCGGGGACATAGACGACATACTCCCCGGCTTGCTGGAAGGGCGCAATCGCGTTTACTACTCAATGGGGCGCCGGGCGGAGTTTGACGGGCAGATCATGGCTTGGGTGAACCGGATTCGCGGTATGGAGTCCACTGGTGCGATACCGCCGGGGGAGTTCACGGATCTGGACCACATGTTGCATGAGTTGCGCCTGTTCAAGAGCGCCGCCGAGTTGCGCCTGATGCGCAAGGCCGCAGAAATCACGACGCGGGCGCATTGCCGCGTGATGCAAAGTTGTCGACCGGGTATGTTCGAGTATCAGTTAGAGGCGGGCTTGCAACACGAATTTTCCATGTCCGGAGCACGTTATGCGGCCTATCCAAGTATTGTCGGAGGAGGGCAGAACGCCTGCGTAATGCACTATGTCGATAATAGCGACAAACTGCGTGACGGCGACCTGGTATTGATCGATGCGGGCTGCGAACTGGAAAACTATGCCTCGGATGTCACCCGGACTTTTCCTGTGAACGGAACATTCAGCGCCGCACAGCGCGCTCTTTACGACCTCGTGCTCTCGGCCCAGTTGGCGGCGATAGAGGAAGTGAAGCCCGGTAACCACTGGAACCAGCCGCACGACGCCAGCGTTTTGATACTGACGGAGGGGCTGGTGCAGCTGGGTTTGCTGCAGGGCAGTGTTGCAGCGCTCGTCAAGGAAGAGGCTTACCGTCCTTATTATATGCACCGTGTCGGCCACTGGCTCGGGCTGGATGTGCATGATGTGGGGGACTACCGTGTCGCCGAGGAATGGCGCGTGTTAGAACCCGGCATGGTCATGACAGTGGAGCCCGGTCTCTATATCCCTGTAGATGACCTCAGCGTGGCAAAAAAGTGGCGTGGCATTGGTATTCGAATCGAGGATGATGTGCTGGTCACGGAGGCGGGTTGTGAGGTAATGACGGCGTGGGCACCGAAAACCACAAAGGAGATAGAGGCGCTAATGGCGGCCTGAGTTATGTTTGCGAACGTTGACATTGTGATTGCTGGCGGGGGTATGGTTGGTGTCAGTCTTGCACTGCAACTCGATGCCTTGTTGCCATCGGATATCTCTATCTTGCTGGTTGAGGGGTTTCGCCTGCCCGACCCTGAGACGTCTGACGCAGCAGAGTACCATCCCTCCTTCGACGCGCGCTCCACCGCTCTCAGCTACAGTTCTCGCCTGATCTATGAGCGCATGCAGGTTTGGGATGCACTGCAGTCGTGGCTTTGTCCGATCGAGAGTATTCATGTGTCCAGCCGGGGTCGCTTCGGTAGTGCGGTGATGCAGGCGCAGGAATACGATTGGCCCGCTCTGGGCTACGTGGTCGAGAATGCCTGGTTGGGGCGATCACTGCTGCAGGCGCTCTATCGCAGGGATCGCGTGCAGGTCTGCAGTCCCGCCAAGGTCATTGCGGTGGAGGCGTCAGAGGCGGGCGTCAGGCTGGGCCTCGACGGACCTCTATCCCAGCTGGACGCGGGCCTGCTGCTGGTGGCCGATGGATCAGATTCCGGTTTGCGGCAGCAGTTGGGTGTCGCGGTGAGTGAGAAGTCCTATGGCCAGCATGCACTGGTTGCCAATGTGTCATTCGCAGAACCACATCGCGGCTGCGCGTATGAACGCTTCACCCCGGACGGACCTCTCGCTCTTTTGCCTCTGTTGCCGTCGGACGATGCCAACCGTTGCGCGCTGGTGTGGACTCTGCCTCCGGCAGAGGCACAGCAGTTGCTTGCGTGTCCGCAGGATGAATTCCTGCAGGCACTGCAGGCGCGCTTCGGTTATCGCCTGGGCCGTCTGCAGCAGGCGGGTGAGCGCTATAGCTATGGTTTGTCGCTGTTGCAGGCGAATGAACAGGTGCGCCAGGGTGTCGTGGTTATGGGGAATGCGGCTCATGCGCTGCACCCGGTTGCGGGGCAGGGCTTTAACCTGGCCCTGCGTGACGTGGCGGAGTTGGGTCGCGTGCTTTGCGAGGGTTTGGCTGCGGGTTTACCCGTCGGCGATCTGGACATGTTGCAGCGCTATCAGCAACGCCAGTCGGCAGACCAGTATAAGACGATCCAGCTGAGCGATCGCCTGCCGGGGCTGTTTATGCATCAGGATCCGTTGTTGGGCCTGGGGCGTGACCTGGCCTTGGCGGGGCTCGATATCCTGCCCGGGCTGAAGCGTGAGTTTGTGCGCCACGCAGCGGGAGTTGCCGGCCCGGGTGGAGGACTTAATGGTTGAACCCGGGTATTACGATGTAGTGATTGTGGGCGCGGGTATCGCCGGCGGTGCGTTGGCGGTGGCTCTGAGCGGTGAGGGTTTGTCTATCGCACTGGTTGAGGCGCAGCCGCTGACTCGAACACCCCTCCCGACAGGGCTGGCCCTGGACAGCTTTGATCCCCGCGTCAGCGCACTGACACCCCGCTCGCAGGCGTTGCTTGACAACTTGGGCGCCTGGGATGCCATCGCCGACTATCGCAGTTGCCGCTACCGACACATGACCGTTTGGGATGCCGAAGGAACAGGTCAGGTAGAATTTGATTGCGCAGACGTCGATGCTGAGCAACTCGGTTACATCGTGGAAAATCGCGCTATAGTCGATGCTCTCGTTGCGCAGATTGAAACCGCGGGCGACGTTTCGGTACTGAGTCCTGCCCGACTGCAGGCCTGTAACCGGCAGGCCTCAGGGCGCATGGTGCTGTCTATGGAGGATGGCATGTCACTGCAGGCGGGGTTGATCGTCGCCGCTGATGGTGCCCAGTCCCGGGTGCGGGAAATGATGAATTTTCGCTTACGGGAGTGGGACTACGGCCACCACGGTATTGTATGTACCGTGCAGTTAGAGAAATCTCACGAGGAAACTGCGTGGCAGCGCTTCCTGCCTTCCGGGCCGCTGGCATTGCTGCCGCTGCCGAGTACTGCCGAGCAGCATTTCTGTTCCATTGTGTGGTCACTGCAGGACGAACACGTGGATACTATGATGGCTTTGGATGACAAGGCGTTTTGCCGGACGCTGCAGCAGGCCTCTGAAATGCGACTGGGTAAGGTAACAGGCTGTACACGGCGCTTTGCTTTCCCCCTGCGGCAGAGACATGCGCGGGACTATGTGCAGCCGGGTGTCGCGCTGGTGGCCGATGCCGCACACACCCTTCATCCGTTGGCCGGTCAAGGGATCAACCTTGGTTTGCAGGATGTGGCGGTATTGGCAAGGGAGGTGCTGATGGGCTACCGCCGTGGAATCAGCCCGGGGCAGCTGGACCTGCTGCAGCGCTACCAGCGCCAACGCAAGGGCGAAAACCTGTTGATGATGTCGACTATGGAGGGCTTTAAGCGCCTGTTCGAGCAGGAGGCACTGCCACTGCGATGGTTGCGCAACGCCGGTCTACACGCAGTTGACCAGCTCCGCCCCGTCAAGCGTGAGCTGATGCGTCGTGCCATGGGTGTGGCGTGAACATTGTTTTTCGATGGAGGCCGGTTAGAATAGGCCGCTTTGGTCGCACAGGCCAGTCGTTGTTTGCAGAGGAACCCCTATGAGCCAGACGCCCAGTGAACTCAAATATGCCAGCACTCACGAATGGGCCCGTTTGGAAGAGGACGGCTCCGTCACGATAGGCATTACTGACCACGCCCAGAGCGCACTGGGCGATGTTGTTTTCGTTGAGTTGCCTGAAGTCGGTGTGGCTCTGGCTGCCGGCGACGAGGCCGGGGTGGTGGAGTCGGTAAAGGCCGCTTCCGATATCTACGCGCCGCTGGCGGGCGAGGTGATCGCCATTAATCCGAGTCGCGAGAATGACCCGGAAACCGTCAACGGCGACCCCTATCACGACGGATGGTTTTACAAGCTGCGGCCGGTCGATGCTGCGGAACTCGACGCTCTCCTGTCCGCCGAGGACTACCAGCTGCAATGTGCCGAGGAATAGGGCCGCCCTCCTCACATTACTTGCCCCATGATTGATTTATTCCTGCGCAAGGGTGCCGAGCGTCGTTTGCGCGGGGGTCATCTGTGGGTCTATTCCAACGAAGTTGACAGCAAGCGCTCAAATCTCGGTGATTTCGAGGCGGGTGATCTCGTGGTCGTGCGTGGCTCGGACGGGCGCCTTCAGGGAAGCGCGTATATGGAGCCCCAATCGCTGATCTGTGCCCGGCTTTACTCACCGCATGTCGAACAAGCCATGAATGCCGAATGGTTCGAGCAGCGGTTGGCGACAGCGCTGGCCGTCCGGGAGGCCGCTTTCGACCAACCATACTATCGCCTGGTCTACGGTGACAGCGACGGTATGCCCGGTCTCGTTGTGGACCGCTTTGGCGATTACCTTGTTGCCCAGTTGCATAACGCGGGCCTTGAGCGTTACAGCGAGCTGTTGCAGGAGGCCCTGCTCTCGGTGCTGCAGCCAGCGGGTATTCTGCTGCGGACCGATAGCCGCGCCCGGCGCGAGCAGGGCTTGTCAACGGGCAGTGAGGTGATTTACGGCGAGGTGCCCGAGGAGGTGTCGCTTCAGGAAAACGGCACGAAGTTCCTGGCACCGGTCCATGCCGGACAGAAAACCGGTTGGTTTTACGATCATCGCATGTCACGTGCGCGACTCGCGCACTGGGTATCGGGCAAAGCGGTGCTGGACGTCTACAGCTACATCGGCGGGTGGGGGGTGCAGGCCGCTAACGCCGGTGCCGTGTCGGTGTGTTGCCTCGACAGTTCCGCCACCGCACTGGAAGGCGTTATGAAGAACGCACACCTGAATGATGTCGGTGAGCGAGTAACGACCCGCAAAGGCTCGGCGCCGGAGCAAATGGCCGCGTTACACGAGGAGGGCGCGCGCTTTGATGTGATTGTGCTCGATCCCCCCGCGTTTATTCAGCGCAAGAAGGATTTAAAAAAAGGCATCAACGCCTATCGCCGCATTAATGAGCTGGCTCTGCGTCTGTTAAAGCCGGGCGGCCTGCTGGTTTCGGCTTCCTGCTCTATGCATTTGCAGCGCTCTGACCTGATCCTCGCGCTGCAACAAGCCGCGGTGCGAGCCGCCTGCGGCGTTCGCATTGTGGAGCAAGGTGGCCAGGGGCCGGACCACCCCGTGCATCCTGCGATAGCGGAGACGGAATATCTAAAATCCCTTTTCGCGCTTAAGATAGAGGCCTGATCGAACCCTTCTATACTGTCAAAACGGCATGGTATGCGGCGGGACCGCCGCCATCAAACGGGTGTTTTGGCGCTGCGATAATGCTGTGCTGACTGGCCGCACCCGATGTCAGCGCAGTGAGATCACCGGCCAGCCGCGCGCTTCTGCCTGCGCCCGCAGAGTGGCGTCCGGGTCTACGGCCACAGGATGATCAACCAGCTCCAGCAGAGCGAGATCGTTGTGAGAATCGCTGTAGAAGTAGGCGCCTGCGAGGTTGGTGTCGCGGCCCTCAAGCCACTGGTGCAGGCGTGTGACTTTGCCCGCCTGAAAGGAGGGGATTCCAGCGGGCTCTCCTGTGTACCGGCCACCCACTATCTCTCCCTCGCAGGCGATAAGATGCTCTATGCCCAATGCTGTCGCGATGGGAGCGGTGATAAACCGGTTGGTCGCGGTAATGATCAGTAGTTCGTGACCCTGATCTCGATGATGGGCCACCAGCTTCGCCGCGGCCGGCAGCATAATGGGCTGGATCACGTTCTGCATAAAGCCCGCGTGCCAGGCGGTGAGTACATCGGGCGGCTGGTCAATCAGGGGGCTCAGCGCGAAGCGCAGGTAGGCATCGATATCGAGGCTGCCCGCCTCGTAATCGGCGTAGAATCGATCGCCGCGCTGAGCAAAATCCGTGTTGTGGACAAGACCGTTATCGCAGACGTATTGTGCCCAAAGATGGTCGCTGTCGCCGCCGATCAGGGTGTTGTCGAGGTCAAATATTGCCAGTGCCACGTGACTGCGCTCCGTACTCGGTCAGCCAGCATAGCGGCAGGGGCTTGCAGAGTAAATTTCTCAGGGCCACGAAAGTGTGGAACAATGCGGTAGTTCAAGGAACAGGTGGCCCTTTCACGTGATTGATTTAGACGGCTTCCGACCGAACGTGGGCATTATGCTGGCCAATGACCGGGGCCAGTTGTTGTGGGCCCGTCGCGTTGGAGGCCACAATGCCTGGCAGTTTCCCCAGGGTGGCATTAGCGCGGGCGAATCGCCGAAGCAGGCACTTTTTCGCGAGTTGCACGAAGAAGTGGGTCTGGCGCGTGACGCAGTAGAGATTCTCGGTTCTACTCGTGGTTGGCTGCGCTACCGGTTGCCTAAACGCTTTGTCCGCGATGGCCAGAAGCCGGTGTGCATCGGGCAGAAGCAAAAGTGGTTCCTGCTGCGTATGCTGGAGGAGGATGCCGCTGTGCAACTGGACCAAAACGAAAAGCCCGAGTTCGATCACTGGCGCTGGGTGAGCTATTGGTATCCCCTTGATCAGATTATTCCGTTTAAGCGCGAGGTTTACCGCAGGGCGATGAAAGACCTGGCTGCTCCACTGGCACGACACACCAACCGGTTTCAGGGTGATTGACGCCTATGCTTGAAACATTGCGTCATATTGTGCAGGAGGTAAATGCTGCCAGGGGCCTTGAAGAGGCTCTCGATATTATCGTGCGGCGGGTGCAAGACGCTATGCAAACGCAGGTGTGCAGCGTTTATCTGCAGGACGGCAACAACGACCGATTGATCTTTCGTGCTACCCAGGGACTCAATCAGGCACTGGTGGATGAGGCGAGCCTGCCCGTGGGTGAGGGCCTGGTTGGCCTGGTCGCGGCGCGCGGCGAACCGGTCAATCTGGAAGAAGCCGAAAAGCATCCCAGCTTCCGTTTTCTTCCCGGGATTGGCGAAGAACAGTTCCACGCCTTTCTCGGAGTGCCCATCATTCACCAGCGTGGTGTCGTGGGCGTGCTGGTAGTGCAGCAAGCTGAACGTCGCCGATTTGACGAGAGTGATGAGGCCTTTCTTGTCACTCTTTCGGCGCAGCTGGCCGGCGTTATCGCACACGCGCAGGTCACCGGGGTATTGGAATCCCGTGTTCTTACCGGGGCCGTGCCGGCCAAGATTACCGGCGTGCCAGGCGCTCAGGGAGTCGCCATCGGTACCGCGGTGGTGGTGTCCCCGGGGGCTGATCTCTACGCCGTGCCACCGCGAGAAGTGAAGGACAGGCGCAAGCAGGTGCGGGCATTCCGCGAGGCCCTCGAGGCAGTGCGTAAGGATATTCAGGTGGTAGCGGATAACCTGGGAGCGGAATTGAGCCCGGAGGATCACGCACTTTTTGATGTTTACCTGAGCATTCTTGACGATTCCACCATTGGGGCAGAAGTGGTGGGGCTGATCAAGGGGGGGCAGTGGGCCCAGGGTGCCCTGAGTCAGGTGATGATCGAGCATATTCGCCATTTTGAGCGGATGGAGCACAGTTATCTGAAAGAACGCGCTGTAGATGTTAGGGATCTAGGTACGCGAGTACTTACTTACTTGCAGGCTGCAAACCAGGAACCGCGCGCATACCCGGACCGGGCTATCCTCGTAGGGGAAGAATTGACCGCGACCTCCCTGGGAGAGATTCCCCGGGAGAAACTTGCCGGTTTGATCTCAGTCAGTGGTTCGGGCAACTCCCACGTGGCGATACTCGCCCGGGCGATGGGCGTTCCCACGGTGATGGGCGCCGTCGATTTGCCCTATGCCCGGTTGCAGGACCGTGAGCTGATCATCGACGGCTATAACGGCACAGTGCACCTCAACCCACTGCCCGAAATAAAGCAACGCTTCCAGGAGGTGCTGGACCAGGACGCGGCTCTGAGCAAAGACCTCGAGTCTCTCAGAGATCAACCGTGCGTGACTGTCGACGGCCACCGGATGCCGCTGTGGGTCAACACGGGGCTAATGGCCGATGTAACCCGCTCGCTGGAGCAAGGCGCGGAGGGGGTTGGTCTTTATCGTACCGAGGTACCCTTCCTGCTGCGCGATCGCTTTCCCAGCGAAGAGGAGCAACGCCAGATTTATCGGGAGCAGTTGGAGGCCTTCGCACCCAAGCCGGTTACCATGCGCACGCTTGATATTGGCGGCGATAAATCCTTACCCTATTTCCCCATCGAGGAGGACAACCCTTTTCTCGGCTGGCGCGGTATCCGGGTGACACTGGACCACCCTGAAATCTTTCTGGCGCAGGTGCGGGCCATGCTCAAGGCCAACGAGGGCCTGTGGAATCTGCGGATCATGCTCCCCATGGTCAGTAATACTGCCGAAGTGGACGAGGCGCTTGCGCTTATCCATCGCAGCCACGAGGAGCTGCGGCAGGAAGGGCTGACCGGGCGGCTGCCGCCGGTCGGGGTCATGATTGAGGTGCCGGCAGCCGTTTCGCAAGCTCGGCTTATGGCTAGGCGTGTGGATTTCCTCTCGGTCGGCAGTAACGACCTCACCCAGTACCTGCTCGCGGTGGATCGTAATAACCCGCAGGTCGCCGGGCTTTACCACAGCCTGCATCCCGCGGTGATACATGCCCTGGAATTTGTGTCAGACGCCAGCCGGGCCGAGGGTGTGCCCATCGGGATATGTGGCGAGTTAGCGGGTGACCCGGGTGCCGCGGTGCTGTTATTGGGCATGGGTTATGACGTCTTGTCGATGAACGCTACTAGCCTCCCGAGGGTAAAGAACGCCCTGCGTAATGTGAAGGTCAAGGAAGCGAAGCGCCTGCTGGCCGAGGTCAAGGAAATGGAAAGTGCCAAGCAAATCAGCGAGCGGCTGGATCGCTTTCTCGCGGAGCATGGTATGGAGAAGTTTATCCACAACCCGGTGGCTTGAGCCGCGTTTTCACTGACCTCGACCAGGGCTCCATCACTTCGGCGCGCGCCCCGCTCAGTTCGCCCTCTTCACCAAAGCTGAGCTCCCGCCAATGGATGCTCCCTGAACTCTCTGTCCACAGGGTGGTGGATGACCGTGTGCCGTACCCTTCGGTGACGATAAACTGTGCTGAGAGCGTCCGGTCCATAGTGTCGTTGAGGCCCTGGCAGGCCAGACTGTGCGGGTCTGCCCGCGTCCGGTCTGCGACCAGTTGTGCGAGGTCGTCGTGTGATACACCATCCCCTTGCTGCAGCGATAGCAGCATTGCTTTGCCTCGCTCCACCTTGGGCCATGGCGTGTCGAGGCGTGCGTTGCTCAATCCGTAAAGCCCCGGCGACAGAGCCCTGGGAGCCTGTCCGCCGCTGTTAGCGAAGTACCACAGGCTGTCTCTGTCGCCTACCAGCAAGTTAAAGCCTGCGTATTCGCCACCGCGCTTCGCCAATTCCGCCAGATAGGACGCCGGGGTCGTGCTGCCTGCGAGGTAGTCCAGAGGTAATTCCCCTCTGGAGCGGGGGGCCGGCATGGCCACGTCCGGGTCGCGATAGTTGGTGACTGCGGCGAAGCGCCCCTCCCGGGTCACCCCCATCCACGTGCCCCCCTGCTCGAGGTCGCGGCCTGCCAGCAGACCCGGGTATTCAGGCCAGAACGCTGCGGGGGCGGTGGGACGTGCATAAAACTCGTCTCGGTTGGCCGCAACCATCAGGGGATAATCGGCTGATAGCTGGTGGGCGAAGATCAGTAGACACATGGGTTGTTGGCCTGAAAGTGCAAAGGCAAGCTGCCACTCGCGTAAGGTAAGCGCTATCTTCGCTTATTCCTCGAGCTTATTGCCAATGTCATTTGTGTCTGATCGACGTGGAGCGTTCTTTACCGGGTAAAGAATTGTGAAACGAAGTCGGCTGGATAATAATGAAGCCCTCGACTTTCCGGGACGTACCCGGCGGGCCAAACCCGCCGGGTACGTCCAGCACAGACAGGCTT
>OCVR010003242.1_pt1 | contig 11612 bp, 8 predicted proteins | sample 1539091 | NCBI WGS metagenome assembly OCVR01 (sample SAMEA3355530, study PRJEB22509) | marine metagenome | biome: marine; feature: coastal ocean; material: water | place: USA | collected 2010-08-07 | depth 16 m | reverse complement strand
CCCCGGGCCACTCGGAGCCCGATCTCCCCCCCCCCTGCCGCGTCGCTTGATCCCCGAGACGTCACCCACCGCATCCACGGATGCCGCCAGTGACCCCGGTCGATAACCCATGACCCAACGACTTCAATTTTTCTCGTCTCGACGCCCTGTACGCGCTGCGGGACGCTTGCTGCAGGCCGCATTGGTCGCAGGCGCCGTCTGTACGTCCGCTGGCGCTCAAAGCCTTAGCGTCGAGCTCAAGGGCTCGATGGTCGAGCGGATCCGATCCGAAGGAACTTGGGTTGAGCGCGCGGACCTCCGGTGGGGAGAATCAAGCGGCAGCGTGAGCCTGACCGACCGTTCGGCGACAACGCGCAACGCCGACAGCCGCAACCTGGAGTCGTACTTCACTCGCTCCAACGTGCTGACCCCTTGGGAGGTCAGCTTCGGGCCCTGGACGCCAGGAGCCGGCCCCGCGGCAGACTTCTTCCTCTTCGAGGTCGGGGGGAATGATGTCGTGCAGGTTCGCGCACGTTTCCAGAGCGGCTCGATCGGTGATCCCGTCGCGCTCGGGCCCTGGGTAGAGACCCCGGTCTTCTGTGAAGCGGGAGATAACCGGGGGCAGCGCGTTCACGCCATGAGCTTCCATTTCGAGGACCTCAAGCTGCCAGGTGGCGGCAGCGTCACCTCGCAGCACAGCGTCACTGGCATACAGGTCATCTCCAACGGCATCGACGGCGCCGCGTTCCTGATCCGGCAGCCCGGCGTCCACGCCGGCGCCGACGGCAACGGCGATCACTCGATCAGCCCGCTGGAGCCTCGCGTCGGCTCCCCCATGGAGCTCAGCTTCCTCGGCCCCTGGGAGTCCGAGACCGGTGAGAGCCCGAATCCCTTCCTCGATTACCGCCTGTCAGCCCGCTTCGATGGTCCCGGCGGCCGAAGCCTCGAGGTCCCCGGCTTCTTCGACGCGGACGGTGGATCCGGGGATGTCGGCAACGTGTGGACCGTGCGCTTCCTCCCTCCGACCAAGGGGACTTGGACGGCGAGCGTCGCCATGCGCTCTGGAGCCGGCGTCGCCATCCAGAGCGGCGCGAACGCTGGCTCTGCGGTCACCACCGTGGACGGCCGCCAGATCACCTTCGAGGTGAAGGGCATCGACCCCGCTGGCAAGGGCCTCTACCGGCTTGGCACCCTCGCCGATTCAGGGCGTCACCACCGAAAGTTCGAGCACGGGCCCTTCTACCTGAAGGCCGGGATCAACGGCCCTGAGAACTTCCTCGCCAACAGGGCGATGGACGACATCACGAAGACCCAGGGCGCCGGCAACCTCCACAGCTTCGCGGAGCATCGCGCGGACTGGAATCCTGGCGATCCGCTCCTCCGGCCGGGCAACGGTGACGAGGACGGCAAGGGAGCGATCGGCGCCCTTAACTACCTGGCAGAGAAGGGCGTGAACTCGATGTTCCTGCTGGTGATGAACCTCGGCGGCGACGGGAGGGACGTCTACCCCTTCATCGGCCCGAAGAACCGCGCCTTCGAGAAGCGGCATTACGACACGAGTCGCCTGCGGCAGTGGAACACGATCTTCGAGCATGCCCAAGGCCTGGGCATCTCACTGTCCCTCGTGATGAACGAGACCGAGGTCGCGAACGAGCTCTGGCTGGACGGCGGCACCCTCGGGACCGAGCGTCGGCTCTTCTACCGCGAAGTGATCGCTCGCTTTGGACACCACCCGGCGCTGCGCTGGAACCTCTGCGAGGAGACCGACTTCAACGCATCGACCCTGGGGAGCTTCGCGCAGTGGATCACTGATCTGGACGCTTACGAGCACGCCATCTCGCTCCACAATCGTCCCGATGACCTCGCGGTCTTCCAGTCCGTACTGACCGATCCGAACATCGACGCCGCGTCGCTTCAATTCTCCCTGAACTCCGCTGAGGACCAGATCGAACAGCTTCGATCGCTCTCCACGCAGGCAGGGCGTCCTTGGATCATTGACGCCGACGAGATGAATCCGTGGCCCACAGGGCTGACGGACTCCAACGCCGACGACGTTCGGAAGCGGGTGCTCTACGACGCGCTCTTCAGCGGCGGAGGCGTTGAGTTCTACCTCGGCTGGCACAACCTTCCGCTCGGCGGCGACCTCTCCATCGAGGACTTCCGGACGCGCGACGACATGTGGACCTACGTCGGACACGCCCGGCGCTTCATGGAGGCGGAGCTTCCGTTCTGGGAAATGCACCCCAACGACAGCCTCCTCCGCAACGAAGCGACGAGCATCGGAGAGGGCCAGGTCTATTCGAAAGACGACCAGGTCTACGCGGTCTACCTCCCCGAGGCCTCCGCCACCGGGGAGCTCAACCTCGGGTCGTCGATAGGCGCCTTCGAGCAGTTCTGGTTCAACCCGAGGACCGGCGAGTACGCCGGACAGCCGGTGATGATCAACTCGACCGGCGGCTGGCTGGCGCTCGGATCAGCGCCCTCAGAGGCGAACGAGGATTGGGTCACGGTGCTCCGCCGTCATGCGGCACTCTCGGCCCGGTCGAGCTCCGGTTCGGTGAGCAGCGCGGACCTCCAGCAGATCTACTTCCATCCTGGGGAGGCGTACGCGAACCGGGACTTCATCATGTTCTCGAGCCTCAGCGGCACGTCGAACGGATTCGTCCTGGGTGGGCTCGACGTCCCCATCAACTTCGATCGATGGACCCGCACCGGGTTGATCGACACCCAGGGCGCGGTCTTCCGCAACCAGCTTGGCACCCTGAATTCGTCGGGGGCCGCGGGCATCCAGATCCGCCTCAACCCCGCGTTCATAAGCGGCCTCGTGGGCCAGACGATGTACCACTGCGCGGTGACGCGGGACCCCTACGACTTTGTGTCCAACGTCATCACCCTGCAGATTCTGCCCTGACCGGACGGACAAGGAGGGGCTGAGGGGCAGGCGAGGAAGCGGCTGATGGTGCCGCCCCTGCTGCGAGGACGTCCCTTGGGGTGAACACCGCTGGCGGGCTCCCGCTGGCGGGCCTTCACCAACCGGGGCCTGGCGCAGAAGCTCAGCCGAGCGCGGTGGAGAGAAAGAACCAGAGGCCAACGCCGATGGCCGCCACGTCCACGGGCAGACGCACGAGGCGGGGAGCGGCCGCACCGGGGTCGCGGCTCCGGGACAAGGCTGGAAGCAGCACAAGAGAGAGGGTGAGCAAGGTGAGGGCGAGCCCGATGCTCACGCCAGCGAGGGGCGCCGTGGGGCTGTCCTCACGGATCAGCTCCGGCGACAGCTGGACGACCTCCCTCCCCCCGAGGGCGAGCCCGAAGACCATCGCCTCGATGAAGCGCGTACGCCCGTCGCGGTGGAGCAGATCGTCTAGCCCCACGTAGGCGATGGCGAGCGGGACGGTGAGCTCCAGGAACCGGAGCTCCGTGGACGAGATTGGCACCCTCGCTCCGAGCTGGCTCCCAGCCGCTGCCGCAGCGGCGAAGAGCCCCACCGAGGTGAGGGCTGAACGCCAGCCGGGACGGGCTGCGAGCACCAGCAGCAGGACCAGCAGGAGCGCGTCCACGCTCTGAAGCACCCCCTTCGCGCCAAGGACGACGTACCGCTGGAACGCGGGAGCGCCCCGAGCGATGACCTCTTGACTGGCCACAAAGACGTGCGCCTCTGCGCCGAGGGCAAACTGCCGCTGGCCGACCTCGAGGCCGTTCCAGACGACGGCGCAGGAGTCACGGTGGCCGGGGCTGGTGACCTGAAAGAGAGACTGATGAACGCCGAGTCGACCCAGCGTCCCCTCGGGCCCCTCCGCCCCCTCGAAGCTCAGCACCACGTCGACCCACTCGCTGACCTCGTTCATCGGGTCGAGCGCGAGCGGTGCCTCGTCCACAAACGCCCCCACCACGCTCAACGCCCTCGAGGCATCGGCGCAGCTCGCGTCGTCGAGCGCCCCGGGGACCAGGCGGTAGTGACTCGCCACATACCCGGCGATCTCGTCCGCGAAGCGGTCGACCTCGCCCGGCTCAGCGTGCCCGTCGAGTTCGGGATCCAGCCCCTCGATCACCTCACCGAGCGAGAGCACCTGACAGCGCAGCTGCAGCTCGACGCGGTTGTTCCGGATATGAAGCTCCGAGATCGAGAACGAGTTGGGGTGCGCCGACGCGGGCGCCCCTCCGGACATCGCGACCAGGGCGAGGAGCTCTGCCCACATCAGGAGCGATGCCGCCCGAGCGCGACGTCGAAGGCATCGTCGATCGTGTGGAGCGGAATGAACTCCAGCTTCTGGCGGGCCACCTCCGGGAGCTCGACGAGGTCGGCCATGTTTCGCTCGGGAAGGAGGATCGTTCGAATGCCAGCAGCCAGCGCCGCGAGCACCTTCTCCTTGACCCCGCCCACCGGGAGCACCCGGCCGCGAAGGCTGATCTCACCGGTCATCGCGACCGTGCCACGGACCGGGCGATCAGTGAACAGCGACGCCAGCGCGACCGTGATGGCCACCCCCGCCGACGGTCCGTCCTTGGGGACCGCACCGGCGGGAATATGAAGGTGCACATCGCTGGAGCCAAGCTCCTCCGCGTCAATGCCAAGGTCCGCCGCCCGGGACTTGAGAAGGGTGAGCGCCGCAAGCGCGCTCTCCTTCATCACATCCCCGAGCTGACCGGTGAGCCGTAGCTCCCCCTTCCCCTTGCTGGCGGCCGCCTCGATGAAGAGGATCTCCCCGCCCACCGAGGTCCAGGCAAGTCCCGTAGCGACCCCGGACTGAGCCGTGCGTTCAGCGACCTCCAGCTCCCGGCGCTCATGGCCGAGGATCTCCTTCACCTCGTCCGGGCCGATCGTGAGGGGCTTGCGCCGCCGGGAAGCGAACTTCACCGCCGCATGACGGCAGATCGCCGCGATCTGACGCTCGAGTCCCCGCACCCCCGCTTCTCGGGTGTAGCCCGTGATCACCTCGCGGAGCGCAGCCACCGAGACCTTGAGCTGACCGGGCTTCAAGCCTGCGGCGGACCGCTGGCGCGCCAGCAGGTGCTTGCGGGCGATGGCGAGCTTCTCAGCCTCGGTGTAGCCAGAGAGCCGGAGCACGTCCATCCGGTCGTGCAGCGGCCCTGGGATCTGCTCCTCGACGTTCGCTGTGGCGATGAAGAGGACCTCCGAGAGATCAAAGGGGACCCCGAGGTAGTTGTCCTGGAACGTGCCGTTCTGAGCCGGGTCGAGGACCTCTAGCAGCGCCGAGGACGGGTCGCCGTGGAGGCCTGCACCGAGCTTGTCCACCTCGTCGAGCAGGAACACCGGGTTACGGGTCCGCGCCTTGCGCAGCCCCTCGATGATCTTCCCCGGCATGGCCCCCACGTAGGTCCGCCGGTGGCCGCGAATCTCGGACTCATCGTGCACCCCGCCGAGGCTGACGCGCACGAACTCCCGGCCCATGGCCCGGGCAACGCTCTGCCCGAGGGAGGTCTTGCCAACCCCCGGAGGCCCCACGAGGCAGAGGGTCGGGCCCTGCCCCTCGGGGTTCAGTTTCTTCACCGCGAGGAACTCCAAGATCCGGCGCTTGACCTTCTCCAGCCCATGGTGATCCGCGTCTAGCACCTGCTGGGCCACGTCGAGCTGGAGGGTGTCCTTGCTGCGTTCGTTCCAGGGCAGCTCCGTGAAGACCTCCATCCAAGTGCGGAGCATCGAGTGCTCCCCCGCCTGCTCTGGGGTCCGCTCGAGCCGCCGGAGCTCACGGCGGACCTCACGCTCCGCCTCCTCCGGGAGGTCAAGCGCGTCGACCCTCTCGCGGATCTCTGCGAGCTCATCGGTGAAGTCGTCGCCCTCACCGAGCTCGCGCCGGATCTGCCGCAGCTGCTCCCGCAGGAAGTACTCACGCTGCGCCTGATCCAGGGACCCCTTGGTCTCACGCCGGATCTTCAGGCTCAGTTCGAGGACGGCCGCGGCCTGCCCGAGTGCCTCCAGAAGGCGGTCGAGGCGAGCCTTGACCTCGAAGGTCTCGAGAATCTCCTGCTTCTCCGGGGACGGCATGTCCAGGAACGTCGCGACGAGGTCAGCGAGCATCCCCGGAGAGTCGATTCCCTGGACGGCCTGCTCCAGGTCCTCGGGGGTCCCCGGCGAGAGGCTCAGGACCTCTTCCGCCCGCTGCTTGAGCGCCACGAACCGCGCCTCGATAGCGCGCGTGGGTCGCTCGACCTCCTCGACGCGGCGCACTCTCGCCACGAGGAGCGGCTCCGTCTCCACGTAGTCGATGACCTCGAAGCGGCTCAGCCCCTGGCAGATGGCCTGGTGCCGGCCGTCGGGAGCCGTCCAGTAGCGCATGATCTCGCCCACGGTCCCGACCTTGAAGAGATCGGAGGGCCCCGGCGAATCGTCGCGCTCGTCGCGCTGGAGGAGCAGGCCGATCGGTCGATCGTCCTCGACCGCCGCGCGCACGGCAAGGACCGAGGATTCCCTCCCGAGCATGAGCGGGAGCACCACGCCGGGGAACAGGATCATGTTCCGGACCGGGACGATCACCAGCTCCTCGATCTCGGCGTCGTCGACCGAGCGCTTGGAGCGGCGCTGGGTCTTCCTCTTGGACTTCTTCTTACGAGCCAACGGAGCCTTCTTACGGGCCGACGGAGCCTTCTTGCGGGCCAACGGGGTCTTCTTGCGAGCCAAGGGAGTCTTCTTGCGGGCCAAAGGATCTCGGGCGGGTTGAGTGATGAGCGCGGCGCCTCAGGCGCCGAGGCGGGCGACGAAGGCGCTGTTCTCGCCTTCGAAGGCCCATGGGGAGAGGCGCGCGGGTCCGTCGCCATGGCCAGCGAAGCGGCAGGTGGAGGGGTTCCCCACCACGGCCTCGCAGCCGGTCGCGAGGGGGGAGTACCAGAGCGACTCCGGCATGGTGCAGCAGGAACGGTCGGGGAGCGCTTCGCCCTCCACAGAGAGCACCCCGGGGACGGCGAGTTGGAACACGTCCCCCTCCTGCTCAACGGAGAGCGAGGCCCGCTCCACGGTCAGGACCGTCCCATGGTCCATGCGCGCCAACACGTGGTCAACGGCGGCGTCCGCCGTCCGCTGGTCCGGCGCGTCCACCCAGATCGCGGAGCGGATCTCCGGGACGCCGCCCGCGCGGAACACATGCTCGGCCTGCAGGTTCGACGTCCCCTCGACCAACGAGACGACGCGGACCCCCGTGAGGTCGGCTCCATCATGAGCCCCTCCTTCGAAGGCCCAGCCCGCCGCTGCGTAGGTCCCCTGGCTCACGGCCTCCGAGCCGATGTGACAGGCGCCTCCCCAAACCGTGGCGTTGCGGACCTCGAGATAGACCCCGACTGGAGCACCAGGCAGCGGCTGCGCGTCGCCTGCTGCCGGAGGGCACGAGCCGCCGAGCGCCGAAGACACACGGGCGCCAAGCTCACAGGGGCACGGGAGGAGGCCGGTGAAGAACATTGCCGTCGAACCGGCGATCACGAGAGAGGCGAGGAGCTTCATGGTGGATCAGAGGAGGTCTGCCAGGGGGGACTCGAAGCAGTCACGCCCCTTGCGGCAGTCCTCCGGGTGGGCGGCGTCGCCGTCGGGGCCGATGAGCATGTGGGATCGCTCGCACCAGCAATGCTGGCTCGAGTCCAGCACATCGCCGTCCTGGAGCGGGGGGCGCTCGGAGATCATCATCTTCTTGCTCGCGAGGTGCACACAGTAGGGGCTCACGGCGGGTGTCCTGGGATCACTCATGGTCATGTTCTGGGAGGTCAGCGGGCAGGATCAGACCAGGGCCTCGAGGGCGCGGAAGAGCAGCCCCTTCACGAGGTGCACCTTGTAGCCGTTGTGCTCGAGCGGGTCGGCGTCAGCCACCGCCGCCTCACCGGCAGCGGTCCAGGCCTCCGGCTCCATGCGCTTGCCGACCAGGGCACGCGCCGCGGCAGGGACCTCCCACGGTTTGGGGGCGACGCCCCCCAGGACGACACGGGCGTCGGTCACGACGCCGTCATCGCCCCGGCTCACGGACACGGCCACTGCCGCCAGGGCGAAGTCGTAGGAGGCACGCTCCTTGTACTTCAGGTACGAGGCGCGGGCGTCTGCCGCCGGCGCCGGGATCGAGACCGAGGTCAGGATCTCATCCGGTCGAAGCACGGTCTCCGTATCCAGCGTCTCCTCCGGCAGGACGTACAGTTCCGTCAGCGGGACCTGGCGCTCTCCATCAGGGCCGGTGATGGAGGCCGTGGCGCCGAGCATCACCAGCGCCGTCGCGAGGTCGGAGGGGTGGCTGTAGTAGGACGGGCCGCCGCCGAAGATCGCGGCGTACTTGTTGAAGCCGAACTCTGCGAGGCACACCGAGCCGCCCTTCTTGAAGCAGCTCACCGACGGGTGGCGATAGTAAGGACAACGCGGCCGCTGGTTCAGGTTCCCGCCCACGGTCCCCTGACTCCTGATCTGGGGACTCCCGACGGACCGCGCGGCCTCGCGCAGCGCGGGGAGCACTTGCTCGACCCGGGCGTCCTCCGCGAGGGTCTGGATCGTCACCGTCGCGCCGATGGTCAGCCCGCCGCGCTCGTCCCACTTCATCCCGTCGAGGCCGAGGCGCTGGAGGCTCACGAGCGCCGCTGGCTGCTCGATGTCATCCTTCATGACGGTCACGATATCCTGGCCTCCTGCGAGGACCTGGGCGCCGTCACGGCTGTACGCAGCGGGGAGCTCCCCCACCGCGGCGGCGAGGGTATCCGGTAGCTTGAGCTCGAAGTCCTTCATCAGATCTTCCCGTAGAGGGTCTCCAGCACGTTGTCCGCGGTGAATGGCATGCGGGTGAGCCGCGCGCCGCAGGCATTGTGGATCGCGCCCGCGATGGCGCTGTGCCCCGGGATGACCGGCGCCTCGGCCATGCCACAGACGCTCGGACGTTCGTCCTCGTCGTCGATGAGCGCGACCATCTCGGGGATCTCCTGGGCCCCCGCGATCTTGTAGAGGTCAAGGTTATCCGAGAGCAGGAAGCCGTCCTGTTCATCGAACACCCGCTGCTCGAGCAGGCCGTACGAGAGGGCCTGGATCATCCCGCCGTTGATCTGGCTACGCAGCGCGAGGCGGTTCAAAGGCAGCCCCTGGTCCTGGCAGGTCACCATCTTGAGGACCTTGACCCGCCCGGTGAGCGTGTCGACCTCCACCTTCGCCGCCTGGGCCCCGTGGATCCGACCCTCATGCAGGAACTCTCGGAACTCGCCCTGGGCCACGAGCGGCTCCCGGAGGAGCGCACAGACCGCGATCCAAGGCAGCGAGCGGCTCGCGTCGCCGCGCACGGAGACCTGACCGTCCTTCCAGACATAGGAGCCAACGGGAGCCTCAAGCACGTCCTCGAGGAGGACCTCCAGGCTCTCGCGCGCCTTGTGCGCGGCGTCCTTGATCGCCGGAGCCGAGCTGCCCGTGGTGACGCTCCCGCCCGAGGTTACGCTCGGGGGCAGGTCGCTGTCCCCGATGCGCGCCTCGACCATGCCGACCGTCAGGCCAAGCTCCTCAGCGACGATCGCCGCGACGTAAGTCCGCGCGCCGGTGCCGAGGTCCTGGGTCGCGGTGGCCGAGACGACCGAACCATCAGGACGGACCGTGACGTCGCAGCGAGACGAGCGGCCGCCGGGTCCCCAGACGGAGACACCGAATCCAATCCCCACCGCGCGCCCGTTCTCGGCGCTGCCCGGCCGGTCTCGGTGCGGGTGTTCACCCCAGCCGATCTCCTCCGCCACGCGGCGCAGCTGGCGGTGGTGGACCTCGGACTCGAGGTTGCGGATCCGCATCTCGACCAGGTCCATGCCGAGCAGGTACGCCAGCTCGTCCATCGCGGCCTCCATGGCGAACGACGCCTGGGGATGCCCCGGCGCGCGCATGGCGCGGCTGCCGTCCGTGGCCGTGTGTACCGAACGGATCTTGCTCGAGACGGCCGCTTCATCCTCCACCGTGTAGATGTATGGCGGCCCGGGGAGGGACCCACCAGACACGCCGCCGAGCTTGTCGGCCTGCAGCTTGAGGCCGACGAGCCGACCGTCGCTGCCGGCCCCCACCTTGAGTGTCTGCCGCGAACCCGAGCGGTTACCGGCGATCGCGAACTCGTCCGAGCGGGTCAGCATGAGGTGCACCGGGCGCCCGGTGGCATTGGCGATGCGCGCGGCCAGCGCCCCCTCCAGGCCGGGGCCAAACTTGGACCCAAATCCCCCGCCCATGTGCGGGGTCAGCACGCGAATGCGGGACGCGTCCCGCCCCAGCGTACGAGCCAATCCACGCGGGGTACCGCCCACAGACTGGGTCGAGGCGTAGACCGTGACCGGCTCATCGTCCGGCGCGGGCTGGATCACGTGCCCGTGGGTCTCAAGGCAGACGTGATGCTGAACGGGGATCTCGAACGACCGCTCCACCACCGCCACGGCGCCGGCGAGCGCCGCGTCAGCCAGGGCCTCGTCACCGCGCTCGTTAGCCCGGCCCACGTTGGAGTCGGCGTTGCGCCGACGACTGACCACAGGAGCGCCCTCCTCGAGCGCCTGCTCCGGGGTGACCACCGGGGCGAGCCGCCTCGCCTTGACCTCGATCGCCCGCAGGGCGTCCGCTGCTTGATCAGGCGTCTCGGCAGCAACGACGGCCAGCACGGCGTCGTCGCCCATGTAACGCACCGCGTCCCCCGGCTCCTTGAGCGCCTCGATGTGCACGACCCCCGGCATCTCGCTGGCCGCCTCGAGCCCGATGGACTCGATCTCCGCGCGCGGGACCGGATGGATCAGGAGTCGCGCCCAGAGCATGTTCGGGAGGCGAACGTCATGGGTGTAGACCGCCTGGCCGGTGGCCTTCACGGGTCCGTCCACGCGAGGGATATCTCGGTTGAGAACGTCGAGGTCACTCCGCTTGCCCCAGGAGGGCTCCGAGGATTCCGGACGATGGTTCGAGCGGCTCATCTCCCTTCACCCCCGCGAGCCCGATCTTCCTGGACCGCCTGCGCGGCCTCGAAGACGTGGGGATACGTGCCACACCGGCAGAGGTTGCCCGACAGCTGATACTTCAGCTCGTCGAGGTCCGCCTCCGGCGCGCGCTCCAGCGCAGCGTGGGTCGCGACGACGAAGCCCGGCGTGCAGAAGCCGCACATCATCCCGTCCTTGTCGCAGAATGCCTGCTGCACGTCCGACATCGCGTCGGGGCTCCCGAACCCCTCGACGGTGGTGATCGGGCGGCCCGCGCAGGTCGCGGCGAGCGTCAGGCACGAGTAGGCAGGCTGCCCGTCGATGAGGACGGTACAGGCCCCGCAGGAACCCATCCCACAGACCTCCTTCGTGCCCGTCAGGGGCGGCTCCATGTGCGTACGCAGCGCCTGGAGCAGCGTCGTGCGGGGTTCGACCTCGACCGTCCGCAGCTTGCCGTTGACAGAGATCTCGAGCTCCGAGGCGCCGCGAAGAGCCTCCACCTCCGAGGCCCCGGCGGCCTCGGATGCCGCCTTCTCGTCGGCGGCAGATGAACCGATCATGCTCCCCGCTGCGGCCACCTGCGTGGCCCCTCTCAGGAAGGACCGTCGGCTCATTGCCGACGGATCACCGGATGTCGGGTCCTTCTCTCTCATCGAACTCTCCCTGCTTCACTCGGGTGCACGGTTTGCCTCGGGCTCAATTATTGCCGGACGCGGGGCCATCGGCCCCGGCCCCCCCCACTTCCA
>OCVR010003241.1_pt1 | contig 11613 bp, 11 predicted proteins | sample 1539091 | NCBI WGS metagenome assembly OCVR01 (sample SAMEA3355530, study PRJEB22509) | marine metagenome | biome: marine; feature: coastal ocean; material: water | place: USA | collected 2010-08-07 | depth 16 m | reverse complement strand
ACCAATTTGGGAATCCCACCCGAGTCAGAATTACGTGGGATTGGTATCAGATGTTTTGTAGCCTGACGTCGTGTTAACCCTTATTCTTAAATATAAATTATTAATGTATATTTTTAAGAAAGAGTTTGTTGGTTTTGAACCTTATTCTTGAACGATTTGAAATCACATAACTGCCAAACTTTCTGGTGTAGTTATTAGGAAATGGCTTTCAAAGAGGGTTAAGATGACTAATAAAGAGCCGTATTATCGCCTTGGTTTTGATATTGGTGGCACATTTACAGATTTTGTACTTCTAGATCATAGCCGCCAGTAATCACGTGCGTACGATTCTCAAAAAGACGGGTCATGAAAATCGACTTAAGTTCGCAATTGCTTTCCAATCCTCCGACTGATCGAAAGCATCGTATTTTTCGCAAAAGCTGACACTTTGAAGCAGTGTATTGAAATCATTGAAGACAGATTGAGCAGGCCATCCTACCCAATTGGCAAGCGTCGCGATTTCGTTTCACAGACTTGAAAACACGATGCTTTGAAGGCTCATATGACCCGGTGTGATTCTCGTGGCCAATTGTCATTCATGGGGGTGAACAGCCATTCGCTTGTCATAAAGTTATTGGCGTGGCTTCCGGATAACGGACGTTCGGAAAGCCCATTTCACAAAGTGGCGATTGGCTCCTTGGAGCCCAACTCGGACCTAACCGACCTGTCGCAAATGGGCCACTTGCCGACCACAGTAACCACGGCACCAACCCTTGCATTGCCGATGGACCGTTCTGTGAGCGGATTGTTTGCCAACCGCTTGACCGATGCTGGCATTTGTCGTTTCCAGTTCGCAATGCGTGATCAATCCGGTCGGCCTTTTTGGTGTCGGCGGGAGACTAGGGCCTCGATCTTATATCAAAGTATGGCTGTTCCAATTGCGCCGAACACGACGAGGCCAGCAAAATTATCAAGTAGAATGGTCCACCCGTCTCAGAAATAGGCGAGTCGGCAAAGAAGATGACGAATCAGATGGCGAAGATCGCGCCAAGCGGCATGAACAGCTGCGCGATGATGAATTTCCACCAGCGGACATGCCGATCACGGACTTAAACATAGATGTAGCCAAGCGAGATCAATTCAGCTGGAGCTAGAACAGGCCGTGGCCGGAGACTTCCTCGAAGTTGCTCCTGCTACACCAAATTTCTGAAATTTACCGAGCGTTCGGCTGATTTCTGAACGATGAGATTTAGGTGGAAGGCATATTGACAAGCCAATTTTGATCCGCGGTGGTTTCCCAGCGGTAGTGATCCTTTGGTTGAGTGGTTTTCGCCCAGGCCTTGAGAATGGTTTTCCGTTTGATCGATCTATTGATAATATGTTCGATTTCTTCAGGTTTCCATTCGGCCAGCAATTTTCTCAGCAGGGCTGTTTTTATGGCTCGGTATTTTGGGTCATCCACCAGATTTTTGGTTTCATCGGGATCATTGACCATGTCAAACAGCTGATGTTTGTCATTGTGATAATAGTTCAGCTTCCACTTCAGTGTTCGTATCATACGGGTCAGGATTTTTTTGCCACCCGACCATGCGTGCATTCCGTCGGTGCAGTACTCTGAAAAAACTTCATTGGACCAAGCGGAATCCGGATCAGCTGCTATACCGAGCAGACTTGAACCATCGGAGTCCGGGAGTGGCTCGTGACACGCGACGTCTACAAGTGTCGCTGTCAGGTCAAGCAGGCTTACGATATGATCACGGCTCTCGTTTTGCGGAAGGCTTTCAGGCCAGGAAACAATCAGCGGAACCTTCACTGACTGATCATAGAACGTTTGTTTGAACCATAAATCGCGCTCACCAAGCTGATCACCGTGATCGGAAGTGTAAACAATCATGGTATTTTCGGTCAGACCGAGGCTTTCCATGCGGTCGAGAATTTTGCCGATCTCGGCATCCATGGTTTCAACAAGCGCGTAATAGGCTGCCTTGGCTCGCAGTTCCTCCTCATCGGTCATATCGTTGAGGCCAGTTTTCTGGCGCCACCAAATGAGGAAGTCCGGCTCCATGCTTTCATCGCGCTCCAGCCTCGGCGAAGAGACTTTGTCCAGATAATACTCAACCAATTTTTGATCGGCAACGTAGGGCTGATGGGGAAGTAGATAGCCAACACTCAAACAGAACGGCTGAGAGTTCCCTTCGCTACGCTGTTGCGCCACCTCCTCCAAATGGGCCAGCGCCGACGAAGTAACGTCTCGATCCATCAGTTCAAAACTCATCTGACCCGCACCAGAATACTTTAATGCCTCCCGAAACGGACGCTGGGTGTTAGCAAGAACACCTAGTGTGTAGTCGTTTCCACCAACCCAGTCGGTCATATGATCGCCGATTTCTCGCTTGGTATAGCCATGCAATTGGTCGGGCCCCAGCGCATGCATTCGCCCCGCCAATAGTGGCTGATACCCCGCAGCACCCATGGCATGTGCAAAAGTTGGGATGTCCGATGCCAGAATATCATTGTTGGTCCAACAATTCTGCCTGAATGGATGCTGACCCGTAAGAAGGGACATCCGTGAAGGCAGGCATATCGGTGAAGGGGCGTAGGTGTTGGAAAATTTCACACCCTTGCGGGCCAGCCGATCAAGGTTTGGGGTGCGAACAATCTTGTCACCGTAGCAGCCCGAAACGCCGACCGCGTGCTGGTCAGATAGAACATACAAGATATTGGGTTTGTTTTGCATATTCATCTCCGGGCGAGGTCGAACGACAGGTGTTATTTTTACAAGATACCCCCATTACCACAAATAGCAACTGGCCCAGCTGGTCTAACTTTGAGTTATGGGGTTGGCGCTTTAATCTCCGATACGATTCCCTCTTCAACCATATTTCGGCTCGTCTCGATCAAATTTTCGATCAACAGTTTGGTTGCTGGTGAAAGCACACAGCCCCTTCTAATGCTGGTACCGACCGTTCTCGTAATGGTTATTTCGGGAATGTCCAACGCGCCGACTTCTCCATCGCCGCTGTTTTCGTAGACTTGAGTCGGATGCCAGCTAATCAAATCGCTTCGCTGAACCATGGATATTGCAAATAGGGTGGAGCTATTTTCGATGACGGTATTCGGTTCTGGTAAATTCAACCCCAGGAAGCAACCTTCTAGCAAGCGTCTTCCAAAATGTTCTTTCGCTGGCAATATCCATCCGTAATCAAGACAATCAACAGCCGTGACATGCTTCTTCTTCAGCAAAGGATGACCGGCACGCACCGTGGGGCAAATTTTGTCGCTGTAGAGCGGAAAAACTTCCAGATTCGGATTGAGTGACGCGTTTGAAATTTGGCAAACCGCGATATCAATCCGACCTTCCTTCAGCGCCGGAATGAGTCGGTCGTGAAGCTGGCTTATCAAATCAACTTCAATATCTGGATGTTCGTTCAACAATCCAAGGATGGCTTCAGGCACCAATCGAATTCGCATGCTGGAACCGGCTCCAATAGAGACCCGACCGGCATCGCCAAGCTTCAGCGCACTCAACCCCTCTTGGGCACGGGCCAGTTCTCTGTGAATAACATGCCCATGATCAGCCAACATCTTGCCGTACTCCGTTGGGCTCACCCCTCGCGGTAGGCGGTCCAGCAATTCAACTCCTAATCGCTGTTCAAGCCGACGAATGGCCTTGCTGATTGCCGGTTGACTGATATTCAATTTGTCTGCCGCGCGCCCAAGACTGCGTTGCTCGACTGCTGCCATAAAGTATTCAAGCTGCCTTAGATCCAACTCGGCCTCCATTTTTAAAGGACCGCACATAACTTAAGGTTAGGAGTGAGGCCTTATTAGTAGTTTGTAATTGTATATAAGCTTGAGTAACAGTGTAATGGCAAGTTTTTCTGAGATCGCGGACCATGCACGACTCAAGGCCAAACATCCTGTGGTATTGTACGGACCAGCAGCGGTTCGACACCATTCGCGCAATGGGCAACCAGCATATCAACACTCCCAACCTGGATAAATTCGTCAGTTCGGGGGTGGCGTTTCGGAGCGCTTACACGCAAAGCCCAATATGTACGCCAAGTCGTGCTTCCTTCCTGACAGGTCGCTACCCAGCGAGCACTCACGTTCATCGCAACGGCAATTCACACTTCCCGGGAAGCGAGGTGTTGGTAACCAAATTGCTGGCTGATGCGGGGTATGACTGCGGATTGATCGGCAAATTACATCTGGCAACAGCTGCAGAAGGCAGGGAAAAACGAACCGATGACGGTTATCGGGCCTTTCACTACAGTCACCACCCAATGGCCAGTGCCCAGCAGGATTGCACCCAGTACAACGACTACACCCGTTGGTTGGCAGAAGAAAAAGGCGTTAACCCGGTAGAATTATATTCAAAAGTCAGTGGGTTTTGCACCGAAGGAGTGCCGGCGGAACTGCACCAATCAACCTGGTGCACGGATATGGCCATGCGTTTCATTGAAGAAAGCCGGGATGGACCATGGATGCTGTCAATAAATCCATTTGACCCCCACCCTCCCTTTGATCCGCCAAAAGAATATCTCGATCGCTACGATCCAGACGCATTGCCGCCTCCATTGTTTCAGCACTCTGATCTGGAACGCCAGAAGCAATTTCAAAACATCTGCCAACAGGCGGTGCATGCCAGCAATCCGGAAGGACAAAACTCAACATCACCTACGCATATTGGAGACACATCGGCTGCGACGCGACCGCCCGACACGTTCAATGGCCGACAGGTCAAGGCAGCATACTATGCAATGATCGAATTGCTCGACGATCAATTCGGACGTCTTGTGGACTATCTGGACCACAAAGGAGAACTGGAAAACACGATTATCATTTTCCACTCCGATCATGGAGAACAGTTAGGTGACCATGGCTTGTTGTACAAGGGGTGTCGCTTCTTTGAAGGGCTGGTTCATGTACCGCTAATCATCAGCTGGAAGGGAAAAATCCAGCCCGGCCGGGTCAGCAAGGCCTTGGTAGAGCTTGTTGATATTGCCCCCACCGTGCTCGATGCCGCCGAAATCGATATCCCTTATTACATGCAGGGCAAAACCCTGATGCCGCTTTTGCGGGGAGAAAGTGATCTTCACAGTCACAAAGACAGTGTCGTGACCGAGTTCAATGATGCTCTGGGTTCAGCGCAATTTTCATTGCCGACTCACGCGACCATGAATTTTGACGGTAGATACAAGACGATTGTTTATCATGGGCATGGGTTCGGAGAGCTTTTCGATCTGGAAAACGACCCCGGTGAATTCATCAATCTGTGGGACGATCCAGGCTCACAAACCCTTCGGCATTCCCTGCTGCACAATCATTTGGATGCTGTGATGGCAACAAGCGATGCGGGAATTGAACGGATTGGAAAATTTTAGATGCCTACTGCGAAGGCAGTCAGCGAAGTGCTGCTGTAACCGAGCAGAGGAAAGACGAAATCACCTCGCTTAAGCGCGAAGAGGTGCAAAACAGGAGGAAAAACCGTGAAACGTGAAAGATTGAAATATATGCCGCTGCTTGTTGCGGTCGGAATTGGAATGACATCCGCCGGTGTAGCCAGCGCTTCTGACGTTTGCCCCAAAATGGGTGGCATTTTGAAGACGGTTGATATGCACTATGCAAGTGTTGATCCGACCAAATCGGTAAACCCGATCTATTTGATGCATTTGGTTTACGACGCACTGCTGAATGTCGAGCATGATCTGACCATTACTCCAGGTCTGGCTGAAGCTATGCCAGAGCAGGTAGACGGCACGACGTTTGTTTTCAAACTCCGCAGCGGCGTCAAATTCCACGATGGAACAGATTTTGACGCAGCAGCTGTCAAGTTCAATGCAGAACGGTTGATGTCGGGCACTGTCTCTTCGCCCTTCACCGGCACATGGAAAGACTTCGTCAAGGAAGTTACCGTGATGGATCCGCTGACGGTCAAATTCGAACTCAGCAAGCCCTGGCCAGCGTTTCTTTGGGAAGCTGCCAGCAATCTGCGATTTGCCTCTCCGGCAAAGGTCCAAGAACTTGGTGATGATTATGGAATCAAAGGTGCGGCGGGCACTGGTCCGTTCATGTTGAAAAAACTCGATCCCAAACAGGGTCTCGATGTCGTCCGCAATCCTAACTACTACCGTACGGGAGAGCCTTGTCTTGATGGCATCCAGGTAAGGACGATCAAATCTGGCAGTGTTCGTATTCTGTCGCTCAAAAAAGGCGATCTGGATGTGATCAACACATTCCCTGAGTCACAATTCCCGCAGCTGAAGGGTGTTGACGACATCATTATTGGAGAAGGTGTTGCGACGACATTCACCGTGCTGCCGCTGAATACGCGTCATCCTGCGCTTGCAGACAAACGCGTACGACAGGCCATCCAGTACGCTGTGGACGGCAAGGTCCTGATCGACAGCGTTTATGGGGGCGAAGGCGCTGTAGTCGAGTCTATTTTTCCGCCATGGCACAAAGGGTTCCTGCCGGCCAAGGACCTGTCGCCAATTCGTCAAAATGTCGAAAAGGCCAAGCAATTGCTTGCTGAAGCGGGCTATGGTCCAGGCGGCAAAAGCCTGAAATTTACACTGATGACGGGTTCGGGCGGCGCACATGTGCAACGCGGGGTCTTGATCCAGGCTCAGTTGAAAGACGTAGGAATCACGCTCAATCTGGAAAACAAGAAGTTCGGCCAGATTTTACCCGATATGTACAAGGGTAATTACGACATGGTGCTGTGGCAGATAAATGGAGGCACGCCGCTCAAAGATTTCGTCTGGAACCTCTATTCCAAAAGTGCCGGGAATAATGTCATGAGCTACAACAAAAAAGGTGGCTACCAGAACCCGCGTGCCGATGAATTGGTCGAAATTATTGCCGCCACGGAGAATCCAGAAACGGTTGAAAAGGAACTTCAGGAACTTCAGTCAATCCTGTTTGAAGACCTGCCCTTCGTATACCTGAATTTCCGTAATCACCGCACCGCGCGTCATGCCTATGTGAAGGGATTCAATACCGCCAAACTAAAGGGCCGTGAAGACATGCGCCGTGTCTGGCTGGACAAATAGCACAGCAAAGATGCTTGATGACGAACCGGGGTTTCGCTCCGGTTCGTCCAAGAGTTCTTTGCTAATTTGTGCAAAGGACAACCGCACAATACAGTTTGAAATTCCTGCAGCAGTGAATTCATCAGTCATGCGATTGGAGCGAAGTAGCAATATGTGTGACTTGTTATGATCCTGACCGTCATTGCACGACGAATTGTCTTTGCCATCCCTTCACTATTGGGTGTTGCCACTCTGATTTTCATTCTCGGACATCTAACGCCCGGGGACCCGGCCGTCGCGGCTTTGGGACTGGATTCAGAAAGCTTCACCTATGTGACAGAAGAAGATCTGATCCGCGTCCGCGAAGAACTCGGATTGAACCAACCGCTGATCCAACAATATGTCGGATGGATCTGGCGCGCCGTTCAAGGCGACTTTGGGCGATCCTACGTACAAAGCGCCGATATCGCCGAAATGATCCTCAAGGCACTTCCAACTACACTCATGCTGATTTCCTTTACCATGGTGGTTGCAATCGTCACCGGCATGGCAATTGGAATTCTTTCGGCTGTTTATCGCGGCAGAGCGGGAGATATTATTGCTCGGATGATTGCCATTATCGGGGTTAGTACCCCGACATTTTGGTTTGCTCTCATCCTCATCTGGACACTGGCCTATCAGGTCCCAATATTTCCAATGAATGGTCCTGTTTCGGATCATGGCCTCATAGCAATGGTGTTGCCAACGCTGGCAATTGCCCTGCACCCCGCCGCGCTGATTGCGCGAATGATGCGCAGCAGCATGTTGGATGTCTTATCGCAAGATATGATCAGGACTGCCACGGCCAAAGGGCTGACGAGGCGGCGAGTCTTTTTGGGACATGCACTTCGAAACGCCTTGAACCCTGTTATCACCGTTGTTGGCTTTCAACTCGCCAACCTCATCGGTGGTGCCGTCGCAATCGAGTTTATTTTTTCACTGCCGGGCTTGGGGAGCTTGCTGATCGACAGCATTGTCGAAAAAGATATTCTCGTTCTTCAAGCAACTGTTCTGGTGATCGGTGTTGCGTTCATATTGTCCAATTTGGTGGTCGACCTGCTCTACCTGATTGTTGATCCAAGGGTACGCGCATGACAAAAATTCGCATTGATACACTCGATGATGCCTACAAAAGCTCGTGGAGATTATTCAAAGAGAGCCTTCAGATCTTTCTTGAATCCCCGCTTAACCGCTATTGCTTTTGGTTGACGGCTTTTCTGGTCGCCGTGACGATATTCGCTCCACTCCTTGCACCTTACCAGTTTGATGCCATCGAGCCTGCAAATGGGCTTGCCCCTCCAAGCTGGCTTCATCCAATGGGAACAGACCAAGCGGGAAGAGATGTATTTTCCCGCTTACTCTATGGCGCCCAGACCTCTTTGTTCATTGCTCTGGTAACCGTGATCATCGGATTGATTGTGGGTGTCACGATTGGGGCGATATCGGGATACTTTGGCGGCTGGATTGATGAAATATTGATGCGCATAGTCGAGATATTCATGGCTATCCCGGGTATCGTTCTTGCGTTGGCTTTGGTGAGTGTTTTGGGGCCAAGCTTGCCATCCATCGTTCTGGCGTTGTCAATCCGCCGCATTACACAGTTTGCCCGCGTGGCGAGAGGCTCCGTCCTAAGTGTTAAAACGATGGACTATATCGCTGCCTGCAATGGATTGGGGATGCGGTCCATGCGGATCATTTTTGGCCATGTACTGCCCAACTGTATTGGACCAATCATTGTTTTATCATCGGTGCTAATCGGCAATGTCATCTTGACGGAATCAACGCTTAGCTTCTTGGGCATGGGCATCCAGGAGCCAACCCCAAGCCTTGGAACGATGATTGCTAAGGGTAATGAGTACCTGACCTTTGCCCCGTGGATTTCACTTTTCCCCGGTCTCTTTCTGTTTTTGATGATGATTTCGTTCAACTTGCTCGGCGACGGTCTGCGCGACCATCTCGATCCGCGAGAAGGGAGCGTTGTGTAACATTCCCCAACAACTTTCTGCCAAGGAAAACGCCAATATAGCTGGGCTCCAATATTTGATGCTTGGCTTTATCAAACACCCAATCGGACATTATGATCAATGGAAATCAGGCCAAACAATGAATGCTCACCCACCGGTTCTTGAAGTCAAAAACCTGGAAATCCAGTTTGCAACGAGAAACGGCTTAGTACGGGCGGTTGATAACCTAACCTATACAGTCAACGCTGGTGAAACACTGGCGATAGTTGGTGAATCCGGTTGCGGAAAGAGTGTGTCCTCATTGGCTGTGCTCAGGTTGGTTCCCAGCCCGCCGGGGGTAATATCGGCAGGCAGCATCAAATTCGGCGACGAAGATCTCACGACGGTTTCAGATGAGCGCATCCGGCAAATTCGCGGCAACGAAATTTCGATGATATTTCAGGAACCGATGACGTCGTTGAATCCCATGATGTCTATCGGCGACCAGGTTGCAGAACCAATCTGGCATCATAAAGGAGTTTCAAAATCTGAAGCTCAGAAACAGGCCTGTGATATGCTTGAACTGGTTCGGTTGCCCGATGCGGCGAATTGGCTCCACCGCTATCCCCACGAAATGTCAGGAGGAATGCGCCAGCGGGTCATGATTGCGTTGGCACTGGCATGCAGCCCAAAGGTGTTGATCGCCGATGAACCAACCACCGCACTCGATGTCACCATCCAGGCTGAAATTCTTGAAATCATCAAAGATATGCAAAATGAATTCGGGACCGCTGTCATCATGATTACTCATAACCTTGGTGTGGTTGCAGAGGTCGCCGACAAGGTTGTGGTTATGTATGCGGGACGTCAGGTCGAGGTCGCTGATGTTGGCGACCTTTTTGCCGGATCGCGTCACCCTTACACAAAGGGACTCATGAATGCGGTGCCGGATATTTCCAAAATTGCCAGGGGGGGAAGTGTCCCCGACCGATTGGAAGAAATTCCCGGAGTTGTTCCTTCACTGAGTGAACTGCCCGCCGGCTGCACCTTTGCGGGCAGGTGTTCTAAAGCTTCCGATATTTGTGAAATTAGTAAACCGGAGCTGGTTGAATCGACGAAGGGTCATTTCGCAGCTTGCTGGAACGAGGTGGTCGATTGACACAAGATTCAGCAACAAATCCCCCATTGCTCGCGGTCGAAGACCTTGCCACTCATTTCAACATTCGAGGCGGTATTCTATCTCGTGTGGTTGGAAAGGTTCACGCCGTCGATGGTGTTTCCTTCGAGTTGCACCATGGAGAGACGCTTGGGCTGGTTGGAGAAAGTGGTTCTGGGAAGTCAACTCTGGGCAAAACGATCATGCGTTTGGTCGAACCAACGTCCGGCTCCATTCGAATTGAAGGACAGGAACTCGTTGGGCTGACAAAATCTGAACTACTTCCCTTTCGGCGCAATGTACAAATGGTGTTTCAGGATCCCTATTCGTCGCTTAATCCGCGTATTCCCGTTGGCAAGATCGTTGCCGAGGCTCTGAAAATTCACGGCGTGCCGGATGTAGAAGAACGCGAAAACCGAGTTGCTGAAATTTTTTCAAAAGTTGGCCTGCACCGCGCAGATATGCGCAAATATGCCAACGAATTTTCTGGTGGGCAGCGCCAAAGAATAGGCATCGCACGCGCTTTGGTGCTCAACCCAAATCTGATAATTGCAGACGAGGCGGTCTCGGCTCTTGATGTGTCTGTGCAGGCGCAGGTGATCAATTTGTTGATGGATCTGCAATCAGATTTGGGGCTCTCCTATCTGTTTATTGCGCACGATCTGTCAATCGTCGCCCAAATATGCGACCGCATAGCTGTGATGTATATGGGTGAGATCGTTGAGATTGCCCCTCGTGAAGAACTCTACAGCAATCCCCAACACCCCTATACAAAATCACTTTTGGCCTCAATTCCCGTCTCGGATCCAAAAAAGAGGATAAAGAAGCACCGGCTGATCTCTGGTGACATCCCCAGTCCGAGCAATCCGCCGACGGGATGTCGTTTCCATACCAGGTGTCCGATAGCCGAGGATCAATGTAAAATTGAACAACCAAAATTGGTTGAATTGTCTCAAAGTCATTTGGCAGCCTGCCGAATGATCAGCTGACCAGCGACCTTCTGACATACTTAATCTCATTTACTCCTTGATGATGAAGGTTAACCAAGACCATCCGTTAGAAGACTGGCCAAGTTTGATCGAAGAGTAGAAATATCGTTGTATGTCGCGGCTTTATGACGCGGCGGGACGACCGTTAAATCTGCACAGGGCACAAGATCAGGAAAGGTCAACGTTTGGATGTGATACCAATCCCAAAAATCATTGACCGACATGTGCTCAATCTCTCATACCGATTGATGTGATTGTTTGTGGCAGGTTGATGAGCTTGTTCCATGCCTCACATGCGGCCTCAACGATGGCCTCGTAGTTTTCAAAGACCCGGTTCGAGAGGTAGTTAGCGCGCAGGTATTGCCAGATGTTTTCAACCGGGTTCAATTCGGGAGACTTTGGCGGTAGCAATATGATGGTGAGGTTCTTCGGTATTTTGAGTTTACCAGTGGAGTGCCAACCTGCTCGGT
>OCVR010003227.1_pt1 | contig 11659 bp, 12 predicted proteins | sample 1539091 | NCBI WGS metagenome assembly OCVR01 (sample SAMEA3355530, study PRJEB22509) | marine metagenome | biome: marine; feature: coastal ocean; material: water | place: USA | collected 2010-08-07 | depth 16 m | reverse complement strand
ATGGCGGCATAGTCGAATTCGTAGAGGCCAAGGTACGATGGCCTTTATAGAACAGTAGATCAGTGGAACAGCAGTACATGAATCGGAGATCAGACAAGATGACATACAAGGTTATTCAATGGACCACCGGCTTCGTTGGTCGCGAGGCAGTGAAGGGAATTCTCTCCCACCCCGAACTCGAGTTAGTCGGCGCCTATGCGTGGAGCCCCGAGAAAGACGGGCAGGACGTCGGCGAACTATGCGGAATCGCTCCTCTTGGGATCAAAGCCACGAATGATATCGACGCCCTGATCGCGCTTGGTGCCGATTGCGTCTGCTTTACGCCGCACCAATTTGAGGGCGCCGACGTGGTCTGTCGCCTGCTCGAAGGCGGGCTCAACGTTGTAGCCAGTAACATGACGAACTTTCGTGCGTTAGGCGACGCCGAGCGTGCGCGCGTCGAAGCGGCCGCACAGGCCGGAGGCGCCAGCTTCTTTGGCACCGGGATTTTCCCCGGCTTTGCAAACTACATCGCCGCCAACATGGCAACGGTCAGCCAGAACTTTTCGTGTGTGCGCTTCCTTGAGTCCGTCGACGTCTCGCACTATCACGCCCTTTACAACTACGACAACCTCGGATGGGGCCAGAAGCCCGAACCCAAGTGGGAACAGGTGAACCGTGAGGTTCTCAGCTTCTACGAGGAATGCCTCGACGTGATGGCGGATATGCTCAGGGTGCCGATCTCGGAACGCCGATTCAACATCGAATTTGCAATCACACCAGAAGATCGCGAGTACTTCGGGTTTGAGATGAAAGCGGGCACGATCGCGGGCCAAAAGTGTACTTGGCAAGCGTTCACCGCGGGCCAGGCGGAGCCGGTAATCGAGCTCGACGTGTGCTGGGTGGCCGGAGCAGGGCTTGAGCCCGAGTGGCCAATCCACCATGGCTACACCATGAAGGTGGAAGGCAATCCGAACGTGGAGACGCGCGTTACCTTCACTCCGCAGGTCGCAGAGCGGCTCGAGGATTATATCGATATGTCAAATACTGTGACTTCCATGCCAATCGTATCGGCGATTCCAACCGTCTGCGCGGCCGCCGCAGGCATCCGGACCTACGCCGATTTGCCACTCATCACCGGCCACTACGTTCCTAAAACCGAATCATAGATCCGAATCATAGATCCGAATCATAAAGGAGACACCATGAGCCGCAGAGTTGCATTTGTAAGTGGCGCGAGCCGAGGCATAGGCGCCGAGTCTGCCGTTGCGCTTGCTAGAGCTGGGTTCGATGTCGCGATTACCGCACGAACCCTCGACGCAGGTGAGGCCTACGACCACGTCGGTAAGGTTGCGCCGCTCCCGGGCAGCCTTCGCGCAACGGCGGCGGCGATCGAGGCCGAGGGTGGCAAGGCGCTTTGTCTGCAGGCGGACATCCTGGATCCCGCCGCAGTCGACCAGGCCGCGCAGTCGGCACTCGAGGAGTTCGGACGGATCGATCTGCTGTTCAACAACGCCATTTATCAGGGCGCCGGCAATCAGGAGCGCGTACTCGAACTCACGCCGGACCAACTGCGGGCGATCTACCAGGGCAATGTCCTGACGCCACTCGCGCTCGTCCAGCGATTCCTGCCGACAATGCTCAAACAGAGCGGCTCAACGATTATCAACATGCTCTCTGGGACCGCTTTCATCGATCCACCGGCACCGGCCGACCAGGGTGGCTGGGGTTTCGCCTATCCCTCCTCGAAAGCTGCTATCCAACGCCTGGCTGGCGCACTGCGCTCGGAGTATCCTGAGTCTGGTCTTCGCATTCTCAACACCGAGCCCGGCCTTGTTGTGACAGAGTTGATGAAGGCGAGCGGAATAGACGAAGGGGTCCTCGGCAGGTTCTCTCCAACGCCGGCGTCGAGTATCGCCGCCGTGATCGCCTGGCTCGCAGACAACGATCCCAGCGAAGAATGGCAGGGCCAGCCCTGTATGCGCGGGCCAGCGATGGCGGAGGAGCTCGGGCTCCTCGACGTGCCTTCGTTTCTTCCCGAGGCCACCTGAGAGTCCCGCGAGGCACGCTCTCGCGCAGACGGAGGCCCCCATGCTAAGACTCGATGAATGCGTATCAGCAGCAACCAATCACTGTTACGCTTAATCTAGAAATGCGAAAGCCGCTTTAGATCGTAGGACCAAACTCTACGAAAACTCGACGTTATTTTGAGGAGACGACTCACGCGAATGTGTAAGTCTTTGAAAAATATGGCGCGCCTGGCACGATTCGAACGTGCGACCGCCTGGTTCGTAGCCAGGTACTCTATCCAGCTGAGCTACAGGCGCGTTGAGGAGGCGTACTATAAGGATGAAGCTGTTATTCGTCAAGCGCCCTTGCAGGCTAATATTGGTTGCTAAACAGACAAACCCAACGTGTCCCTGGCCTCCCGCGCCAGTTCCTCACGGAAGTCTGGGTGGGAGATATTAATCAAGTCCCGGGCCCGCTCAGCAATCGAGCGCCCCCGCAGTTCAGCGATGCCATATTCAGTCACGACATAGTCCACCAGGGCCCGCGTTGTTACAACGCCTGCGCCTCGTTCCAGAGCCGGTACAAGGCGGCTAAATGCACCTTTTTTGGCGGTGCTCGGCAAAGCGATAATCGATTTTCCATGTTCAGAGAAATTAGCACCAAGCACGAAATCTACCTGCCCCCCTACCCCCGAGTAAATTTTGTGCCCCATGGAGTCAGCGCAAACCTGCCCGGTCAGATCGATTTGAATAGCGCTATTGATCGCGGTCACTTGAGGATTCTTGGCGATCACCACCGGATTGTTTACGAATTCGATATCGAGAAAGGTCACTTCCGGGTTGTCATCTACAAAACGATACAGACGATCGCTCCCCATGGTAAAGCCAGTAACGGTTCGTCCGCGAGCAACCTTTTTGTTGGAGTTCGTAATTACGCCAGCTTCAATCAGGTCCAGCACGCCATCAGAGAACATCTCGGTATGCACACCAAGATCGCGACGGTCTTTCATGAATGAAAGCGCCGCATTGGGAATTGCGCCGATACCCATTTGCAGACAATCGCCATCTTTAATCCGACTAGCGATGATCTCTCCGATACGCCGCTCGGTATCCGAAATATCCTTTCTTTCTATTGTGATCAGTGGCGTCTCGGCCACAAAAGCGTAATCGATATCGCGTATGTTGATGAAACTATCACCGTGGGTGCGCGGCATATTCGGATTAACGTGAGCAATGATCCGTTTGGCCACATCACAGGCGGCTGCAGTCGCTTCGACCGATATACCCAGCGAGCAATTTCCATGCTGGTCCGGGGTTGATACCTGCACCAGCGCGGTATCTACCTGCTGCTCGCCATGACGAAGAAGTTTGGGGATTTCAGACAAAAACATAGGCACATAATCGGCCCTGCCTTCGTTGATCAGGTTACGAGTTGTTTTACCGGCAAAAAAGCAGCGATTGCGTAAATGGCCCTCAAGGGCTGGGTCAGCAATAGACTCAGCGTGCTCAAGGTGCAGCTGCATCATGGTCACCCCACAAAGTGACTGAGCATGTTGCGCCAGGGCCTCTAACAGAACAGTGGGTGTGGCAGCCATGGAATGACACCAGATATTCTCGCCGGAGCCAATAATGGAAACGGCATCGAGAGCCGTCTCAGTAAAGCAAGCCAAGCTACTTATCCTGGCGAATATAGCCGGGAGAGGAATTCATGTACAGGCGAATGGGCCAGTTGCTCTCTCCCAGGTGGACAACGAGACCGTAGTTATCGTCATCGTAGTCATAAACCCATTCATACTCGATATCCAGTGGTTCCAACTCCTCCGGCGCCTGCCCAACGACGAGAACCTCTTCAATGGTGTCGGGGTGTCCCATCGATACTTTAGGCACTGCAATATAAAGCTTGGTGCTGCCCTCGGTGTCGCCAGGTTGGATGTCGGTCACTTCCACACCCATTGTCTCGCCCTTGTGCCCTTTCACGAGCTCTATCCAGTCAGACTCCAGTGATGTGCCCTCCTGGGCCAGGGAATACAGGGACAGCAGCGCCATCGATGCCAGCATGCACTTGATCAGATTCATGGGGGTGTTACTCATCTTGGATAATTATCCTCTCGACTATCAGCTTAGTTGAAATAGTGTGAAATTCAGGACTCGTGCTCAATAATAACGCCGTTCTTGTCGTGTGCTAATTCACGCCCGGCGGCAGAAGAAAGCCACAGCGCACGCAACAGGTTCACCGCCGCCATACTCAGATGCTGTTCGGCGGCTTGCAGTGCCAGCGAGGCTGCCTGGGCTTTCTGTTCTCCGCTCAAATGACCGGCCCTCGCAGACATCTCGGCGTCGACGCCCGAGATAACGAACTGAATTTCGCGCGCCACTTCTTCTGAGGCATCTCGTAATTCATCAGAAAACTGCTGGAACTCAGCGGCACTCATAGACATTGCACGAGCACTTCGCCAGGTCAATCGGGCGGGCATTGTGGCGAGTTCAAAGCCCATGGACATCATTTTGCCGATCATTGGATTCATCTCCTGTCGGTGAAGGAGGCAATTATAAAACCAGAGCAAGATCTTTGGTATCTCAATACTGCCCTAAATTTACTGTCTGGGGTTTTCAAACGGTGGCAGTGAGTGCTTTACGCGCAGCCAGTTCAAGGCACGAAATACTCCCCGTCTGGCCACCAGCAATTGCTCTAGGCGGTATTTTCCGGGGAAGTTCATGATCAACAGCCCAACCAGCATCATCAGCACACCCTGCCCGGGCATGAACAAAAGTATGAAACCAATCATAACCAACAGACCACCAGCTACGTTCTTTAATAGCACCAGCATCCAGGCTCCAAGACCCAGTTGCTCTCGCAAGGCATGTCGGCGTGGGCCGCTGAAGTAATCTACCGGCAAATGGGCCACTACCCATGGCACCGCGAAGACCGCAGCCGCCAGCGTTACCAGCGATAGTCCTGAGCCCCAGAGTATTAATTCTGGAAGGTAACTTGAGATTAATTCGACCATGCACTTGATTCGACTACCTGTAGACGCCAAATTCTCAGGTTTTCTGGCTAAAAGTCGAGTATTTTGTCGACCGATTATCCTCAATACCATTAATCTACTCAAAACAGACCCAGTTTGAGACGTTCACGGATGAAAAAGACCGTTTTTATAGCCCTGCTACTGGCTGCCACATTACTGGCGCCGCCCCTGTCATCAGCTGAAGTTTTCATGTGTGTCGACCCTGACAGCGGCAAAAAAACCTTCACTGACAAGGCCTGTCCGACTGTGGGTGAGCGCAAAAAAGTGAAAGTGCAACCCACCAATTTCGGTCAGGGCAGCAAACCAGCCCACGGCCAAGGCACCTGGTCCAGCGATCGCGATACCAGTGTCTCCGGGACAGACAACCTAAACAGCCATAACCGCCGCGTGGAAGAAGCCCGTACCGCTGGTAACACCCACTAGGGTTTTTGGGCCCCGCGAAAATATTTTTTTAACTCCCCACCTATTCACTCCCATTTGCGTCTAAACTCCCCGGTCTGAATCTGGCGGAAAAACACGCATGAAAGCACTGGTCAAAAAAGAATCCCGCGAAGGCATTTGGCTGGAAGACGTGCCCGAGCCACAACTCGGCATCAACGATGTACTCATCAAGGTCAAGCGCACCGCGATTTGCGGTACGGATATGCACATCTACAACTGGGATGCCTGGGCACAAAAAACCATCCCGGTACCCATGGTCGTAGGGCACGAATTCGTCGGTGAAATCGCTGATGTCGGTGCCAATGTTAACGACTTCAGACCTGGGCAAATCGTTTCTGGTGAAGGACATGTCGTCTGTGGTCGCTGTCGTAACTGCATGGCAGGCCGCCGTCATCTTTGCAATCAGACCTCTGGAATCGGTGTAGATCGCCCTGGTTCATTCGCAGAATACGTTGCCCTGCCCATGTCCAATGTCTGGGAGCACAGCCCGGGTATAGACCTCGACGTGGCCTCTCTGTTCGACCCTTTCGGCAATGCGACACACACTGCTTTGCAATTCGACCTGCTGGGAGAAGACGTACTCATTACCGGTGCCGGACCCATTGGCGCAATGGCGGCCGCAGTATGCAAGCACGCGGGGGCTCGTCATGTTGTCATTACCGACGTCATTGATTCCCGGTTGGACCTTGCCAGAACTCTGGGCGCCACTCGCACGGTGAATGTTACCCGTGAGCGTATAGCTGACGTTAAAGCAGAGCTGGGAATGTACGAAGGCTTCGATGTTGGCCTGGAAATGTCTGGGAATCCTCAGGCCTTTAACGAATTAATCGACAATATGTGTCACGGTGGCAAGATTTCTATTCTGGGTATTCCTGCAGAAAATACGGCTATAGACTGGAATAAAGTGATCTTCAATATGCTTACGCTCAAAGGCATTTACGGCAGGGAGATGTACGAAACCTGGTACAAAATGTCGGTGATGATTGATTCCGGCCTGGATATTTCTCCGGTAATTACTCACCGCTTGCCGTTCACCGAATTCCAAACCGGTTTCGATGCAATGAACACGGGGGAAGCCAGCAAGGTCGTCCTCAACTGGGACGTCTGAGGAGTAAAAAATGTACGATCGTTTTGGCGAGCACCTGTCGAATGAGCTTAACGGTATTGAAGCAGCGGGCCTTTACAAACACGAGCGCTTGATTACCACACGCCAAGGCGCTCATGTCAGCGTAAAAGAGGGCGAGGTACTGAACCTCTGTGCCAATAATTATCTTGGACTGGCGCAACACCCAGAGGTCAACGCCGCAGCGGCAAGAGGCTTGGAGGAATGGGGATACGGCATGGCCTCGGTTCGGTTCATTTGCGGCACCCAGACCTTGCACAAGCAGCTGGAAAATAAACTCAGTGATTTCCTGGGCACCGAGGACACTATTCTTTATCCGTCCTGCTTTGATGCCAATGGTGGTTTATTCGAAACCTTGCTGGGCGCTGATGACGCTGTTATCTCCGATGAATTAAATCATGCCAGCATTATTGATGGCGTGCGGCTCTCTAAAGCGCAGCGCTACCGTTATAAAAACAATGATATGGCAGACCTGGAAGAACAACTCAAAGCAGCCGATGCAGCAGGCGCCCGCTTTAAAATGATTACCAGTGATGGCGTATTTTCCATGGATGGCTACATTGCGAGGCTGGATGAGATCTGTGACCTCGCAGAAAAATACAATGCACTGGTGCACTTTGATGACTGCCACGCCACCGGTTTCGTCGGTGAGGGTGGTCGCGGCACCCACGAACTGCGCGGCTGCATGGACAGGGTCGATATCATCACAGGAACACTGGGCAAAGCTCTGGGAGGTGCTAGCGGCGGCTATACCTCGGCCCGCAAGGAAGTGGTAGCTCTGCTACGCCAGCGCTCCCGTCCATATCTTTTTTCTAACACCGTGGCGCCACCGGTGGTCGCCGGTGCAATCAAGGCCATTGACCTGGTAAGTGAGTCGCCCGAACTTCGCCATCGTCTACAGCACAACACTTCGGTGTTCCGGGAAGGCCTTAATCGGCTTGGATTTGAGCTTCTGCCCGGCGAACATCCCATTGTGCCAGTGATGCTGCACGATGCGGCGAAGGCTGCCAGGTTTGCTGAACTTATGCTGGCACAGGGAGTTTACGTTGTGGCTTTTTCTTTCCCGGTAGTACCTAAAGGAAAGGCTCGCATTCGAACTCAGATGTCCGCTGCACTTAACGACGATGACCTGGAAATGGCGATTGAGGCGTTCGGGCGAGCCAAGGACGAGCTGGGCTAGCGGCCCACTGACTCGACATGTCAAAGCCATTAAATGCCGGCACCCATCCAACACTCGAATTTAATCCACCTCCGGTGCTGCGCAATCCGCATGTGCAAACACTCATCTCCAGCACCCCGCTGCGCAGTTGGCCACTTAAACGACGAACGAAAGCACTGCAGGCTGCGGCCCAAAGTGTGGTTTTAAACTGCAGCGACGGTATTCGACTGCACGGTTATTACAACGCCAATCCCTCCCCTACTCGTGGCCTGGCCATTCTGCTGCACGGTTGGGAGGGCGATGCCGAGTCCAGCTATCAATTGTCTAACGCCCACTCTCTGCTACACGCAGGTTTCGACGTATTTCGCCTGCACCTGCGAGATCACGGGCCTAGCCACGCACTCAATCCGGAACTTTATAACTCCACTCGTTTGCAGGAAGTTATAGATGCAGTGAGCGAAATCCAAACCCTGTATCCCCACGAGAAAACTTTTCTGGCCGGACATTCTCTAGGTGGCAACTTTTCTTTACGCCTGGCTGTTAAAGCACCGGAGCAAGGGCTCAAAATCGATAAGGTGGTAGCCGTTTGTCCGGTACTTGATCCCTGGCGCACAATGCAGGAACTGGAAACAGGCAACCCTATTTATCACAAGTACTTTGTTCATCGCTGGAAACGCTCCCTTAAAATAAAACTAGAGCACTACCCGGAACTCGGCTACGGCGATACCTTGCTGGACATGCAGACTCTGGCGGACATGAACGAGTATTTCGTGCCCCACTACACCGGTTTTGAGACCCCGGAGAGTTACTATGACGCCTATGCTTTAACCGGCAACACCCTCGCCAATTTATCCATCCCGGCTCACCTGATTCTCAGTCAGGACGACCCCATGATTCCCTGTGACGATATTGAACGCATCGCGAGAACCGATGCGCTTACTATCGAAACACCGAGATACGGCGGTCACTGTGGTTTTTTGATGAACTGGAAAATGGATGGTTGGATTGACCAACGCCTGCTGACACTGTTCCGCTAAAGCGCTGATGCAATCTTGAACCACATCAACCCGCGTCCACTTGAAAGCACCAGGCTTGAATCAGTCGCTTCAACTCAGCACGCTGCTCAGTCACGCGCTTGTTACTGCGAATGGAGTCGAAGATACGTGCCAACTGACGGCGCTCTTTTTCAGCCAACCAATCCAGCGCGGGCTGGGTTAAGGTCAAAGCCGCGCGCACCGCGTGGGTTCGCTGGCTGATTAAACGATGATGCTGCATCGCTCGACCCAATATGACAAAGGGGAAGTTGGCATTACGTGAGGGACCATAAGAAAGACGATTACCTCCCGTGGGTACGCCACTGACCGACCATCGAGCAATATCATCAGAATATTTGAGCGCACTTCGGGTTGAGGCAAGGGCACCGCCAATACCTCCCGCGAGAGTTGCCAGTCCCCCCAGCAATCCGCCAGTCATGCCGTCGACCAATACTCCCGCTCCACCTCCGGCAACGCCACCTGCGGCCCCCGCTGCAATCAGCAGTTGCCGCCTGTTTAAACCCCAGAGATACCAGTTTTGCTGATGAAATAAATCTTCCTCGGCAAAATCAATTCCCTGCTCCGATTTATGCAAATCCCGATAGTAAAAAAGCTCTTCCACCCGATTGCGACTTTCTCGCTCACGCTTTATTAGATGTCGTTGATAGCGCGCAAATAATAGCTTGCGCACTGGGGTTTCAGGCGCCCCTTCAGGCACAGCTTGATCGACTGTGTAGGTGAGGCCTTCGTAGATAAGATCTGCAATAATTTCTGCGGCTTCCTGATGCTGCCGATGTCGGTCTGCCTCGAGCAGTTCTACCGCGCGCTGCAAAGGCTGCTGCCACTCGGGGTCCAGGTGACCAAACAGCGTTAATAAATCCAACTGTTTGCCGTGTTCAGCGCGATGCGCATCAAAAACGCGAACCGTCTGGAAATACTGCCCCAAACCTGCAGACCATTGCGCCACAAACTCAGAATTCCCAATCGGATTTACCAGGGCGAGACTAGGCCGCCCGGTCCAACGCAAAACTTCCATCTCTGCTTCATAGTCCGCACCAAAGGGCACGGAACCATCGACCACATAAATAATGCCTGCACCATCAACGATAGGCCGCAAGGCAAGGCATTCATCGGCGAACTGATCGTCATCACTGTGTGCTTCCAGAAAACGCTTAACCGCTGCGGGCCTTGCCGCCGCGTCAGTACAGTCAGTCTTTAACCATGCCAGCATCTGTCTGGCTCGCTGCATTCCCGGCGTATCAAGCAATTCGTATAACGTTGTTCCATCCACTTGCAATGGAAAACGACGGGTAGCACGGGTAGAACCCGCCCGCGCCGCGATATGCACCGAGTCATCTCGCGCCAGAGTCGCAACAATGGATGACTTTCCCTTGTTAGGTCTGCCAACGACAGCAAAACTAGGCAGCAACTCTACCTCTTTCCCAGCAGACATTAGTTACTTTACCCCCAGAGGCGCCAGTGCCGTGGCAGCAAAAGGCAGTGCGCTGGCGAATGCCTGCCAGTCTCGCAGCGAGGCTTCTCCCAACTCTCGACCGGGCAAGGATACCAATTGCAAACTGCACCTTGAGACACCGTGAACCTCGGCAAGCACATCCGCTAAATCAGCCATAGGGGGCTCCCAGGCCTTCACCGCAACTAACAAATGTGACGGCTGCAGCCGGTTTATGCCTTCAATAGCGTCTAAATCATCGGCGGGAGAACCCAATCCAGCCTGAAAGCTGTTTTCCACCTCAATGAGTCCACTTGCCAATGCCATTGCACCTGCCCATTCCAACAACACTGTTCCTGCCTCACAGACAACAGGTTGAACCTGGGCGTCCACATGATCTTCGTCCGCCGCTTGGGTAGAAACAACTGGCGTTCGCATACGCGTGAGCACGCTGCTGGCGCCAGGCATTGATAGAAAAGCTCTGCTGACTTCATTGCGGTAGGCTCGTGTTGATAGCAACCAGAGCAGTAGGCGAGGTAGCAATGAGTAAAATGACAAGCACATAAATAGAAAAGGCCACCAGGCACGGCGACTGTCAGCAGATATTTGTCCGAGGTCAAGCTGCGTAGCGTAATAGCGAGTGTCGGCAATAATCTCGGGTGATACAGCAGCCGAAGGCAACAATGCTGACCACGGCAATGCCAATATTGCTGCGAATCGGGTCACCATCGCATCGCTGAAAGCAAAAGTGGAACCCCAAACAAAGCTGAAATCGTTGAACGCCAGCAAGCCTACAAATGAAATCATCGCACCGGCCGCAAACAGGGCACCAAATTCCTGTCCGTATTTAAACAGCAACAGGCGAACCACCGAACTGCTCTCTTGCAGGTAGCGCCAGTCTGGCAACGCATAGCGAATGACAAACCGAGCCGGATTAAGAGGAAAAACACTCGCCGTACTGCCGCGTAAGGAACGAATAATTGCCCAGGCGGCAATCAACGACGTGGCCAGTGGGAGAAACACAAACAGAGCCAATAATAGGAACACGTTGACCAGGGCACGGTCACTGGCCAGCAAGAAGCCAGACATGGCAAGTAACCCGAAAAGAATCGCGGCCAATCGCATGATCAGGGCAGCATGGGCTTCACTCAGCCAGCGCGGCGCTTTATTGCCGTCTGGTGGGTTCACCTCCTCCAGCCAGTGCATCAGGCACTGCCTGTCTTCAGCCTGCGATAAGGATTTTCCAATGGCGTGATCACGCTCACGCAAATCCTCGAGTTTGCTGGCCCGATCAGACCGCAGTTGTTCATCGAGGCGATAAAGGTGGTCCAGCGCCGGCATCAGGCCGCGGGCAGGCCCAGGGCCTTTTCTCTTAATTTTCATTGCCCCATGATAAATTAAACGCTGCCCATTGTAGACGGACAAAATACACCATGAC
>OCVR010003226.1_pt1 | contig 11660 bp, 5 predicted proteins | sample 1539091 | NCBI WGS metagenome assembly OCVR01 (sample SAMEA3355530, study PRJEB22509) | marine metagenome | biome: marine; feature: coastal ocean; material: water | place: USA | collected 2010-08-07 | depth 16 m | reverse complement strand
AAATTTGCGAGACAAAACTTAGCGCCTCGCACGCTAAAAAGGAAACAGTGCCGCAGTGCTGCAGTGTTATGAGAGCCCCAGACATGAAAAGCGATTCTCCCAAGAACAACACAGGCCTTGCGGACTTTCACCCCGCTAGTCGGGCGTGGTTCGAGGAACGTTTCGGGCAAGCGACAAAAGCGCAAGCCGACGCTTGGCCGCAGATTCGGGCAGGGCGGCATACTTTAATCGCCGCGCCGACAGGCAGCGGTAAGACTCTCGCGGCTTTTTACGCCGCTATCGACATGCTTCTCCAGCGCGGCCTTAATGGCGAACTGAGTGAAGGCGTCCAAATTCTCTATGTGTCGCCGCTCAAGGCACTCAGCAACGATATCCAAAAAAATCTCGAGCAGCCGCTCAATGGCATCGCCGAGCAGCTGCATCTGCAGGGCTTCGCTCCGGTTGATATTCGCATCGCCGTGCGCACGGGTGACACGCCCCCGAGTGAGCGTGCGCGTATGGCGAAAAAGCCGCCGCATATTCTCGTTACCACTCCCGAGTCCTTCTACTTACTGCTCACCAGTGCGAGCGGCCGCGCGATGCTGTCTACCGTGCGCAGCTTGGTTGTCGACGAGATCCATGCGCTTTTGGGCGACAAGCGAGGCTCGCATTTAGCGTTGTCGATGGAGCGGCTTCAGCATCTCATAAGTTCTCAGTCGAGCGGCAACACGAAAGACCAAGGCGGTCGGACGCTCCAGCGTATTGGGCTGTCGGCAACGCAGAAACCAATCGACCTTGTTGCAAACTACTTAGTGGGCAATGCAACAGGGCAATCCGAATGCGACTCGGGTTCTCTGGGTGAGGTTGAGTTTGAGGACGAGGTTGAGGGTGCGGACTCGCGCTGGCCGCAGGCAGATTGCGCGATTGTCGATTCGGGGTTTAGGCGCGAACTGGACATCCGTATCGAGGTGCCTAAGTCGCCACTTTCGGCGCTGATGAGCAACGAGGTGTGGGACGAGCTCTATAGCCGTCTCGTTGAGCTAATCGAGAGCCACGATACGACGCTGGTATTCGTGAACACGCGCAGGCTCTCCGAGCGGCTTGCGCTCGCGCTTGCCGAGCGCCTCGGCGACGATGTCGTCTGTTCGCATCACGGCAGCATGAGCAAAGATCACCGGCACAACGCCGAGCAGCGGCTCAAGGCGGGAAGCCTTAAGGTGCTTGTTGCGACGGCGTCGATGGAACTCGGCATCGATGTAGGCTCGGTCGATCTCGTGGTGCAATTCTCTTCACCTAAAAGCATTGCGACATTTTTGCAGAGAGTGGGTCGTAGTGGCCACTCGATCAATGGCACGCCGAAGGGCATTTTGTTTCCGCTCACGCGCGACGACCTTATCGAAGCCAGTGCGCTGGTGCACAGCATTCGCCGAGGTCAGCTCGACGCCATTGTTATGCCCGAAAAGCCGCTCGATATTCTGGCGCAGCAAATAGTCGCCGAGGTGTCGGCGCAGGTTCACGACCGCGGGCGAGACGGTGGCACCACCGGCGATGAGCCCGTCAATAAACAGCCCGTTAATAAACAGCCCAGTAAGGAAATATTCCGACCCCTGGCAACGGCCCTAGCCGCGATGCGGACAAGCGGCTCGACGAAGCTCAGCTCATCCGCAAAGCCAGCCCCAACACCCGCCTCACCGGAGGTGCGTAAAGCAGCACTCGCTGCCGCTCGAGCTGGGCTGCGCGGCACAGACGCTGAGCCGGCGAGCGTGAAGAGCGATGTGTACCAAAAAGAGACTGAGGAGACTAAAGAGACTAAAGAGACTGAAGAGATTCAAGAGAAAGAGTCCTCTGAACCAATGACGCCTCTGGATAGCTGGTGTATCGACGAGCTTTACGCACTGGTTATCAAGGCTTTCCCATTTAGGGAATTAACCAAAGAAGAATTTGAAGAGACGCTGCGCATGGTTGCCGATGGCTACACCAGCCGTCGGGGACGGCGCGGCGCCCATCTGCATTACGACGCGATTAACCGGCGGCTCAGGCCACGGCGCGGCGCTAATCTTATCGCACTGACTAACGGTGGCGCGATTCCAGATATGTTCGATTATCAGGTTGTGCTCGACCCCGAAGACACGGTGGTCGGCAGCCTAAACGAGGACTTCGCGCTCGATTCGATGGCGGGCGATGTGTTTACGCTGGGCACTCACGCTTGGCAGATTTTGCGGGTGGACGGGCTTAAAGTGCGCGTGAGAGATGCCCAAGGCATGAACCCTACTGTGCCTTTCTGGTTCGGCGAAGGGCCAGGTCGCACGGTCGAGCTGTCGCAGTCGGTGTCTAATTTTAGGCAGCAAATAGGCGACCTAATACTCGACGAGTCTGCAGACGCGGCGATGCAATGGTGTATTAACGCCGTCGGCTTGCCGCACTCGGCTGCGTCGCAAGTGGTGGAATACCTGCACGCAGGAATGGCCGCGCTGGGCGCGATGCCAACTCGCGACACGATAATCATGGAACGCTTTTTCGATGAAGTGGGCGACATGCACGTCGTAATCCATTCGCCCTTTGGGAGTCGCATCAACCGCGGCTGGGGTCTCGCGTTGCGCAAGCGCTTCTGTAAGTCTTTCAATTTCGAGCTGCAGGCAGCAGCAAATGAAGACAGCATCGTGATATCGCTGGGGTCGGTGCATAGCTTTCCGCTCGACGAAGTGTTTCGCTATCTTCAGACTACAACGGTGCGCGACGTGCTCGTGCAGGCACTGCTCGATTCGCCCATGTTTGAGGTGCGCTGGCGCTGGAACGCGACACGATCACTGGCGATTCAACGCAATCGTAGCGGCAAACGCGTGCCACCTCAGTTTCAGCGTATGGACGCCGAAGACCTAATCGCTCACGTGTTCCCCGATCAAATCGCCTGCGCCGAGAATCTCACCGGTCGCCGCGATGTGCCGACACACCCGCTCGTCGATCAAACCATTCACGACTGCCTCACCGAGGCGATGGATATCGACGCGCTGATAGAGCTTGTGGGTAAGATCGAGCGCGAGGAACTCACGCTAATCGCCAAAGACCTGCGCGAGCCATCGCCGTTTGCGCAGGAGATTATTAATGCACGACCCTATGCTTTCTTAGACGACGCGCCAGCCGAGGAGCGGCGAACGAATGCGATTCGAAATCGAAGCTGGGCCGACCCTGCCGAGGCGCGCGACTATTCTCTGCTGGATGCCTCTGCTATCGCGCGCGTGCGCGAAGAAGCTTGGCCGCTCGTGCATAACGCCGAAGAACTTCACGATGCCCTACAGACTCTCGGCTATATCACCGCCGCTGAGTTTGCCGATAATGGCTTCGAGAAATGGCGTGAAAGGCTTGTACTCGAAGGAAGGCTTCATCAGCTAGTGCAGCATCCCCAAGAGCTTCTCTTCGCCACAGAAGACTTGCCAAAATTTAGGGCGCTGTTCCCAGAGTGCTGCGCGCAATTCGATACGCCTTCTTTCCTCGAGGGTGTGTGCTTCGAGCCCGAAGAGGCCCTGCGCGATCTGGTGCGCTCGCGCTTAGAGGGTTTGGGGCCGGTTACAGCGCAGCGGTTAGCCGACGAAGTCTCGCTGCCCTGCGTAAAAATAGACGCGGCACTGCTTGCACTCGAAGTCGAAGGTTTCGTGTTCCAAGGCAAGTTTACGCCGCGTGCTGAACAGGCAGGCGACGGGCCGGTCGAATGGTGTGAGCGGCGCCTCCTGCAGCGTATCCATCGTTACACGATCGACTCACACCGCAAGGCAATAAAGCCCGTGTCGCTTCAAGTCTATACGCAGTTTTTGTTCGACGAGCATGGCCTGCAGCCCGTGCGCGACGACGATGAAATGCCGCGTTCTTCGGCCGAGCCGAGTCTCGATGGCCAGACCCAGCTCCAACGCTCTCTTGCGATGTTGGACGGCATTTCGGCGCCTGCGGCAAGCTGGGAAGCCGACCTTTATCCGTCGCGGGTCTCTGATTACGATCCCAACTGGTTAGACGTCTTGTGCATTAGCGGCAGGGTCACTTGGGGACGCTATGTGCAGCCGAGCGCATCGCAGCGTGCGCTGCACAAGGGCAGTTCGGGGCCGGTCAAGACTACGCCGATCGCCATTATGAGTCGCGCCAATTTGGATATATGGCAGGCAATGGCAAGAGCGCAATTAAAAGAGGCTGATGAAGGCCCGCGCAAAACGCGAGTCGGGCAAGACGCGCCAAGCGGCAAAACATTTTCGAACACGGCCCAGCGCATCGAGGCTGATCTGCTAACCAATGGGGCGAGCTTCTTCGACCAGATCCAGTCTCGTTCTGGTCTTTTAAAGGCGCAGCTCGAAGAGGGACTCGCCGAATTGGTTGGCGCGGGGCGGCTAAACAGTGACAGCTTTACTGGCCTACGGGCATTGCTCACCCCCGCCGCAAAAAAGCAGGGCGCGCACCGACGGCGCAGACGCTCGCCGATGTTCGGCGTCGAAGAAGCGGGTCGATGGAGTCTGCTGGAAACCTTCGCGCCTCGGCCAGCTGACACAGCAGATACCGATGCAATGGCCACGGCTCGAACCGAAACCGAGGCTGAGAACACGCGGCGCAGCTCGGCGACACCGGCGATTATTCGCCAGCCACGGGCGAGTCGTCCTAATAATTCTCGCAGCGGTTGGGACGTGCTCGACGACGACCAACTCGAGCGGCTCATCTCGATTTACCTGAATCGCTGGGGCGTTTTGTTTCGCTCAATAATAGAGCGCGAATTGCTCGCACCACCTTGGCGCGTGTTGCTAAGAGCGCTCAGGCGGTTGGAGCTGCGAGGCACGGTGCGCGGCGGACGCTTTATTGCCGGCGTGGGCGGGGAGCAGTTCGCTTTCCAAGAAGCGGTCGATGGCTTGCGCAGCATGGCGAAGGAGGTTGCGGCAGCAAAGCCTCGCTACCACAGTCTAGCGGCGAGCGATCCGCTGAATCTGCTCAATCTGATACTGCCAAGGCGCAAGCTAGCCAAGCTGCTCAACAACCGCGTGTTATTCGAAGACGGTATTCCCATCGCCGTGGTTGAGAGTGGCGAGGTCAAATTTTTGCGCGAGGTTGCGCCAGAGAGGCAGTGGGCATTGCAGCAGGCGCTGGTGCAGAAAAACTTCCCACCACGGCTGCGCAGTTATCTTGGGGCAGGTAAAGCAACGCTTAAGTAACGTCCGACTCGGCGTCGGCGATACGCGCAAGTCGCTCTTGCTCTTCTTTAATCGCCTCGGCTATTTCGCGCATGACGGCGTCAACATCGGCAGTCTCGCCATCGTCTTCGAACTCGCCGGTTAACACGGTGTTGGGCTTTAAATCGCCACTTTCGAAAAGCGCCCACATCTCTTTCGCATACTCTGTGGTCGCCAATTCGGGGGCGAATTCGGAATAGTAGTCGCGAAGTTTATTCACGTCTCGCAGCAGCATAGACTCGGCGTTGTTATTGGCCGCGGCATCGACAGCCTGAGGCAGGTCGATAATTACCGGACCGTAGTCGTCGACCAAAATATTGAACTCTGAAAGGTCGCCATGCACGATGCCAGCACAGAGCATTTTTACTACATAGCCGATTAACGCGTTGTGGTCTTCGATAGCCTGCTCGCGGGTGAGAACAACCTCGCTGAGGCGAGGAGCCACATCACCTTCGCCATCGGTAACCAGTTCCATAAGCAAAACGCCGTCGACACAGGCATAAGGCGTCGGGACACGAACACCGGCAGCGGCTAGCTTTCTGAGCGCGTCGACTTCGGCGTTATGCCAAGTCTCTTCTTGCTGCGCGCGGCCGAACTTAGAGCCTTTTTCCATCGCGCGCGAGCGACGGCTGCTACGGGATTTACGCCCCTCTTGATAGAGGACAGCCTGTTTGAAGCTCCGCTTGGCGGCTTCTTTATAGACCTTTGCGCAGCGCACATCGTCACCACAGCGCACAACAAAGACATCGGCCTCTTTGCCGCTCATCAGGCGGCTTAGCACCTCATCGATGAGCCCTTCTTCGAGAAGGGGAAGCAGGCGGGCTGGGATCTTCATTCTTACTTAGGTTCCTTTTAAGTTAAGCAGGCTTTTAAGCTATGCATGCTATGCATCGAGGCGGCGAACCCCCTCTGCATTGCGACAGGTTTTAGCCAGCGCTCGAGGGTAGACGCTCAAGCGCTACGTCATTCTATTCCTAACGCGGCGTCGATCTCCAAATCGATCTGTTCCCGATCGAGCAATGCATTATATAGGGTATCGACACTCACCGCGTTAGCAACACCCAGCAATATGCCGAGCACCGCGCCGCGATGGCAATTATCGCCGCCAAGATTAGCGTTGGCGAGTAGTGCGACCTCGGGCTGGTCTACATATTTGTAGGCGAGGTAGAGCAGGCCAGGCCACGCGCCATCGATATAGCAGGCCGATGAGAAGAGGCCGCCGATTCCCTCGCGGTCGTCTTTGGCCTTGGCGGCGAGTTCGGCGACACGGAAATTCGCGCTAAGCCTGCTCGTGGTGACCAAGAGTTCGCGCACAGACGTCGAGTCGTCTCGGGTGAGCAATGCCTCAAGGAGCGCCGTGTAGTGAACACACACGCCTGCCAACACTTCGTCGGGATGTGTCAGGTAAAGGTGATCGACACACTGTTGTTGCAGAGCGTCGATTGACTGTCCGGCGAGACGCCCAGCGAGGTAGATCGCGGCTATCGAAACAAGTCCGCCAATAGAGGGAGTGTCATGGGTCACCGCGGCGCAGCGATGCGGTGCGTTGCCGGCCTCGAGGTTGGCAAAAAACCCGCGATGATACGACTCGGCATAGGTGTCGGGATGCAGCGCGGGGTCGGCTGTCATGAGCTCGATATAGGCATCGAGGAAAGCATCGCGATCGTAGTTGCCCTGGCGAACCGCAAGCGTTCGCAGCAGGGCGCGAGTGCAGTGCGCATTGAGTGTATTCGAACACGCTTGCATTCCATGATGATAGTGAGTGTTCGCTACTCCCCAAAATTTTTCGCGCCCTTTGAGGATTACCTCGCCTACAATCTTACGCGGTTTGCCATGGCGATTGCCGCGAGCAGCAGAGCTTCGGCCGCCTTGGCTCGTCGAATGCAGCGACATAATCGACGATGGATGAAACTCAGGCGCCGCCTCGAACTGGCTTATGCCGCCGGGAAATTGCCGCTCGATATCCATCGGGTTGTAATACCAGTGAACCGGCATCGCAAGCGCGTCGGCTACGAAGAGGTTGCGCAGCCCGGCTTGGGCGCGGCGTTGGCCTAAAGAATTGAGAGAGCCAAGAGGGCCGGATTGGTCTGTCGAATCGAGCTGATTTAGCGTGCTGTGTGGTTGTTCTTCCATGGTCTGATCTTCTCTGTTTGCGAGGGCAAGATGCATTTGTTATTACAACGGCAGCCGACTCTCGCCGGACTAGAAAAGGGAGAAAGAATTAGCGCATAAAAAAATCCCGCTACCGCACGAGGCGATAGCGAGATTCGTTTTTTTGGCGGGAGCAAAGACTCTTCTTTCTCAGGGAAGACTCTCTTCAACCGACTGTCTGGCCTTCGCCAAACTCACATCAACTCGCCACAAAGTGTCTTGCCGATGTTAGTAAAGCTAAGCTAGCAAGCCTGATTAAAGGCTCCCTTCTGTGATTGACTATTGATGGGATCACCTCCTTTTTCTCTTTACAGGGTAGAGACGAAAGTCAGCAAGCTCCCCCCGAAAGAGTCACTGACTAAGAACCTGATCGTTTTATAGCGCAGCTTAGCCGAGGTGTAAAGCAGGTATTTTTGCTTACTAGTTTGAAACTAAAGTCCCGGGAAAAGGCGAAGAGAAAGGTAGGCGAGTAGCGCGATGACAACTAGCTGGATGCTGACCACTAGGGGTTTTGCGCGCAAGAGCTGCCAGAGCGTGGGCGCATCACCTGACGCGCGGAGTTCGTCAAAGCGGGTGCGTTCGCGCTGCGTCCGATCGGCTTGGTAATCGTCTAAAAGGGCGCGGGCGCGAGGAAAATCGTCGGCGTCGTGAAGCCACAAGCCTGGCATCGAGATACCCCAGTTGCCAGGGGTTGTCTCAAAGTAGTCGATGTCATTGAGTTCGAGTAGTTCTCTGACCTCTAGCGCCTCGTCGTCGGGCACGTTGCGCAGCTTAAAGAGGAGCTTAGACATGGACGTGCACCGAGGGAGTAGCCAGCATCAGATAGAGTGAACTAGGTATTTCGCTGCCGAGTGATTGATCGGGCAGGGCGGCGCCGAAGAGCAAGGGTCAGCGTCGGTCGCGGGTGGAGCGTATAAACGCAGTATTGCCGCTTTAGCTAGTCTTGTGGCTTAACACGATTTGGCGTGGCCCGCTTGTCGTAGTCTGGCCGCTTACGCCTGAGGGAATCTGTTGAACCTTGCCGCCACCTTTAAGAAACGCGTCTATATGTGAGGTTAGGTCTTCGCGGTTGCTCGTTGCTGCTTCTTTCTTTGATTTATTTGCCATCGTACTTCCGTTATCGGTTGTCGTTAATTTTTTCTGCGTAAGTCACAAATTATACACTAAGAGCCCATTTCCGGCTAATTCTGAGGCAATCTGCTGTGCTAAAGTGGCGCCTTGCCTCTAAAAAGAATGGATTCCGCCCATGCCCCCCGAGACCCTGAGCGACCTTGGTGTCATCAGTCTGCTCCCCGTTGCCCTCGCCCTCGTGCTGTCTATCGCCTCGCGCAATGTCATCCTTGGCCTGTTCATAGGGCTTTTTACCGGCGTGCTTCTCGTTGAAGGGTTTTCTCCTATCGCTGCGCTTACGTTGATGGTGCGCGATTATTTGGTGCCGCAGGTCACCGACAGCTACAACGCAGGCGTTCTGGTGCTGCTCGCTTTTATTGGTGGCTTTGTTGCGCTCATGGAAAAATCCGGCGGCGGTGCTGCGTTTGCGGCGCGCGTGATGCGTTTCATTACAACCCGCGCGCGGCTGCAGGTAGCGGCCTGGCTTGGCGGCATTCTTATTTTCTTCTCAGACCTCGGCACGCCCCTCATCATTGGGCCGACTTTCCGGCCGCTCGCCGACAGCCTGCGTGTCTCGCGCGCAAAGCTCGCTTACATCATTGACTCGACCGCCTCGCCGGTCGCGATTCTAGTGCCTTTCATCGGCTGGGGCGTTTACATCATGGGACTGCTGAATCAGCAGATCGAGTCGCTTGGTGTCGATGCGAGCGATTACGCCCTGCTTCTCTCGGCGCTGCCGTTTCAGCTTTACGCGTGGCTCGCCTTAGCTGCCGTGCCGCTGTTGGCAATAGTTGGCGTCGAATTTGGCCCAATGCGCCGCGCCGAAGACGCAGCGCGCGCAGGCAACCCTCTGCAACAGCCGAACGACTCTGCGCTCGAACAAGTAACACTCGCCAATGCTAGGCCTTCGTTTGTTTGGCTGCCGTTGGTGGTGTTAGGCGTCACGCTTTTTTGGGTGCTGGGGCCGCTCGGCTTTCCGTTTGGGCGAGTGAGCGGGTCGGATTTTCGGGCAGGGCTAGCAACCGCTTATCTTCTCGCTGCACTTACGCTTGTCGCACTGATGGCGTTGAATCGCGCCCAATCGCCGCTGCGCAGTCTGCAGGTTTATTTGGATGGCATGAGCCGCATGATGCAAATCGCCATTATGCTGCTGCTCGCGTGGGCGATGGGCGACATGATGACGACACTCGGCGCAGACGATTTCGTAGCGACGCTCGTGCGCGACAACGTCGCTGCTTGGATACTGCCGCTGCTGATCTTCGTAGTGTCGTGCGCCATCTCGTTTGCTACCGGCTCGTCGTGGGGCACCTTCGCAATTATGTTGCCGCTTGCCATGCCTGCGGCATTTGCAATCGATGCGCCGCTTGCGGTGTGCGTGGGCGCTGTGCTCTCGGGCGGACTATTCGGCGACCACTGCTCGCCGATCTCAGAGACAACGATACTCTCGTCTGCCGGCGCCGGCGCCGATGTCTTCGATCACTTTCAAACTCAGCTACCCTATGCGCTCGCCAACGGCGCGCTTTGTGTCGCGGGCTTTGTTGTTGCTGGGCTAAGCGGCAGCGTCATCGTGTTGCCTGTACTGCTGTCGATTCAGATTATCGGCATGCTTGCGTTTAAACGGCTGTCGACTGCGCGGTAATGTGCAGCCGCGATCTGTCGATTGACGATTGGTTAAGCTGCGCAATAAAGTAGTATTGAGAAAAACGCGAAGAGCACATGGCAAATATACTCGGTACCTCAGGCGATGATGAACTCACTGGCACTCCTGCCGGTGATCAGATCTATGGCTATGCGGGCGACGATATTCTGCGTGGCAATGCCGGTAATGACAGCCTCTATGGTGGCGCGGGCAATAACACACTCTACGGCGGCGAAGGCAGCGACTACCTCTGGGTCGCTGACGAGACGGGCAATAATCGTCTGTTCGGCGATGCAGGCAGCGACTTTATTACCGGCGGTTCGGGTGCCGATTTCCTCGAAGGCGGCACTGGAGACGACCGCCTAACCGCCGGTTCGGGCGATGACACGCTCGCAGGACAGGCAGGAGATGACAGGCTACTTGCCGGCGCTGGGAATGACACAATCACCACCGGCAGCGGCGTCGATCTTGTCTATGCAGGCGAGGGCGACGACACGGTTAATGCCGTATTTACCGACATAAGTGACCCTCGCTTAGTCCTGACTATTGACCCAGACTCTTCGGCTAGCGGCGGCTCCGACGCCGTGACCGCCTACGGCGAAGCAGGGGCAGACCTTCTCTATGGGAGTCAGGGTGACGATTGGCTAGACGGCGGCTTAGGCAACGATTGGCTGTTCGGCGCCGCAGGTAATGACACGCTTGTCTCAGGCGGCGGCCGCGACGTGCTGCACGGCGGCGAAGGCGATGACACGTATACCGTTAGCGAGGCATCGGTCTGGCTCGACGATAGCGCTGGCGATGACACTGTTGTCGTGCAGGCAAGTTGGGTAAAGATTCCGGCCAGCATCGAAACGAGGAACTATGCCGCAGCGGCGAAGCCGTTGCCCTATTGGCTTGATGCGATGCTCGCCGACGGCGCCGCGTGGATAAGCAGCCTCGTCGGTACCGTCGGTGCAACCAACACCTACAGCTACGGCTTTCCGTCTGCCGCGCCGAGTTATTACACCGACGCCGATTCTATCGAACGCGATTTAGGCAAGGCGGCCGGCTGGCAAGCGTTTAACGCACAGCAAAAGGCGTTCACTGAACAGGCACTCGCGGTGGTTAGTGCTGTTGCGAATGTTACTTTTGTTGCAACCGACGCATTCGATCAACTTAACACGCTTGCGTTCGCGACCAACAGTCAGTGGTCTACCCGCGCGCAGTTTGCCGCACCCACGGCGTCATTCGCTGCGAGTGACGTGTTAATAAACCGCTTCAAGCTCGGCTCCGAGGTCTTAGTGGAGCCGGCCGTTGCTGCACCAAAAACAGCGTCGTTTGAGGCGTCTCTTTGGCTTCGCGCAATAGCCGGTGCACTCGGACTTAAAACGCCTACAAGTGAGGCGGCGACGTTTGCCTCAGAGACGCCAGTCGCGCCGTTTCTCTCTGTCGAAAAAGATATAGAACAAGCGTTCCGCCGGCAGCTCGCCCTGTATTCACCTCTCGCCGGTGAGCAAGAAACCCTCGTTTTGTCGCGCATGCTCGACGGTGCCAACGGGAGCGAAGCGTTCGAGCATAGTCTCGCACTCGGCGTGCTCGATATT
>OCVR010003224.1_pt1 | contig 11666 bp, 6 predicted proteins | sample 1539091 | NCBI WGS metagenome assembly OCVR01 (sample SAMEA3355530, study PRJEB22509) | marine metagenome | biome: marine; feature: coastal ocean; material: water | place: USA | collected 2010-08-07 | depth 16 m | reverse complement strand
CTACTAAAAAGGCACAATATTTTATCTATGAAATTGACGCAACCAACTATGTTGTATTTGATTTAAGAAGTGAAATTGATGTTTATAAAGGAAAAAAACCAGTAACAGTAAAGTTAAAAACAGCTTCAGGAACAATAAAATCATCTTTATGGATGACTATGGAAGAGCAAAAGCTAAGTCCAAAATTAACAGCTGAGCTTTCAACTATTTATGCTTGGACGATTGACTTTTTTAAAATCCAAAAAGGAGATGGTTTTAGAGTGTATTATGAAGATAAGTACATTGATGGAAATTATATTGGTATTGGTAGAATATTAGCAGCAGAATTTACGCATAAAGGACAAGATTTCTATTCATTTTATTACAAAGAAAATGAGAATTTTGGAGATTATTATGATGAGGAAGGAAAAACTTTAAGGAAGGCTTTCTTAATGGCTCCAGTTGATTATAAGCGTATTTCATCTCGCTATAGTAAAAGAAGAAAGCACCCTGTAACAGGTAGGTGGAAAGGGCATTTTGGTACAGATTATGCTGCAGAAAGAGGAACACCTATTTGGTCTACTGCAAACGGAACAATTATTGCAGCAACTTACACCAAGAACAATGGAAACTATGTAAAAGTAAGACATAATGGAACCTACACAACACAGTATTTACATATGTCAAAAATAAAACCTGGAATAAGAAAAGGTGTATATGTAAAGCAAGGTGATATTATTGGTTATGTAGGTAGTACTGGTTTAGCAACTGGCCCTCATGTTTGTTATCGTTTTTGGAAAGATGGAAAACAGGTTGATCCTTTCAAACAAAAATTACCACCTGGAGATCCTATCAAAAAAGAAAATAGAGATACTTACATGTTAGCAAAAGATAGTTTAATGCAAATTCTGATGAATTAAAAATGTAATGACACCTAAAGAAAGCATATTAAAGCAGTTATTTAGTACCCTCTTTGTTATGTTCTTTTTTTTGGCTAGCGCACAAAATCCTTTTATTGAAAATAAAGGACAATTTCCAAAAACTGTCCTTTCTAAAACCAATCTTCCTTCTGGAGTCTTGTTCATTGAGCAGGCAAAACTCATATATGCTTTTTATGATGGCAAACAATTAGCAAATATCCATGATGGATTTGTTACTAGTAATATTGTAAATTCACACGCCTATTCTGTTTCATTTTTGAATGCAAATACAAGGATTATAACTAAACTTGAAGGTGAAAGTAAATTTTTTGAGAACTATTATTTGGGTGAAAAGTCTACTTGGGTTTCAGAGGTTAAGTCCTATAAGAAGCAAGTTCAACAAAATATTTATGACGGCATTGATTTGCATTTTTATGTGAATGAGGATAAGTTAAAATATGAGTTGCACCTTGCTAAAAATAGCAATGAAAAAGCAATTAAATTGCGCTATGATGGAGCAAGTAACCTTACTATTGATAATGGAAATTTACTTGTAAAAACATCCGTAAATAGCACACTTGAATACAAACCTTACGCTTATCAAATTATAGATGGAGTTGAGGTTGAGGTTTTATGTAATTATAAGCTAAAAAGAAATATTCTATCGTTTGATTTTCCAGGTGATTACAACAGAAATTTTCCTTTAGTTATTGATCCAATTTTGGAATTTTCAACTTATTCTGGCTCCACAACTGATAATTTTGGATATACCGCTACTTATGATAATTTTGGATTTTTGTATAGTGGTAGTACTTCTTTTGGAGTAGGTTATCCAACTACAATAGGTGCTTATCAACTTAATTATGCTAATGCTGCTGGAGGAACAGATGTTGCAATAACTAAGTACGATACTAGCGGAACAATTAGAATTTATTCTACTTATTTGGGTGGTACAAAAGATGAATTACCTCACAGTATGATTGTAAATAGTGCTGATGAATTATTTATATTTGGTACTACTGGTTCGGCTGATTTTCCAACTACTTTATCAGCTTATCAAACCACTTTTAAAGGCGGTCCATTTTTTGCTCCTTCAGGTATTGGGGTTGGCTTCCCTAATGGTTCGGATATTTTTGTTTCACGCTTAAGTACTAATGGAGGAAACCTACTAGCCTCTACTTTTGTAGGGGGTACGGATAATGATGGTTTGAATACAGCATCTAGGTTAAAATTCAATTATGCGGATGAGGTAAGAGGGGAAATTGATATTGATAAAAACAACAATATTTATATTGCTACTTGTACTCAATCTTCTGATTTTCCAATTACAACTGGTTTTCAAAACACAAATAATGGCGGGCAGGAAGGCTGTATTGTTAAAATGGATAATCAGCTTACTTCTATTATTTGGAGTTCTTATTTGGGCGGTAGTGCTGATGATGGAATTTATTCCTTAGCCTTAGATAAAAATGATAATATTTATATAACGGGAGGAACTACATCTGCTGATTTTCCAATAACTGCAAATGCTTATCAAACTGTGCATCAGGATTCTGTTCGTGCAGATGCATTTATCAGTTTGATTAATTCTGAGGGGACACAACTCCTCTCCTCTTCTTATTATGGGTCAGAACAATACGACCAATCTTATTTTGTAGAAGTAGGAAGTACTAATGCAGTTTATTTATTTGGACAAACAAAAGCAACAGGGCAAACTTTAGTGCAGAATGTTAGTTATTCACAAGCTGGAGCGGGGCAGTTTGTTGCTGTATTTAACGATAATTTGTCCAGTGTTTTGCGATCAACTGTAGTAGGTACAGGAAAAGGTACTCCTGATATTTCGCCAACTGCTTTTTTAGTAGATGTTTGTGATAAAATTTATCTTTCAGGGTGGGGTTCAGGTACAGCAGGAGGACCACTATCCACTCTTAATTTACCTGTGAGTAGTTCTGCTTTTCAAACGGCAACTGATGGTAATGATTTTTATTTAATGGTACTTGATGATGCTTTATCAGGAATGCAATATGCTACTTATTTTGGAGGAAGCCAAAGTGCCGAGCATGTTGATGGAGGAACAAGCCGCTTTGACAAAAAAGGAATTATTTATCAATCTGTTTGTGCAGGTTGTGGTGGTAATTCTGACTTTCCGATAGAGCCAAATCCTGGGGCAGTTTCACCAACCAATAACAGCCCAAATTGTAATAATGGAGTGTTTAAGTTCAACTTTGATTTCCCAATGGTTATTGCTGATTTTAATGCGGATTGGGTGGGTTGCGATACCAATGTTAGTTTTCAGAATTTAAGCAGTTCCAATTCACCAATTACTTATCAGTGGGATTTTGGAGATGCTACAACTTCTACCTTGGAACATCCAACACACAATTACAATCAAGCAGGGAATTATACAGTTACTTTAATTGCCACTGCTCCTGGAGCGTGTAATGTTTCGGATACCATCACTAAGCAAGTGTACATACTTGCCAACTCATCTGACACAATTGCCAGTATTGTAAAATGTGAAGAAGATCAAATTCAAATTGGCTTACTTCCTGTAAACGACCCAACCATTACTTATTTTTGGTTTCCTTCTACTAATTTAAGTAGTGCAAATGTTTCTAATCCTTTTTGCAATTCACCTAGTAGTATTAGTTATCAATTACTAATATCTAATGGAAGTTGTACCGACACCTTGTTACAACAAATAGTAGTTCCTGATTTTTTACTAGATGCAGGTGAGGATACTTCCTATTGTAATATTCCTATAAAACTATTTGCAAATTATAGTGGAGCATCAAATGTATTATGGTCCTCCAATGCTAGTTTTACAGATACATTAAGCCTAACTGATAGCTTAATAGTTGCTAGTGTAGCCATGTTTTATGTAAAAGTTTCTGATAGCATCTGTGAGCAAGTAGATAGTGTTGAGGTGCAAATGGAAAGTATAAATATAAATCTGATTGGAGATTTAGAGTTATGTAAAGGGGATAGTGTTTTCCTAAAAGTAAATAACTTGAATCCTAGCGTTCCTTTAATTTCTTATTCTTGGAATCCTGCTGATGTAATTTATGCTACTGATTCTGCAAGTATTTTTGACTATACCGATACCTCTGATTGGTATTCTGTTGAGGTAGTAAATACGGATGGTTGCATCATGAAAGATTCAGTATTTGTCAATATTTATGACAATCCAATTTTGGATGCTGTATGGTTGGATGAGGATACAATTTTCAGGGGAGAAACAACTTATTTGAATATTGAGACAGCTAATAATTTTACTTGGTTAACGCTTTCCTCAACAGCAAATAGAATTGAAATTAGCCCAATTCAAGAGGAGTGCTATGTTGCTGAGGTGTATAATATTCACAATTGTACTATTAGGGACAGTATCTGTATTGAAGTGTTGGATGTATTTTGCAATGAAGATAGTATTGTTGTTCCAACTGCATTTAGTCCGAATGAAGATGAGGTAAATGATACTTATTATATAGAGGATATTGTTGGTATTATTACGGATTTTAGGTTAGAGATATTTAACCGTTTGGGGCAAAAAGTATTTACAACAACTGATAAGTTTGAAAAGTGGGATGGTACTTATCTTGGGAAAAAACTCAACCCTCAAGTATTTGATTTTTACTTGGAACTGAAATGTATTGGGAATAAGCAGCTTTTCAAAAAAGGAAATATCACGCTTATCAGATGAGAAATATTGCCTTCATATTAGTTTTATTTTTTGGTGTAAACACTTGGGCTCAGGATGTGCATTTTTCACAATTTAAAGTTTCTTCTTTTTTGCTGAATCCAGCTTTGGTGGGAGCACAAAATAACGACTACAAAGCAAGCCTACAAAGAAAATCACAATGGGCAAGTGTGAGTGTTCCCTTTAACACACTTAGCTTTTCCTTGGAACGAAAAGATATACTCCCTAGCCATAATATTGGGGTACAATTCCTGAATGATATTGCAGGGGATTCTCGTTTTAAGACAACAGGAATTAACCTTGGATATGCTAAAAAAGTAGTGGCAACTGCTGATAACTTATTTAGCTTTGGAGCAGGATTGGGTATTTTTCAGAGGTCAATTGAGTTTGATGATTTAGTATTTAACGACCCTGAAAACTTTAGCAATCTTAATTTTATTTTCCCTGATGTATCCATTGGAATTGCTAATTTTCATACGCTAAACAAACAGGTAATACTGGAAAGCGGTATTGCTTTTTACCATATTAATAAACCCAAACAATCTTTAACGGATAATGATGCTATTCGCTTGCAGCAAAAAATGAATATTCACACGGCACTTAATTATGCCTATACCGATAATTTGAACATTCAACCCAAATTAGTATTTTCTAATCAGGATGCCGACAAAGAATTTTTATTGGGTTGTGATGTAAATTATTTATTGGAAGGGGAGCAAGACATACTCTTAAAATCAGGAATTGCTGACCGGCTTAATGATGCCCTTATTCTTTATTTTGGAGCTGAAATTGAGGGCTTTTCTTGTGTGGTGAGTTATGATGTAAATACCTCTAGTTTGACCAATGCAAGTAATAACAAAGGTGGATTTGAATTTGCATTGGTGTACCAGTGGAAAAGCAAGAAAAAGAAAAAAATTGTTGAACAGGAAATATGCCCAAAATACTTATAATGAAATTTATTTTATCTATAATACTGCTCTTTCCTTTTTTAGTGCTTGCACAAAGCATTAAATTTGAACATATTTCTGAAAATGTTAATGGTTATGGTTCCGAGCTTAATTTTGTTCAAATTGATGAAAATACTGCTTACTATACCTCCACAACTTTGGAAGAAGAGCAGTATCAGTCTGCCATTTTTTCAAGCCAATTTAAGGATGGGAAGTGGAAAAAAGGAAAGTATATTAATTTAGGAGATTCCTATTCCACCGCTAATATTCATTTTCCAAAAAATAATCCATTTTTTTACTTTAGTATCTGTGATGAAAACGGGAATTGTAAAATTGCTTTCAGAGATTATGAAAAACAAAAAACGGAAGACTTAAATAGCAATATAAACCAAGTGAATTCATCCAATACTCAACCTCACCTCACCCAACACAAGCAACAAAATATCATGTATTTTGTGTCTGATAGGAAAGGAGGTTTTGGAGGTATGGATATCTGGCTGAGTATAATTGATAAGCAAGGAAATTTTGGTTTACCCATTAATGCAGGAAAAATGGTTAATACTTCTGCAGATGAAATCACTCCTTTTTTCAACCAAAAGGAAAACCTGCTTTATTTTTCATCCAATAAAAAAGGAGGTTTAGGAGGATTTGATATTTACAAAGTTGAAGGAAAGTTAAATCTGTGGGAAAAACCAATAAGTGCTATGCAATTCAATTCCAAACAAGATGAAATGTACCTTAACTTTTATGATGAAACAAATGGTTATTTAGCATCTAACCGTAAAGGTGCATTATATAATACTGAAGAATTTTGTTGTAATGATATCTTTTCTTTTGAGCTTGAAAAACCTGAAATTGAAGAATTAGAAAATATATTACTTTCTGCTAAATACTTGCCTTTAAAGTTGTATTTCCACAATGATGAGCCAGATTGCTGCACAATGAGTATCTCTACAGATAAAACCTATAAGGATTCTTATATTTCTTATTTTAAAATGGAAGATGACTACAATAACTATACCCCAAATTTAGCTTCTTTTTTTGAAGATAGCTTACAGGGAAATTTTAATAAACTATCCATTATCTTTTCGCACATTCTTTCAGATTTAAAAGAAGGAAAAACAATACAATTACTGATTAAAGGTTATGCAAGTCCGCTACACAAAAAACAGTATAATATTAACCTTTCTAAAAGGAGAATTAAGAGTTTTATAAATTATGCAGAACAATATGAAGGTGGAATATTTACTCCATATATTAAAGATGATTTTTTCCAGATTATTGAATTGCCTTTTGGGGAAAGTAAAGCTACTAAAAAAGTAAGTGATGACCCTAATGATAGGCTAAAATCAATTTATAGTTTAGCGGCAGTATTGGAGCGTAGGATTGAGATTGTAGATATAAAATTAGTACACTAAAATTGTTATTAGCTCAATACAAACTCCTAATAAAAACCCTATATATATTTGAGCATGATTATGTGCTTTTTGATCTATTCGCGCAACTCCTAATATTCCTGAAAGGACTATAAAGATAAGGAGCATGTATAGTACACCACCAAACATTATTTGAAGGGCTATAAAAACACCAACCACCCCTCCTATTCCAAGTAAGTGTAGGCTTATTTTCCAAAATTTTGAGATGATAGCTGCAAGTAGGATAATAAGTATTGCCCCAATAAATTCAGCTTTTAAAATAGGTGTGTAAAGCAAAATATTATTTAAGATATAAAGTCCTAAGCACATCCAAATAACAGTTCTGAAAAGAGGTAATGTCCGTTCTTTATGATTGCTCATTTCAAGAGAGTTTACATTTCCATTTTTTATTAAAAAAAAGATAGTCAATAAAGGAAGTAAGATAGTGCAGCTAATAACAACTCCATAAACATAATTCAGGTATGGGTTTATTATAATTCCTAATGAAGGATTGCTTTTTAGCGTTAGGTAGAATGCAAATAACGGCATGAAAATAGGGTGCAGAACTATGGAGATAAATTTTGATAATTTCATTACAATTCTCGTCTTAGTTTTGCGGTTTGTAGACCTAAATTTTCTCGGTATTTTGCCACTGTTCTTCTTGCGATATGATATTCTTCTTTCCCTAACAATTCAGCTAATTGTTCATCTGTAAATGGGTTTATCTTATCTTCTGATGCTATAATTTCTTGCAGTTTACTTTTTATTTCTTTTGTAGAAATAAGTTCTCCATTATCTTTTCTATACGCCTCTGAAAAAATTTCTTTTAGCTTAAAAGTACCAAAATGAGTAGCTACATATTTTGAGTTACTTACCCTTGAAATAGTGGAAATATCCATATTAATTACTTGAGCAATATCGGCTAGTTTCATAGGTTTTAAATCTTTTTCATTTCCTGATAAGAAATACCTTTCTTGAATAGTTAAAATAGCTGAGAAAACATTTTTTAGTGTTTCATTTCTCTTTTTAATTGCGCTTTGAAACCAAGTTGCTTTTTCTACTTTTTCAGTTAAGAATTTTTTAGTAGCACTATCCTCAGTTTCTTTAAGCATATTCTGATAATATTGGCTTACCTTAATAGGTTTTACATTACTTTTATTGAGTACTGTTTCTAGCTTTCCATCCACTATAGTTACCGTAAAATCAGGATAAATATAAGTTGTGGTATTTGCACTTTTGGAAAATCCATTACCTGGTATTGGGTTAAGGGATTCAATTGTAGAATAAGCCTTTTTAAGCGTTTCAAAATTAACTTCAAGATGTTTGGATAAGTATTCAAAATTCTTATTGCTAAAAGGTGTATAATAATCCCTAATAATCTTTTGTTCAAGGTGTTTTTCAGGGTGCAAAGTTTTTAGCTGTATCAACAAGCATTCTTGTAGATTTTGAGCTCCAACTCCAAAAGGTTCTAATTGTTGTAAAATTATCAGAGCATTACTTAATTCAAGCTCACTAATATCAAGGTTATTATTAACGAGTAAATCACTAGTTATAGCGTGTAAATCTCTATGTAAAAAACCGTTATTATCAAGGCTATTGATTAGGTAGTTAACTAAAAATTGCTGATTTGAATCTATATCAATTGCAATTAATTGTTGATTTAAGTAATCACTTAAACTTTCTGATTTATCTTCAATTTGAAATTGAAAGTCATTTGTATTTTGTTGCTGGAAACTTCTTTCGGAAAGGATTACTTCTTCTTGTTCATCTTCTTCTAGTGCTGGATTATCTTCTAGTTCTTCTTCAATCCGTTTTTCTAAAGCGACAATAGGTATTTGCAAAAGCCCTAAGAATTGTATCTGTTGAGGGCTTAGGTTTTGGTACTGCTTTTGCTGTAACCTTTGTTTGTTCATCTATTAAAATTCAGCATTTTGTGGTGTTCTTGGGAAAGGAATTACATCTCTAATATTTTTCATTCCTGTAACAAACATGATTAAGCGTTCAAAACCTAAACCAAATCCACTATGGGTACAAGTACCGTATTTTCTAGTTTCCAAGTACCACCATAACTCATCTTTGCAAATCTCCATTTCTTCCATTCTTGCTTGTAATTTATCCAAGCGTTCCTCTCTTTGTGATCCCCCTACAATCTCTCCAATAGTTGGGAATAGAATATCCATTGCTCTAACGGTTTCATTGTCCTCATTCATACGCATATAAAATGCTTTTATCCCTTTAGGATAATCCGTAATAATAACAGGTTTCTTATATTTTTTTTCTACTAAATAACGCTCGTGTTCCGATTGTAAATCGTCTCCAAAACCAGTAATTGGGTATTGGAATTTCTTTTTCTTATTAGGTTTTGAATTTCTTAAAACATCTATTGCTTCACGATAAGTTAAGCGTTCAAAATTATTTTCAATAACAAATTGTAATCGTTCTAATAGGCCCATTTCTGAGCGTTCTTCCTTTTTTAATTTACTTTCTTCATCAGCCATTCTACTGTCCAAGAATTTTAAATCTTCTGTATTATGATCCATACAATATTGGATGCAATACTTTAAAAATTCTTCTGCTAAGTCCATATTTTGTTCCAAATCAGCAAAAGCAACCTCAGGTTCTATCATCCAAAATTCTGATAAATGTCTAGAGGTATTTGAGTTTTCGGCTCTAAATGTTGGTCCGAAAGTATAAACCTGCCCAAGCGCTAAAGCACCTAGCTCAGCTTCCAATTGTCCTGAAACGGTAAGGTTTGTTCTGCTTCCAAAAAAGTCAGCTGCAAAATCAATTTTTCCTTCTTCTGTTTTTGGTAAGTTTTCCAAATCAAGGTTCGTTACTTGAAATATTTCTCCTGCCCCTTCAGCATCAGCACCTGTGATAATTGGTGTGTGTAAGTTGAAAAATCCTTTATCATTAAAGAATTTATGTACAGCAAAAGTCAAGGCATGTCTTAACCTAAATACTGCTGAAAAAGTATTGGTTCTGAAACGTAAATGTGCCTTTTCTCTTAAAAATTCTAAGCTATGTTTTTTCGGTTGTAGTGGATACTCATCTGTATCAGCCCCCCCTAAAACTTCAATTGAGTTGGCAAGAATTTCTACTGCTTGTCCACTTCCTTTGGAAGCTACTAATTTACCCTTTACACTAATGCAAGATCCTGTAGTAACTTGTTTGATTAATTCTTCATCAAAATCAGTAGCCTCAGCAACAACTTGAATGTTATTTATTGTTGACCCATCATTCAAAGCAATAAAAGAAACATGCTTGCTCCCTCTCCTAGTTCTCACCCAACCTTTGATACTAATTTCTTGTTCTTTTCCTTCTGAAAGAAGAATTTCTTTAATTTTCATACTTGCGTTTGTTTTTCTTACCGATTGAGGCAAAGATAGGGATTAGTTGATGGTTGGTTTTGCAAATAGAAAAAAAATATTTTGCCCTATTTTTTCTATCCGACTTGAGAAACAAGACTTTTTTCTAAGATTTGGTGTACATATTTGATAATTGCTTCTGTATCATAATTACAATCATTATATAACTCTTCTTGTGTGCCATGGTGAATAAATGCATCAGGAATGCCAAGCATTTTTACACTTGCTTGATAATCATTATTTGCCATAAACTCTAAAATGGAACTTCCAAAACCACCTTGTAAACATCCGTCTTCAATTGTAATAATCTTATTAAACTTCTGGAAGATAGAATGTAAAAGCTTTTCATCTAAAGGTTTCGCAAATCGCAAGTCATAATGCGCAATATTTAAGCCTTCTTTTTCAAATTGTTCTTGTGCTTTTACTACAAAATTACCAGGATGTCCAAAAGATAAAATAGCAATCTCCCCTCCCTCTTTAATCATTCTTCCTTTCCCTATTTCAATTTCTTGTAATGGAGTTTTCCAATCTATCATAACTCCTTTTCCTCTTGGGTATCGGATGGAGAACGGTCCTTGGTTAGGTAATTGGGCAGTGTACATTAAATTTCTTAACTCCTGTTCATTCATAGGTGCAGAAACAATCATGTTTGGAATACATCTAAAAAATGCAATGTCATATGCACCATGGTGTGTAGCGCCATCAGCACCAACTAAACCACCTCTATCTAGGCAAAAAACAACATTTAAGTTTTGCAGAGCAACATCATGAATTACTTGATCATATGCTCTTTGCATAAAAGAGGAATAGATGTTGCAGAAAGGAACTTTTCCTTGTGTGGCAAGTCCTGCTGAAAATGTAACTGCATGTTGTTCTGCAATTCCAACATCATAAGTTCTTTCAGGCATTTCTGCCATCATTTTATTTAAAGAAGAACCTGTAAGCATTGCAGGAGTTACCCCTACAATTTGCTCATTTTTCTTTGCTAATTCTATAATTGTCTCTCCAAATACATCTTGATATTTTGGAGGTGATTTTTTCTTTTTTCCAACTATAAAATCTCCAGTATCTTTATTGAAAAGTCCAGGAGCATGCCATTTTGTAGTGTCGCCTTGTTCGGCAGGACTGTAGCCTTTTCCTTTTACGGTAAGGCAATGCAATATTTTAGGCCCTGGAATATCTTTTAAGTCATTCAATACATTCACCAAATGCTTAGTTTCATGCCCATCAATTGGTCCAAAATATCTAAAGTTTAACGATTCAAAATAATTACTTTCCCCTAGTAAAGTTGATTTAACTGCTCCTTCAACCTTTTTAGCAACTGCCTGTGCATTTGGTCC
>OCVR010003208.1_pt1 | contig 11697 bp, 15 predicted proteins | sample 1539091 | NCBI WGS metagenome assembly OCVR01 (sample SAMEA3355530, study PRJEB22509) | marine metagenome | biome: marine; feature: coastal ocean; material: water | place: USA | collected 2010-08-07 | depth 16 m | reverse complement strand
TAGCGTAATAGTCATCAATAACCCCGCCTTCTTCGCCCGCCTCCGTTAATGCCCGCAAGCCGCGAAGATGGTTATCTGCCCCTGCGGTGTCTGCAACGTAAGACGCCTGCAGTCCCCCCAACGCCGCTAATTTTGATAATTCACGAATAGTCGCCATGACTTAACAATCCTTGTTAAATATCACTTAATCTCTGTATTAACTACCCCATGATAGCAGGGGCATTACGCTACTCCAACTGTAAGTTTCAGCAATCACAATGGATCCGGTAGAGTCCCTTCTCGCCGCCGAATCCATCGCCTGCTTATACGCCGCCCGTTTAGCCAGCTGCTTTATAGTTAAATGTGTCACCCGCTACTCCTCAATGCGTCAATGCAAAGCAATAGGTAGCCATTATTGCACCTTAGCCTTACTGACTCAACATTAATCCAACGGTGGCGTCACGTAATGCAGGTAAATATGAGTCCACTCGCTGTGAGTACATACTGGGTGAGGTAGCACCAGCGAAAAATCTGCCGACTCAAAGATTACGTCGTGAGGCTGGCCTAGCTGAGAGAGGACGCTTACCCACCTAGCCTGAAGTTCGGGACATGACTTAACGTACAACAAAGCCTTAGTAAAAGATGAGTTGGATGTTACCTCCCAGCCAGATAGCCAAAGTGGGTTTGAAAGTATGCCGGAGTCGACAAACGACAGCTTGCAGGCTATTTGATCGTCCTTGTTCAGGCCGTCGGCAGGCCAGTGTTTGCTAAAAATCCTCATAATTGTTCTTAAATTCCGGTTTTTAAGGACGCCTTGCCAAATTCAAATCGCATCCTGTACGTCGTTTTATGCCTTAAACCTCTCAGAATTAACCTTCAACGGAACACCTTCGGGCAGACAAACAGTGAACCCTCTATCATTCTCTTCCCTATAAAGCAGCATCACATAACGTGCGTCTTCCCACTCGCAGCTATGAAACACATCTAGTAGGGCATACAGGTCCAACCGGTTGATTGCACACAGGTAGGTATCAGTCTGAAACCCCTTATCCCCACCAGCATGCTCCCTAACCAAGCTGAAGGTTCGTTCATGGTGAGAATCCAAATGCTCATTAATCCGTTTGACCCCACAGCTCCTTCCGACCAATTGCGAGTAACCCTGCTCGCCTACCGCTGTGATCAATATCAAATCAGTAACAACGCTCATTCTGCCACCTCATACGCTTCGGTTGGGTAATTCCCATACTCTGCCTTCTTCTTCTCTATCCAAGCGTCACGTTTGGATCTTTCCGCCTGTCCTGCCCCTATGAGTACTGCAAGCGTAATCGTAATAACTCCCCCAGCGCACAGCATAATTAGCAGTACAGCGGCCACTGGATAAAAAAACTTTTGCATCAATGTTCGTTGTCGCATCTAACTATCCCTCTGGGCTATGCTTACGGATAATCCCACCGCCACCTTTGCTGCCTAACAACAGCCATTCTTCTGGCTGTGCCTTAACTTCGTGGTAAAGCTCACCGTGTACGTGGCGAAACCTCTCCAAAACCACCTCTGCGTCTGACTTATCTTGACCCTCTAACGTAGCTATATGCTGCTCTACGGCTCCCATGATCTTGCCGTACGCTGCCAATGAGAATTCCTTGCCCAGCTGGTCGTGCAGACAGTCCGGTGTCTCTGAGATTATTGTCTCAACGAACTGACGAACGTAGATGCCAAGTATCCTGCCTAGCTGAGATACCTCTAACTGAGGCATCGCCCCTGTACTGCTAGGCAGAGGTTGAGCCTTGAATGTCATCTCCTTGCCATCCATCCAACGTAGCGTGTAAACGACAGACACCGACTCCACAGGATACATCGTATGATCTTCCCTGTGTATCATCAGCATGTTCGCTCTATGCGTAAGCAGCTTGGAACGCACGTCTTGGTACGAATAGATTTCCGCCAGCTCAGACTCGAAGTCATCCAACAGGTCAGGCGTCTCGGTAAAGCCAAAACTTTCCTCCATCATCGTTATGAAATCAGGCCACCAAGGGGCAGTTCGCACAGGGAAGGAGTGCCGCTCAGCTGCGTCCGATTCAGTACAGCATCGGTGCCAATTGAGCATACGACCATTAACTTCCTGATTAAACTTATCCGCGTCGCCTAACTCGTCGCGATTCATTCCTTGGAGTATCTGCTCCGCGATTAGTTCAAGAATACTGTCAAATTCGTTAAAGTCTTGCATCTAATCTCTCGGGTTATCTTCGGGTGATATCAACAGATCCCGTGTTCCGCATTGAACCGTCGTTCGGCACCGCTTGGCCGTCAGGACATAGCTTAAGTCGCTGGCCATTTGTCAGCAAAAAGCCATAATTGTTGTCCACAGGGAACACCTCAGATGGACGATTCTCGCTCAAATAGCGTTTGCAAAACACGTCAAAAGACTCATTATCCTGCTTGCTTTCCTGATAAGAAGCAAATAAATGGCTGATTAAATCGGGCAACTCGCCATTAGGCCCGGACATTTGAGTAGAAAACATAGATATATCCTTCGAATTTTGTAGTAAGAATAAAAAAGTTACAGCAAAAAACTACACGCCTCAAGCTGCTCTCGACGCCAAACAGCGATGCTCTTATCCCGATACTTAGTCTTTACGTCACGCCGCTCTAACGTAGACAAAAAGGGCTCGGGAAACATAAAAGGCGTCGCCCTCATGTTAAGCGGACGCCAAGCGGGACATACAGTTTCCGAATTCTGCCTCATAGCAGGAAACGTGGTCATTGCTATCCACTTCCACTTGTTGGAGTCTCTCATCAAATTACGCATCGCCGACTTGATCTGGGCAAAGCTCAGATGAACAAAGCAGTCACGCACCAACACCAAATCCACACTGGGTAAGTCACTTGTGGTGATATCAAGCTGTTGAAAGCTCACGTTGTCTGGTTGAGAGTCCTCAGGAAAGACAGGCACAATGTCGCCACCGTAGTAGCGTATACCTGTCCCCTCTACCCAAGTACGCTGCCAGTTGTAATCCCCACAAGGAATATCCAACACAGAATGGATCGCAGGATAAGAGAAATAAGCCTGCGTTACTAACCCCGTAAGCCACTTAGAGAGCTGCCCCGTAGCTGCAATGGAGGAGCCAGAACCAGAGGCTGACTCCCCATCGCCCCACCTTTTGGTGGCGTAAACATTTGAGAATACGTCCCTCAGGTGCTTGTCCATTAATCATTTACCCCTAAAAAACCTGCCATCCCACCGGAAAGCTGCTCTTTAGAGATGTTGGCTACCTTTGCCAGTTGAGCTAACGTCTCTACAGGCGGATCCAGATCACTGATCATGGCATATGCCTGAAGGCCAGCCTCAGCCCCAACGTAAACGCCACGATGAACTACCGAGGTTCCACCCTTTAAGGTTCGGTTCATCTGCGTGAATCCTGCGTCGAAGTAGTCAATACTAAGCTGGTCCAAGTGATTTTCATCACCTACGAACAGGCAAGCACCCTTGGTGCCTGTCGAGAGGTCTACTGCAGCGAGTACGTTGTTGGTGAGTTGGTCGCGGATACCAGAAGAGATGTCCGCAGGAGAGGTAACGTTTTCAAGTGCAGCACCACCCATGACACAAATACCGTTGTCAAGCAGCTGAGCAAGCTCGCTACGGTCAAATGTAATCAGAGGGCTGTGTACCGCGGCCAGTTGATTGAATAAGTGAAATAGCTGGCTGACAGTTTGGTTCGCAGTTGTGAACAGCTTGCTCATGCCAGGCCGATACAGCTCGTGGATCTTCTTGTTGTCCATGAGAATCAGTGGGCTGACCTGTAGCTTGACCAGCTTCTGGAGGGCAGCAACCGCATTTCGACAGACCTGCTGTCCTTCCGAAGGAGACGGAATAGAGGCAATTACGCCTACTCTAGGCTCTTTTCCCTTGCTCTCCATGTATTTTCGTGCAATCTCTACCAGCTTGCCTGCTGTACCAGATCCGGTACCGCCACCCAAGCCTACGCAGATGATCCCGTAATCCATGTCATTACCCCACGATCGCTGCAGAAGATCCCAGATCTCCTCCTCATGGCCATTCAACGCAGCCTCAGCAAACCGTGCGTCCTTGGCAGCACCGCCTAACTCTAAAGTGTGCCGCTCAATTGCCTCGGGTAGTCCTTGGAAATCAGACTCCGCCGTATTGAATAAGCCCACTCGGCGGTAACCGATATCGTGGAACGAGCTGGCAATCCTAGCACCGCCCTGTCCCGAACCCATGAAGGCGATGTTAAACGCTACGTCATAGGGAAAGGAGTCGTTGATCACTACCTGCTGCGCAGCGGGCTGATGCGACTTCGGGCTCAAAGCAGCAGCCACGTTGACAATGTGTGACGCAGACCCTGTCTTTGGAGGTGCCGGAGCCGATACAGGAGGTGTCGGTGCCGATACAGGAGGTGTCGGTGCCGATACTGGCGGAGCAGCATGCGGCGTCGCCTGCAATCCAGCAGGCTCATTTCCGGTGTCCTTGGAACTAAACGGAAGATCAACGCCCATTGCGGCGTCTAGGGATTTCGATAGATCAGGATCGTTATTGTTATCGGGTGTACTCATTGGTTTCCTTTAAATGAAGAAGCGGTTTGGTGGCTTGCACCTGACTTGCTTAAAATCTTACCCATTAAATGGTTGAACCGATCGGGAGACCGTATCTCGCTATTGGTTATTTGAATTGTATTCTCAAAAGAAGCAACATGCCGCAAGTAGGCAGACACGTGAATGTCACGTATTTTTTTAATTACGCTGTCGGCTAGTTTAACCGAAGCCCACTTATTAATCATGTCTAAATCTTCCTGCTCGGTAGCCCGAACATCGACCACCATAGTAGCAAATGGCAGCCACACATCCAAAAGCAAACCCATGGAATTTGAAGACAAAACTACGCTGTCAGTACCAAACTTAGATAAAAACTCAACGGGACCAGGATAAGCATCCTCATAATAGTCCACAGACGTGGAAAAAAGCTCCGGAGGCTGCGATGTATTCAACAGCTGGCGGTGAATTTCGTTAATCTCTGCATTTTGGAAATTCTTAGAAAAGTAACGGTACGTCTCACCAACCTGAGGCTGATCCTCCCACAAAACCTTAAAGCCCTTTTGGTACATTCTTTTGCAGACCAAATTGCACCAAGAACCAGGTGTACCACACACAATCACCAGTTTAGAGCAATTTACCATCAAGCCTTACTTTCCGTTGAGATGAAATTAGTATCTATGAACCGGTCAAAGAGCCTAGCCGATTTTCTTTGCTGCATAAACGATTCAATCTGAGACTGCTGCAAAATAACTGACGGAGAGCCTATGATCTCGTCTAGCCGATTACCTACGTCATCTACGTCTACGTCAGCGATCGGACAAGTATTTGTATCAAACACACCTGTGTCAATCAACTTACAAGCCTGCCCGTTTGTCAGCAGGCCGCCCAGTATGTCTAAGACTGGCGGCAAAGTGTGACAAATTAACGGAGTGCCCGTTCCTGCCAGCACTGAGATAAGGGAGCCGTAATCGTGACGAGTACTGCATAAATAGACCCAATCGTTTTCAAACGTATACTTCGGGTAGTCGTAGTAATCTGGAGAAGTCACCACACTAAGTCGCTCACCGTGTAGTTTCGCGATTGCTGAAAGCTTTTGCCGGAAGTAAGAAGGCCACGACGTTTGAAGAAGTACGGTGATCTCTAAGTTCTCGTGACTAAGTAACAGATAGTCAAACACATCTAGCAACCCAATGCCTACATCGTAGATCGCGGACTTGGTGACTACTACTAACAGCTTGACCTTTCCCGAGGTCTTTGGCCCGTACCTGCTCTGCACCGGAGTCGAGGGAGAGCATATGTTAATCATGCTCCGTGGGGCTGACAAAGAATGTGAAGGATGAAACGAGTTCAACCAGTGAAGCATAGACCGGTTCAGACAAATTACTTCGTCCACTAGATCTAAAAATTCTTTGATTTTCTTTGAGTCCTCTTTCGCCGTACATCGACTCGGAAAGAAGTAATGCTTCGTAAACTTATGTCGACTATCGGCGCAGACTATCTTGGACATCCTAAACGCCCACTCGTCTGGCTCGAACCAACAAATGTGTGTGCAGTTGAAAGCCCACTCAAAAAGCTTAGTCTTGTTTTCGTTGTGACTTGGCTTCCTGTAAATAACACGGCTATCCCAATGCGTGTGTACGCCTTTGCCAGGCTTACTAGGAGAAAGCATGACAACTTGAATACCAGAACGAACAAGCCAATCTGCAAACTGAGTAGCTGCAAGAGTGGTTTCGTTCCTAGCGTAAGGTACAAATATACCTACCTTGAACACGGAGCTACCCCCGATGGTGATGATGAAAAGAAAAGTAAGGAGAAGAGGCACGACTGCCTTCAATCTGATTGTAACTAATCTCCACCAGCCACGCAGCGTAATTAAAACCAAGCTGGTCTCTACGGCTATACTTACTTAACAAATCATACCATGCACGGTTGAATGTGTTCGTTTTCCTACAGTTTTCTCTAACGACACATGCCGTCTCTACCAGTCCATTATATGGCGGATAACCCGCCGACCGGTAATTCTCTATCTGCTTCAACATGATAGCAGGGCTATCTTTCTTTAATCGCTCACATGCTTTCATCTCTTGGTACACGCAGTTTCGTTGTGGGTGCTGAAACGTAGCCAGCCCTGCCGAGCCCATCGCCTTTACGAGTAACTCCGCCAACTTCACCTTCTTTATCTTCTGGGAGCCATCTATCCAAATAGAGTAATTGTGCTCCGGCAATGCCATATGGCTGTTTATTTTGTGCCATCTAGCCGTGCGAACGTTGCACAACTTGTGCTTCCAACGCAGATCTCGAATAGACCATGCGGTACCTTGAGTGACGGACTCCCAACCACCGGCAGGAGGCTTTCTGTCCGTGAATAAAATGTACTCAACGTTTTCTTCCGGTACCGCCTCGCTGGCCAGTAGTGTTTTTAATACGTCGTCATATCTACCGGTCACGCAACTGTAAACAATTGTTTTCATTTTTTCCGATACCATTGTCCGCGTTTATATTTATCGCCACGAGAAACCGCTCGGTAATGGAATATAAACGAACTCAAGACTATCCCAGACCGCAAACCTGCTCCTCTTGCCCTTCCCTGCCACTCATCCTCATTGAGCGTCATTGTAGGGGTCAGATTCTTGTGCCCCTTACTCGTATGCGTGTTCAGCGGATTGTAATAAGTCTTGGTCTCGCCAAGATCAATCATGTTAGACCGCCAGCCCTCTAGTCTACACATTTGAAAGAAACCGTTAACAGGGCTCTCAATTACCTTCCCCATATTAAAGGTCATTAGATTGAAGGCCACTTCTTCCAAGTAAGCAGGATCGTCAGTAACCTTGTAGTCTTGGACATACCTACCGACTTCTTGCTTGCCCTTAGCCGTGATGCCAGGTGCGTTACTCAGCGGGCCAACCATCGTAAAGCCATTCGCTAGTGCGTGGGTCAGCCCAAAATGCCAGTTTGGTGGAAACAACACATCGTTGTTACCGGCTATCACGTACTCCAAGCCAAGGGAGTCAGCAATGTCTAGTCCTTTGTTCCAGCTGCGAGTAAGACCGTACTCGTTACTGAAATGATAAAAATGAATAGATTGCTCCGTTGGAGCTATCTTCTGTAACCTCTCTTGCATCTTAGACTCAACCCAATCTGGAGAGCCGTCGTCTACTACGATAGCTACTCCTTCGGGTGTTGTCTCAAAAAACGTCTGCAGGGCCGCCTCCGTGTAACCTGCTGTCAGACTTGCTCGCCACGTGGGGCAAATGAAACCGACTCGCAGCGGCTTCTCAATAGTCCGATAAGCGGCACTTGTCATTACCCACCTCCGAATTGTTGTTGCATCACTTGGGCCCCTCCTTGGCTCCTAGCTTGCGACCTAATATCACTCAGCTTCTCTTTCACAATCGAATGCAGCGTCGGATTCGCTTGCTTCAACTTGCGTAGCTCAGATATCCTTTGAGACTCTGGCAATCCTAACAACTCTTGTGCAAGCATATCTGCTGCAGCCTGTAAGTCGCTTGGAGTAACCATTGCGTTATCACCCATAGTTTGGATGTAATTTGTCACAGGCGAACCACCCGCTGCCGCCATCTCGGGGCCCGTCTGACCGCCAGCTGCCGCAGGATCTCCCTGCATTGCCGGATCTCCCTGCATTGCCGGATCTCCCTGCATTGCCGGATTCATTCCTTGAGCTATTTGGGCAGCCATTCCAGCCTGCTCCATTTCTTCTTGAGAACGCTGCTGCATTTCCATTTGCTTCTTGGCCTCGTCGGCAAGTCGCTTCTGTTCAGTTTCCCAATCGTACCCAATAGCACCGAGCCCAGATTTTCCAGAAAGCTGCTGTCCCATCATTAGCTGCAACGCAGCTTGTTGTTTCGCAAAATCGTCCGCAATAGTCACCGACTTCAACGTACAGGTGACCTGCTCCCAGCTCATAACTCTAGATATTTGATCTGACATCCACTGGAGGCAGGAATTCGCGTCGCTGACAAGCAGCCGATGCGTGCTTTCAAACAGACGTAATGCAACCGGTGCCGCTTGAGTAGTCAAGCTACTGTTGTAAAACTCGACCGGAGTCCCTGTCTCGTTAAGAAGCGTGTCGTAGCCCTGCCGGATCAGCTCTGTCGGTGCCAACTGCGACGCGTCGCCGCCCAGCATCTGGTAATTAACGGGGAACGGCAACATCTGCCAAGAAGCTGGATCTTTCCTACGCTTGTTGATCATCTTGCGTACTTGAGCACGGAAGTCTCCTCCGTTGTAAACACTCATCGGATCTGCTGTAGACATGCTGCCGACGCCACTGCCGTTCCGAGCCTCCGGCGTAATTAACCGAAAGGGTATCACGTAATCCAAAGCAATTGCTTCGTTGTAGCGACGTAACACTTGAACGTACCAGATCTGCCGGTAATTAATTAAGCTCCTAGGTAAACCCCAACCCATATTTCGAATGCCCGCTAAAGTAGGCTCCTTCATATGGTAGATAGCGTCTTTGTTAAACCTAAACAACTTGTCGTGCTTGATTGCTTCAAGTACCTGCGAGCTGGCACGCTCCAAGTGAAACAGGTTACCTTTCTGGACCATTTGTTTGTAATAGTCCGGAATTCGCCACAAGTAGCTAACCTCATCCGTGTAAGGATCATGCAACAATTCAATTTCGTGCGGCGACCACCTCTTTAGGATTAAGTGCTCCTGCTCCTCGCGGGGCTTGTCGACGACCTCCCACTTACCCCGCCAGCCCGTCTTAGGACAAGTGGCATGGAACTCAAACTTGGGGGTAAACTTAAAGTCAAAGTTTTTGTGGACAACTCTGAGTGGGTATAGGTCACCCGTTTTTGGACAACGCAAAAATCTACGAAAAGGAACCATTACGCTTACAAAACTATTTCCGTAGCAAAGCCGATCCCGCATGGCCAAGGACAATGTAGACATGGCATGCAGCTGACGAGTCATGTACTCGTCGTGCTTGTCCTTTTCGTCGTCGCTCACGTCGCCGCCGATCTCAATTTCTGTCAAGAAGTATGAGACTATGCGTTCCATGGCCTGTCGGTATGTTCCCATTACCGTCCAGATGTACTCAGACCACCACAATGCCGACTTCATCGTTGTCGGCATTTGTTGCGTTGCTATGTCGTTAAAAGGATCAGCAAATGCTTGATCGCCGGAGTTACTGCCTCCGGCTCCCTTCAAATAAGGACTACCTGCGCCCATTAAATCAGACATCTATTGCTTCTCCCTTACACGAACCCACAAACAGCAGGAACTATTTGTTATTTTCACTGGAATTTTGGCTGGCATCCTTAACCGCATCCGAAGCGAGCTTTGTGATGTCTCGCTCCATCTCGTCTGCCTCGGCCTCGGTGCTCGGCATCTGATTCAACTGTTGCCCAGATTTCTCAGTTTTCTGGCTGTGGCAATTACCCCCACAACATCCAGAAGGGGTAGAGCGACTGATTGCACCGTTTTTTTCCATCGACATGGCTTAATTACCTTTATTGTTTGATAAGAATTACTACATCTAAGCAACCTAGCGTCCAATGCAGCCCTAACGAGTTGCAATTATAGACGTTATCCCCGTATTTTGGAACGCGAACAGCAATCTGTTCCTCGCCCATTGCAGGCGGCAAATACTGGTTACCATAAGGAAATCTGGTGTCGTAGATCAAAGCAATGCACTTATCTCCAATAACCACGCCGTGATACTTGGCGGCCATCGTACCTAACTGCATTTCAAAAAGAACATCATACTTAGGGACAATTGGATCCTCAGTTGAGTCCAAGAAGTCGATTCCCGTGGGAACCTGCGCCGGAAGCTCCGGTTCTTTCACCGCCACCTCTGGGGCTGGCTCTGCTTGCAGCTCTACCGTAGGGTTAGATTTGATTTCAGCCTGCTCTACAAGCATTTTGTTAATTAGCTGGCGTTGTTGTGCCGAGTCTACCAACAATTGCTGCAACAGGACATTAAAATCATTGTTGACCAGACTTGGCGTCTGCAACACCACCGGTTCCGGCGGTATGTGTTCTTGATAACTCGATCCCGAATCAATTCTTTGATTCGGCGATTGGTTTCCTATGTCTCCGAGCCTTCGTGCCGCGACCGCCGCTACCGGCGTCGCAGCAACCGGTACCGGCTCTATGTAATCTGATTCCACAATTTTTTCCCTCTCTGTTTGCACTTGGACTTCTTGTAGTCTATCGTTCATTTGCTTTAAAAAATTGGAAGAGTTTTCCACGGCAGAAGCTTCGGCACTCTTAGCTGCAAAAAAATCTGTCTTCACTAAGCCAGGTAGGTCGACCTCAAACCCTCCCCCTGCTTGATCTGGATCCACAACAACTCGAGTCGCTGCGTTGTGGTCAAACCCCGCGGACTCGCCCGACTTCCTAGCACGTGGGATCATCGTGCCCTCTCGGATTGTATGGTAACGCGACTCGTCCGGAGAATCATTTGTCACTGAACCCATCGTATCTCCAATATCTAAAAAAAAGTTAATCGTCTTCAAATAAGTCTTCGTCCGCAGAAAACTCGTCGTCCAAAATTCCGTCTTGGAAAAACTCATCTCCAGCTACGTAATCCGGATCCCCCAACCAACCGTCCTGCTGTAACTCGATGTCTGGCGTGGTGGTATCGTCCACTAATCCGTAGCTCCCGCCCTTAACTACTAGCACAGATTTACCTGTATTAGGTAATCGAAGGAATCGGCACGCTTTGCCGTTCGAAGGAATGAATGACTGCGTTAACTGTAACGGTAACCCATACATCGGCCAAACGTGAACCAGCTTTCCCTCTCGCTCAGCTAACGCCTGAACAAGTCCCTCCAGCTCAGGGAATACTCGCATGACAGGAAACTCACCTTCGACTGCCTCACAAAGACACCACATTTTCTGCTCTTGCAAAGACACTTCGTTTGCAGAATCCTTGCAAACACCCTTGTCGTGCATTGCACTCCATTTCTCAATTAACCCCTTGCCGATCCCGTTTTCGGCCCCAGCCTTTGCTAAAGGAATTTCCCCATCCTTCGGAACATAGGGGAACGGGTCTACCGCTTCATCAAGCAAGCGATTCGCCACCAGCTTAGTAAACCTATCCCAAGTTGCATCTACCTTTGAATTTTTTTTAGCCATCGTTAAGTCCCCCTGTGGATTCTACGTAAGTCACAGAAATCGAATAGCCGCTCGGCGTATTAG
>OCVR010003201.1_pt1 | contig 11710 bp, 20 predicted proteins | sample 1539091 | NCBI WGS metagenome assembly OCVR01 (sample SAMEA3355530, study PRJEB22509) | marine metagenome | biome: marine; feature: coastal ocean; material: water | place: USA | collected 2010-08-07 | depth 16 m | reverse complement strand
ACAACTGAAGGTGCTGAAACCTTTACATTTACACTTGACGCATCAAGTACTTCAATTGATGTAACTATAAACGATACTAGTCAATCATCATAAGGTGCAATACGTATCTTCTATGGTAGTTAATAATAAATACAGTATAAGGAAAAGATTATGACAATACAAAACATTAACATTGGTAATATTGCTAACGATGGCACAGGTGATGATATACGTGAAGCGTTTCGTAAAGTAAATGAAAACTTTGACGAACTAGATCTACGTCAACCTGAATCAACAACAGGTGCAAGCATTGGTAGTGGTGTTGCAGTATTTTCTGGCAAGGTAGGCGATGCATTACAATTTAGGAATCTAACACAGGGTACAGGAATATCAGTCAGTGCAGTTGCAGGCAATGATATACAGATTACTACAAACTTACAGGGCATGTTAGTAGTTACAGATAGCGGCAGTATGAATGTAGACGACGGTGAAACATTACGTATTATCGGCGGCGCTGGCATCTCAACTAACTTAACTGGTAACACATTAGTTATTACTGATACATCAAGTGAGGGCAGTGAAGTTTTTACAACACAATTAGAATTCGGCGAAATAGTTCCAGACATACAAAGCCATGCACAATACTTACAACTAAATTCAGATATAGATTACGGTACTATACAAATACCAGTAGCATATGGCAGTAACATGGGAGCGATTGTATAAATGTCGCATTGGACTGAAGTCAGTGGCAAAGTTTTAGTTACTGCCAACGAAGAAGAAACAATTTCAGTCGGCTTACCGATTGGAGTAGGCATATCTCCCACAATTAATATTATTGCTGGAGCGTTGCCTCCAGGATTAAGAGTATATCAAAACAATATTATTGGCACGCCGATACAAGTTGAACGCACTACTACATTTACGTTTGTGTTAAGATCAACAGTTGGCACTGATATTGAAGATAGAACATTTAAAATAATAGTTAACGGCGCTGACGAACCTATATGGAAAACTAAAGAAGGTACTTTGCCTGTCGGTAATGCTAGTATTAACAATCGTTACTTTATTTTAGATAATGAAATAATTGACTTTCAGTTAGTAGCAACAGACGTAGATTTACCAGCAGATAAAAGTTTAGAGTTTTGGATTGATAAAGCAGACGGAGAATTACCTCCAGGTATTGCAATGTCAAAAACAGGTAAATTATCAGGAATAGTTGAGCCGTTGCTTGCACTCGATAAAGCATCAAAATTAGGCGAGTATGACAGCGGAAACTATGACATGTACTTACATGACTTTTCGAATAGAAGTAGTTTGTTTTATCAAGGACAAATTATACCAAATTATGTTTACAACCCTCCAAAGAAATTAAACAGATTTTATAATTTTAAAGTAAGTGTTAGTGACGGGATTGATGTTGTAAAAAGAAACTTTGTTATATATGTAGTTGGTGAAGATTTCTTACGTGCAGATAACGTTGTTGTACAAGTTGCAACAGGCGTATTTACTGCTGACAACACATACGTTAGAACTCCGGTATGGATTACTCCAGCAGAATTTGGATATCGTAGAGCAAACAATTACATTACATTATTCTTAGAAGTTTTAAAGAACGAAAATCAAGAAGGTGCAGTACGCTATGTATTACAAGCACTTAACGATGATGGTACAAATAGTGTTGTTCCAGAAGGAATGACTATAGATGCTAATACTGGTGAGATTGCTGGACGAGTCGCATATCAGCCTGCAATTACAAAAGAGTATAAATTTACAGTAAGAGCAGAACTTATAATAACTACAAATAATGTTGTTAGTGTATCTACATTTAAAGACAAAACGTTTACAGTTATGTTGCTTGGTGATATTGATAGTAATATTGCATGGACAAGTAAAAAAGAGTTAGGATCTATCCCGGCTAATCAAATTAGTGTGTTTAGAGTACAAGGTACAACAACAGTACCAGATGCTCCATTATTTTATTCACTAACAGCAGGAAGATTACCGCCGGGTCTTACACTACAGTATAATGGTGAAATTACAGGCACTGTTAGACAGTTTGGACAAACAACCCCTACAGTAATTACAGGACTTACTTTCTTCGATAACGATGATATGACGTTTGATAACGATACTACAAGTATTGATAGAAAATACAAATTTACTGTAGAAGCAAAAGATAGATTTGGATTTAGTGCAAGTTCTAAGAACTTTGAAATTGCAGTTATTGACGATGATGATAGACAGTATAGTAATTTGTTTATGAAGCCTTTCTTGAAACAATCTAAACGTGACGAGTATAGTGAGTTTATTAGTGACCCAATAAACTTCCCCCCAGAAAATATATACAGACCAAATGATCCAAACTTTGGATTACAGCGTGATATCAAAATACTAGCATATGCTGGTATTGAAACTAAAACTATAGACGAGTTTGCAATAGCCAGTCAGAAATGGCATAAGAAGCGTAGATTTAATGTAGGTGCTCTAAAAAGTGCAGTAGCAAAAACACCGGGCACACAAGACGAAGTATACGAAATAATATATATTGAATTAATCGACCCTGCAAAAGCAAAGACAGGTGAGGCAAGAAAAACATTTGTACAGCAAGGTTCAATGCAATTAAAAGCAGACTTAGCAACAAAAGAAAATCATCCTAGTGGAACACCTACACTGTTAGATAGTTCTAATGTTAATAGAAATACAGAACAGTATAAATTTATGACAGATGATACACAACTTGATATAGGCGACACAGTTCAAACTAATACAACTAATGAAACTTTAACAGCCACAGCAAACACAGAAAGCGATCCTTTTGTATTTGGTGAATATAACTCACCTAGAGCAGATAGTGATGCAGTACTTGCAAGTGGTGGGCAAGGCAGAAAGCATCTTAGTAATATAACAAATATGCAAGATAGTATAAAAGCATTAGGACGTACAGAGTACGACTTTTTACCTTTATGGATGCGTACACCGCAAGTTGCTGGAGAACAAGAAACGGGCTTTATATTAGCAATACCACTTTGTTATTGTAAAGTAGGCACTAGTGCTGAAATAATGATTACTTTAAGAAACAGAACATACGATTTTAAAAATTTAGATATTGAAATCGACCGATATATAATAGATAGTGTTGTAGGCAACTCAAACGATCAATACATTATGTTCGGAAATTATAATTACAATGCATAACACAGATAAATATGTGTAGGAGAATATAAAATGGCCATTACTACAAGCAGTTCTAATATTGGAACAATCAACGCAGACTTTCCTGTTGCAGGACAAGATAACGATTCACAAGGTTTTAGAGATAATTTTACTAAAGTCAAAACAGAATTAACTAATGCACAAGCAGATTTAACAACGTTAGATACTAATACAGTTAAAAACAACGATGCTGAAACTAATATGCAAGGCAATACTATTAAGAATGTAACAATTCTTAGAGGATCGCAAAAGTTTTATAACGGCGGCGTTCAAAACAGTATAGGTGTTAGACCAGTTAGTTATGAACTTGCTACATACCATTCTTACACAATTAATACAGATCCAGCAAGCGGTTCTGTTACATTACAACTTGCAGATTGGCCAGCAAGTGGTAAGTATGCTGAACTTGTGTTAGAACTTAAAGGTTCAGGATTAGAAAGTACAGTAGTGTTTACTACAGCAAACAGCGGTGTTATTAAAGTTGGAAGTGGGTTTGCACATCCAGCAACTATTGACAGCAACGTACACCCATATATCTATAGATTCTGGACTATCGACGGTGGACAAACTGTATATGGAGAATACAAGGGTGAGTTCAATACAATCCTTTAATCCATTAGTACAAAGTTTTGATCTATTATCAGATAATGAAGTAGAAGAAAAAATACTTCAGTTAAACAGACGATTTTGGATGACTCAAAATCCACAAGTCAGAGAACAAATTACTGCCATCCTTGACATGTATAAAGTTGAATTGGAAGGCCGTAGAGCCCGACCAAAAATAAATAGTCAAGATGACGATAATTCTCTTGACAATTTGATTAATATCAGTTAAAATACATGTATGCTTATGAAAACAGACTCTCTCGGTATCCCGCGATTTACAAATAAAGACTTAGTTGATATGATCTATACAGGTCATGCTGACAAATGTCATGTGGTATTATGTGAGCAGTCAGATGATGTAGATCAGTTTAACAAAGCAATGGAAGAACAAGGCTTTGATAAACTACAAAAGTATATTCCATTAGATGTAGATCAACAGACTTTTGACGGTGTATGTCAAAGTGAATGGTTTATGCCTGATGAATACAAAGACATTAATGTATATGAATATGTACTAGGCAAAGCAGAAACACCCTGCCCACAACACGTACAAGATCGTATATGGGAAGAAATGGAAGCATATGGCGAACGTGATATGCACAATCTATTACGCTATATGATATATCTTGTAGACTTTATGCGAGAAAACAACATTGTGTGGGGTGTAGGCAGAGGTAGCTCTGTAGCATCATATGTGCTATACTTAATAGGTGTACACAAGATTAATTCAATCCAGTTTGGCCTGGATTGGCGAGAGTTCTTAAGATAAGTACTAATATAACTAGGAGATACAATTATGCCAATGAAACAAACAGGACGTAAAGTATACAAAAGTGCCAATGGAAAAACTGTTGACATGGACTTACTACGTCAAAAAAACGAACTTACTACAGCAGTAGGTAATGCCCGTGTAAATGCACGTGGTGACGAACTTGGTGAAGGTGGAAAAATTATTCGTAAGAAAGAAGACATTCTTGCAGATTATTATGCATCAAATCCAGGTGTAAAAGAAGAAGCTCCAATTAGTCAAGATGAAAAAGATCTAACAGACGATTGGGTTGAAGACGCAAACGGAAATTTTGTTCAAAGAGGTTAACATGAACTTAACAAAAATAGAAGGTAGTATTACAGCAATCGGAGATCGTGTATTAGTAACAGATATGGATTTTGGTGAGCAAAAGACAGCTGGTGGACTAATTATTAGAAGTGACGATGGAACAACTCGTGGCATTTATCCTAGGTGGGGTAAGGTATACGACAAAGGTCCTCGCAACAAAGATCCTTACGAAATAGGTGATTGGATTCTAGTCGAACACGGTCGTTGGACTCGAGGAGTTAAACTTGAAAATAATGACGAAACACTTGATGTACGTATGGTCGAAGCTGAAAGTATTTTAGCTTGGAGCGACGAGCAACCTAACACTGGTTTAAGAATTGGTGCAGAATATAATGATACAGAACATGCCACTGTAGATCCAAGTGCATTTGTAAATTCATCAGGAGCATTAGCACAATGAAAGAAATCGATCTTAAAAAATATCAAGAATTCGTTAGAGAAGTTACAAGTAACGAATCACTATCAAGTATGCAGATGTATAATCGCATAGTTGAGATCGAAACTACCGAAAGCAAAATGGGTGTAAACATGTCATTGCTAATGACTGGTGCTATTGGCATTAGTGCAGAAGGTGGCGAGTTTATGGAAATTGTAAAGAAGTGTGTATTCCAAGGTAAGCCTATGGACGAAGATACACAGTTTCATGCTATGCGTGAACTAGGCGACATCATGTGGTACTGGATGAACAGTTGCAGTGCATTAGGCATTGACCCTAATGATGTTATTGCTGAAAATGTAAAGAAACTTGAAAAGCGTTATCCAGGTGGATCGTTCGATCCCTATTATTCAGAAAATAGACAAGATGGAGATATTTAAAGACTTCGAATGGTATGACTTTTTAGTAATAGCAGTATTTGCTAAAGTCTTACAAGTCTTAGTTATTGTTACACTAATGGGTGGCGGCTTAGTATCCGCTACCGTAATAGCAGTTGTGTGGCAGTTATGGTTAGCATACGAAAAATATAGAGCAAAAATATGAAACTTAGTAAAACAGATGTTAAAGTATCTAAGATTATGAAAACTGACCAATCAGTTGAAACTGAAAAAGAAATTATAATCAGTGTCAAACAAGATATAAAAGATATCAAAGAATTGTTAAACACATTAATCCAAAAATTAGAAAAAAGTTCTTGACATTTACTGTAGTATCTTGTATAATAAAACATATTAGGAGCAAGATATGAAATTACCCGAACAGAAAAACACAGGCGTAGGTACAGCAGGACTTGCTGGCATCTCACTTATGATCCTACATATTACAGGATACTTAACAGGATGGGCTTGGCCCGTGTTGTATATCTTTTTGATATTAGTAGGCATGGGCATGGAGAATAAAAAGTAATGAAAGAATTATGGGTTGAAAAGTATCGTCCGAATACAGTTGACGGATATGTATTTAGAGATGATGCACAACGTAACCAAGTAAACACTTGGATTAAAGACAAAACTATTCCGCATTTATTGTTTAGTGGTAACGCAGGTATTGGTAAGACAACACTTGCTAAACTGTTGTTTAATGAACTAGATGTTAATCCACTAGACTTACTTGAAATTAACGCATCACGAACAAACTCAGTAGATGATGTACGTGACAAGATTATTAATTTTGTACAAATGATTCCGTTTGGTGACTTTAAGGTTGTACTACTTGACGAGGCTGATTACTTGAGTCCAAACGCACAAGCGGCATTACGTGGTGTGATGGAAGAGTATCATACAACAGCACGTTTTATTCTAACTTGTAACTATCCTAATAGAATTATTCCTGCACTACACAGCAGATGTCAAGGCTTTCATATTGCTAAGATTGACCAAACAGAGTTTACAGCAAGAGTTGCAGAGATTCTTATTACAGAAGGTGTAACTCCAGACTTAGATACACTTGACACATATGTAAAGGGTACATACCCCGACTTGCGTAAATGCATTAACACAGTACAAATGAATATCCAAGACAATAGTTTGCTAAAGCCTAATGAAGGTGACACGGGCGAAGCAGACTGGAAACTGGACATGGTGGAACTGTTTAAAGCAGGTAAGATTACAGAAGCACGTAAAATGTTATGTGGGTCAGTTCGTCCAGAAGAGATGGAAGAGATCTATCGTTGGCTCTATGACAACATTGAATTGTTTGGCGATGATGAAAAACAAGATACCGCAGTACTAACTATTAAACAAGGACTAGTTGATCATACACTTGTAAGTGATCCGGAGATTAACTTAGCCGCAACACTAATTAGATTGGCAAGACTATAATGGACCAAGAAAGAAAAATTGAATTTAAACTAGACGGATTTGTAGGAATCTTTGAGAATGTATTTGAAGATGATTTTATTGATGAATTAATTAAATTTTTTGAATCAAAAGAAGTGTTAGGGTTACAAGACGAAACTAAATCTACACAAACAGACAGAGATATGACTGAACTACACTTTGCAGATTTTATGACAATACAAAGTGTTCCTCCTATGTTTTCACAGCATTTCTTTGGAAGACTATGGGAGCAAATCTATCCACAATATACAAAAGAGTTTGCTATACTAGGTGCTTTAAAAATGCAAGGCGAAGGCTTAAAAATGAAACGTATTAAGCCAGGTGGCGGATTTCATTCTTGGCATTGTGAAGGAATGGGCGACACACCACGTCGAAGAATAGTAGCACAGTTATATTTGAACGATATTGACGAAGCAGGTGAAACTGAATTCTTATATCAAAATAAACGTATAAGTCCAAAACGCAATAGACTTCTTCTATGGCCGGCAGATTGGACACACACGCATCGTGGCAATCCTCCGATTGGCGATACGAACAAGTACATTCTTACAACTTGGCTAGAAGAACAATATAAGGGTAATTAATGACTTACTTAGTAATGGATAATTGCATTGGTTGTAAACATATGGATTGTGTAGAAGTGTGTCCTGTAGACTGTTTTTATGAAGGTGAAAACATGCTTGTAATTAATCCAGATGAATGTATTGATTGTGGTGTGTGTGAGCCAGAATGTCCAGCCGATGCTATTGTTCCAGACAATATACTTAAAGGCGATGAACTTGAAAAGTGGATGACTATCAATACCAAGTACTCTGACCTGTGGCCTGTAGTAACAGAAATACACGACGACAAGCCTAGTGCTGAAGAGGCTGAGGCTGTAAACAACGTACCAAATAAGTACGAGACAATGTTTTCGGAGAAGCCTGGGCGTGGTGACTAAAAATAAAAAACTAATAAACGACATAGTACGCATTAGTGTACTAGAAGAAGAAGTAGAATACTACAAAACCCTGTTACGAGAACACGACACAGGGCATATACATACAACCATAGGCTTTATACGCAGACGTATTGAGGATTTAAAAGGAGAAGCGCCATGGACGCTAGACTAGTAAGTTATAGTAAAGCAACACCCGAGTTTGAAGCAGAAGGATTAACAGACCTACAAGAACTAATTGCATTTTGTGCAAAAGTAAGTAATCCTGCCTCACAGATTAACACTGAAACAAGTGAACGTTTAATTAAATATCTAATTAAACATCAGCACTGGTCACCATTAGAAATGGTTAATGCTGTTATTGAAATTGAAACAACCCGTGATATTGCACACCAAATTGTGCGCCATCGCAGTTTTGCGTTTCAAGAGTTTAGTCAACGTTATGCAAATCCAAATGAAATGGACGAAGTGTTTATCACAAGTGAAGCACGTATGCAAGATACTAAAAATAGACAAAACTCAATTGATGTAGATTTGTCAGAAGATGGTATGGCCGAACTAGTAGTTAAATGGGAAGAACTACAACAAGACGTAATATTTACAGCAGGTCGTGCGTATGACTGGGCTATTGAAAATGGCATTGCTAAAGAAGTAGCACGTAAAGTACTACCCGAAGGTCTTACTAAAACACGATTATACATGAATGGCACAATTCGTAGTTGGGTACATTATATTCAATTACGCAGTGCAAATGGTACACAAAAAGAACATATGGATGTTGCTGTAGCGTGTGCTAAAGTTATTGCAGAAATCTTTCCTATAGCAGATAGCCTATGATGGGAGCCAACTGGCAAAAAGATGATCCTCAACATTCTTATGAGGAGAAGTTTGCTTGGTGGCCTGTACACAGTAATAGTGGAAAGTTGATATGGTTAAGCAAGTATACTATTCGTTATACTTACTACGATCAAAACGGTAAACCGCCTATGAAAAGTTCGTTTTGGAAATTTGTCTATACAAAGAATGAGTTTTTATTAGCAAAGTTGAAAGGGGCATAGAGCCCCTTTCATTAGTTCAGTTAATCATCTCCATAAATGTGAAGTACTTCTTTAACTGCCTCGTGTCTTTCTATATCTCCTCTTTCAAATTGGACTATGTCCAGATGGGACGTATGATTGTTTTGTAACAGTTTAGTAAAGTCAATTAAACCATTATCTCTAAGCCTGTCTGCCTGATTTAGATCGCCTGTAACGGCCATCATTGCGCCTGTGCCTAATCGTGTTAGTAACATTTTCATCTGGTTGGGTGTTGCGTTTTGCATTTCATCTGCAAGTATAAAACTATGTTTAAAAGTTCTGCCGCGCATATAAGCCAAAGGTGCTATCTCAATAATACCTTCTTCTATCATTCCTTCTATTTCGCGAGCATTAAAATATTCACGTAACACATCAAATATAGGCCTTGTCCACGGAGCCATCTTTTGCTCTAGTGTACCAGGTAAGTGTCCTAAATCTTCATCAACTGACACTGCTGGTCTTGTGACAATAATTTTATCTACTTTTCCTTCTTTGAATAACTTCACAGCAACTTGTACGGCCAACAGAGTTTTACCTGTTCCTGCCGGGCCGATGCCAAAGACTATGTCTTTCGTTGGCTCTAACAGTTTAAGCACATATTGTTCTTGATTTTTATTGCGTGGAAGTATTGTTACGGATTGTTTTTTCTTTGTAAAAGAATTAAGTTCAACAACGTTATTATTGTTGAAGTTTTTTTGCGAAGTTTTCGCTTTTCTTTTGGCTCCCATTAAGTCCTCCTATTGGATATGGAGTAGGGTAGTGCAGTAAGACTCTGCATTTGCCCTACATTGTATTTACCACAGTACATCCTTACCAATAAGATAACTTAACTTCTTAAATGCGATAAATAACAGTATAAGAATGAGAAGAGAGTTTTTTATAATGGAAGACATTTATAATTTAGTAGCAAACATTGAAGGTATTTACGAAAGTAATACATCATTTCAAGTGCTTAAAGACTTTGAAAGAGTATTAGACGAATTAGATATCTATGTGTACGACAACTGGTTAGATGGTGAGTTGTTAGCAGGACCGGATATCGAAAGACATTGGGTTACTTGTGCATTTATGTGGGATCGTAACAATATGCCTGATCCAATGGGCGGCAAACGATTAATAGATTATGACTGCAAGGTCTTTTATAAGAAAGATTCACTGACTATTCCACGTAAAATTCGCAAGCCAGATGACATTCGTCCGGGCACCAAAAAAGGCAAACTAGATCGTAAGGAAATTTGGGTAGTAAAAATTCAAATGCCTAAAAAACTAATTTCTGATATGTTTGGCGGACAGAAAGAAATGCAAGACTTTAATACAGAACCAGCAGTTGATCCAAATACTAATGCTAATGTTGAAATGCAACCAGCAGACATGGCGGCTACAGAAGCACCAACACCGGAGGCACAGTAAATGGGGTTACGTATAGGTGATTTAAAAGATTGCGTAGATCATATTTTTGAAATTGATAGTTTCAAATCAAAAATGGGCGAAGATAGAGATATTGTTACACTAAGTTTTAGTGTAAACGAAGCAAATGCCGCAGACGACTTAATGAACTTTATCGAAAAGGGTTACGAGTTTGTACTAGATGCAGATGTAACACCAGGCGAACAAAGTGATGGCACATATAAAGTATTTGTTGAACTTGAACGTAACAGACACGTAACTGACAATATACTAGAAATTACAGACGGCGTAGGAAAACTATCAAATATTGATGGATTTAAATTCCGCTATTATAAGAATTTTAAAAGTAAACCAGTAGACAAAGAAACTTTAGAATCAAACATTGCTATTGATCCTAAAGACTACGACATTAAAGTAAACGAAAGTAACTTAGACAATTACAAGAACTTTTTTAATAACAGTTACTTAGAAACAATTGATATGCGTAACGATCAAATAAGACTTAAAAAGGCATTTGCTGATCCTATCGTATTTGAGTTTAAAGATTTTGGTACTAGGGAAGAAGTTTTAACAAGGTTAGACGAAAAAATTAATGTCAATGAATTTGCAGAAATTATATTCTTATGTAAATATATTGGCGACTACAATATAACAAAATATGGCGATAAACTAATGTTTGAAAACGCCAACAATGCGTTAATCCTTAAACGCCTTAACTAAATACCAATACAATAACGCAATATAGTTCGGCAATTCAGTCGACAATTATTGTTGCCAACATAAGGATTCATAATAATGGCAAAAGAACATTTCGAATTTGATTTTGACGAGTGGATGGCTGAAGAGTTAATCCATCGTGATGACTGGAAAGAATGGTATGACGCAATGTTAGAAGTTTTACCATTGTGGGAAGTTAATACTGTAGAAAGAGTAGCAGGATTTATTGCACAGTGCGGACACGAGTCCGGCGGCTTTAGAGTACTAAGTGAAAACTTAAACTATAGCGCCAAAGCATTGAATTCTATTTTTCCTAAATATTTTAGAAGAGCAGGGAGAGATGCAAATGCATATCATAGACAACCTGAAAAAATCGCAAAC
>OCVR010003200.1_pt1 | contig 11711 bp, 11 predicted proteins | sample 1539091 | NCBI WGS metagenome assembly OCVR01 (sample SAMEA3355530, study PRJEB22509) | marine metagenome | biome: marine; feature: coastal ocean; material: water | place: USA | collected 2010-08-07 | depth 16 m | reverse complement strand
TTCGACCAAACTACTGGATAAACACACAGTACATAATAACTGTGTTTATGTACAGTACTTTTTAGCTTTTAGCGAAAACTATGCTCTTATCAGCCGTGCTGGCCCGAATCTGGTCTCCCCCCACGTAATCACCAGACAGGATTGCCTCTGCCAACGGGTTCTCCACGTATTGCTGAATCGCTCGCTTTAAGGGCCTGGCACCGTACACAGGGTCGTAGCCTGCCTCAACGAGAAACGCCAGCGAGTCCTCATCAAACTGCAGATCGATTCGGGCTTCGTTGACCCTTCGCTGGAGAATTTCCAGCTGGATGTGGGCAATGCGCTTAATCTGCTCCTTCCCAAGGGAATGGAATACAACCGCATCATCGACTCGGTTTATGAATTCGGGACGAAAAGCTGTCGTTACAACATTCATCACGGCAGATTTCATCTCGTCATATCCACTGTCCGGCATTGTCTGGATCAGGTCTGAGCCCAGGTTGGACGTCATCACCAGGACGGTATTCCTAAAATCGACCGTCCTTCCATGGCCATCGGTCAATCTGCCGTCGTCCAGTACCTGTAACAAAATGTTGAAGACGTCAGGGTGCGCTTTTTCGATTTCATCCAGCAGGATGACTGAATAGGGCCTGCGCCTGACACTTTCCGTCAGAAAGCCCCCTTCCTCGTATCCGATATACCCCGGGGGTGCACCAATCAACCTGGCAACAGAATGCTTCTCCATAAACTCAGACATATCGATACGAACCAAGGCATCTTCTGTATCAAACAGGAACCTTGCGAGCGTTTTACAGAGTTCAGTTTTACCAACGCCGGTTGGGCCGAGGAACAGGAACGATCCATTAGGTCTGCCAGGATCTGACAGGCCCGCGCGCGAGCGACGGATAGCATTGGACACAGCTGCTACTGCTTCATCCTGACCAATCACCTGTTTGTGAAGCTCATCTTCAAGGGCGAGTAGTTTGGCGCGCTCCCCTTCCATCATTTTTGAAACAGGTATGCCTGTCCATTTTGAGACAACTTCTGCGATTTCCTCTTCGGTCACCCGATTTCGGAGTAAGGTCATAGGTGAGCTGTCCGCAAAGTGGGCGATCTCAAGCTGCTTCTCCAGATCTGGGATAGCGCCATATTGAAGCTCAGACATTTTGGTCAGGTCACCCGCGCGCCGCGCTGATTCAAAATCCAGTTTCGCCTGTTCAAGACCTTCCTTAACCTGCTGCGCTCCATGAAGCGCTGCTTTTTCTGCGCTCCAGACACTATCGAGGTCCGCATACTCTTTTTCCAGTTCCTCAATGTCGGAATCAAGCTTTTCCAATCGCTGCCTGGACCCCTCGTCTTCCTCGTTCTTGAGTGCCTCGCGTTCAATCTTGAACTGGATCAGCCTTCTTTCCAGACGATCCATCTCTTGAGGTTTGGAGTCCATTTCCATGCGGATTAAACTTGCCGCCTCATCGACCAGGTCGATCGCTTTATCGGGGAGTTGTCTGTCCGTAATATATCGGTAAGAAAGCTGGGCCGCGGCGATGATGGCTGGATCTGTGATGTCTACACCATGATGCACCTCATACCGTTCTTTGAGGCCTCTAAGAATGGCGATAGCATCGTCGACATTGGGCTCATCAACCTGGACTTTCTGGAACCTGCGTTCCAGTGCAGCATCTTTTTCAATATATTCACGATATTCATCCAGCGTAGTAGCGCCAACACAATGAAGCTCACCCCTGGCGAGCGCTGGCTTTAGCATATTACCGGCGTCTAGCGCGCCTTCTGCTTTGCCGGCGCCAACCATTGTATGCAGTTCATCCACAAACAAGATGACCTGACCCTCGGCCTTTGACAGTTCATTCAATACAGCTTTCAAGCGCTCCTCAAATTCACCACGAAATTTTGCCCCGGCGACGAGCGTACCCATATCAAGCGCCAAAATTATCTTATTGCGTAATCCTTCAGGTACTTCGCCATTAATAATTCGCTGTGCCAGCCCTTCGACAATAGCGGTCTTACCAACACCGGGTTCGCCAATCAGAACCGGATTGTTTTTGGTTCGTCGCTGCAGTACCTGAATGGTTCGTCTGATCTCATCATCCCGTCCGATTACAGGGTCAAGCTTTCCCTGCTCTGCTAGTTTGGTCAGGTTAACCGTGTACTTATCGAGAGCTTGCCGGGTGTCCTCTGCATTCGGGTCATCAACGGCGGTACCACCACGCATCTGTTCAATCACACGCGCCAGCGATTCTTTGTGGATCTGCAATTTGGCAAAAAGCTCCCCAATCCCACTTCGGTCATCAGCGGCAGCCAAAAGAACCATTTCACTGGTAATAAGCTGATCGCCACTGCGTTGAGCATTCTTGTCCACTGGTAATAAGCTGATCGCCACTGCGTTGAGCATTTTTGTCTGCCAGATTAAGTAACTTGCCCAGTTCAGGTGACATCTGCAGATCACCAAGGTTTTCCTTGATCTGGGGAAGGCGATCTATCAGCAGATCGAGTTCACGCTCCAGCGCGACCGTTTCTACACCCATCTGGGTGAGAATTGGTTTTACTGACCCACCCTGTTGACGCAGTAACGTTTGCACGAGGTGCACCGGCGCAAGGCTGTTATGATCACGACCAACAGCAAGGGACTGGGCATCCGAGAGCGCTTGTTGAAGTTTGGCGGTGAATTTGTCAATTCTCACGTCTGGTCATCCTGTATATTTTGCATACCTACTAAATAGTGGGGCCATTTAAGGTCGATTCAAGCGCGAATTTGCCTAAACTAGGTCTCTGCAAACGAGCTCTGACAGATTAGACACCATGACAACCAAACACGCTGATAAAAGTACCACGTTTAACAAGAAAACCAACACGGGACTGACGCACTTGTTAAACGCCACACGTTTTTCCCTTGCCGGACTGAAGAGTGCATTTCGGCATGAATCCGCTTTTAGGCAGGAACTGACGGCTTTCGCGCTCCTCCTGCCGTCCGGTGTGTACCTGTCCAGCTCACTGGGCCAGGCTGTCGGACTGCTGTGCGCCTGTTGTTTTGTCTTATCGGTCGAGTTACTCAACTCCGCCGTTGAGGCAGCGATCGATCGAATCGGAAGTGAGTATCACGAACTCTCGAAGCTGGCGAAAGACTATGGCTCTGCTGCCGTGATGATTTCGCTCGCCATGGTCGGTATTGTATGGGCCTACATTGTTTTTGAAGCACTGAGCACCAGCCAATGACAGGAAAAGTTTATATCACACCACAGGGCGCGAGGAACCTGCGAGACGAGGCAGACAATCTTTGGAGGGTCACTCGGCCCGAGGTAACAAGGCAGGTAAGCGCGGCAGCCGCGCTTGGCGACCGAAGTGAAAATGCCGATTATATTTACGGCAAGAAAAGGCTTCGCGAAATCGATAAGAGAATCCGCTACCTGACCAAAAGGCTCGACAACCTGGAAATAGTGGATCGCGTACCTGACCTTCAAGACACGGTTTATTTCGGCGCATGGGTCAGGCTGGAAAATGAGCACGGTGAAATCTCGGAACTCCGTATCGTCGGCGCAGACGAACTCGATACTAAGCTCGGCTGGATCAGCCTAAATTCACCGATGGCGAAAAGCCTGATCGGTAAGAAAAAGAAGTCGACCGCCCTAGTGGAACTCCCGGCCGGTAACACAGAACTTTTCATCCTAGACATCAGCTACCAACCTTTCGACAGCTAATAACGGTTAACAGAATGAACTTTGAACGAGAAAATATTCGCCGAATGGCAGGTTACGCCAGCGGTGAACAGCCGGATAATGAGCTGGTTATAAAGTTAAACACCAATGAAAACCCCTACCCACCTTCACCCCAGGTCAGTGAGGTATTGCGCCAGTTTAACCCTGAATCACTCCGGCGCTATCCACCGGCAACCGCCCAAAAATTTCGGCAACTGGCTGCAGAACTTCACGGCCTGGATCCGGGAAATGTCATCGCAACCCGCGGTGGAGACGAACTCCTGAGACTAGTCATCACGACCTTTGTTGACCCGGGTGAGAAAATTGGCATGACAGACCCCACCTATTCGCTCTATCCGGTTCTGGCGCAGATTCAGAATTGCCCCATCGTTGAAATGCCACTTCTGGCCGACTGGAGCCTGCCTGCAGAGTTCGCACAGAGCATGAACGACGCAAAGGTGAAGCTGACATTTTTGGTGAATCCGCATGCACCTACCGGCGTCCTAATGCCGATCGACCAGGTTTCCAACCTTGCATCCGAACTCAATTCGATTCTTCTATTAGATGAAGCCTATATCAACTTTGTAGACCACGATTATCAAACCTCCCAACTGATTAAACAGCACGACAACCTGGTAATTCTGCGTACGCTCAGTAAAGGATACTCGCTCGCAGGACTACGATTTGGATACGGCCTCGCTGATCACTCGCTAATTGAGCCGATGCTCAACAAAACGAGAGACAGCTATAACCTTGACTTCATCAGCCAGCTAATCGCTGAGGCGGCGATCGCAGACCAGGATTATGTGCGTGGAAACTGGCGAAAAGTCATCATTGAGCGTAACCGGCTAAAGGTACAGCTCCACGAACTCGGCATTATATGTGCTGAAAGCCAGGCCAACTTTTTACTCGCCACCATCCCGGAGTCGATCAATTCTGGCGCCGCGAAGCTTTACCAACAACTGAAAGAAAGGCATATTCTGGTTCGATACTTCAACGCTGCACGACTAGGTGACAAGCTTAGAATCAGTGTTGGAACCCAAGAGGAAAATAATCAACTATTATCCGCTATTAAAGGTCTTGTCGATCAGCATTAATATCATCCCCGCTTAATCAGCCTCATTAATCCTTCCTGGGCCACTGAGGCGATCAACCGACCGTCTTCGGTGAACATATTGCCTCGATTAAAACCTCTGGCGCCTCCCGCCACGGGACTATCCATGGCAATCAGGGTCCACTCGTCAAACCGGAAATCCCTGTGAAACCACATTGAGTGATCCAGGCTTGCGGTCATCAAGCCGGTCATAAAGGACATTCCATGAGGCAAAGTCGCAGTACTTAATAACCCCATATCCGACGCGTATGCCAGCAGGCATTGGTGTTGCGCCGGATCATCACCGAGCTTTTTCTTGGACTTAAACCAGATATGCTGCACAGGGTCACTTTTTACCGGGTTGAGGTAGTCGATATCCTCGACGCGCTTCATCTCCACCGGGCGATCCCTTTTCATCATTGTGATCATTTCGGGCGTCATGTCTTTTTTACGTTTCTCGAACATCTCTTCCTCACCTGGAAGGTCATCCGGACGAGGGACATCAGGCATATCGATCTGATGGGACAGCCCATCTTCAAAAACCTGAAAAGACGCCGACATGTTGAAAATTGCCTCTCCTTTCTGAATGGCAATAACTCGCCTAGTGGTAAAACTTTTACCGTCCCGAATTCTATCAACTTCATAAATGATAGGAATCGAAGGATCCCCCGGCCTAAGAAAATATCCATGGAGAGAGTGACAGGGTCGGCCATCGATCGTGCGAAGCGCTGCTATAAGCGCCTGACCAATCACCTGGCCACCAAACACCCTGGATGATCCTAGCTCCTCTGACATGCCTCTAAATAAATTCGTCTCGATTTGCTCGAGATCAAGATGTTCCAGTACAGAATCAATAAGCATGATGTGGTGGCTATCAGAAAAGAAAGGCGTGGAGATTACAGAGTTAGAGCGCCAAGTGAAAGCCATGTCATGCGCCAAGCTCTTTGCCGAACGCCGGTCCTATCTTCGCCAGATCCTTCTGCGATTTCGTCGGGCCTCACTGACCCGATAACCCTCTCGGGAAAACAAGACTTCCACAGCCCCACTCGATGCAGTATTTAATATCAAGGCAGACCTTTTCAGGTAACGGTCCAAAACAACGGGATCAGGATGGTTGAAACGGTTCTGAAACCCGCTGGAAACAACCGCGAGCTTCGGTTGCAGCCTATTCAACAAAGCGGGAGTCGACGAAGAGTTGCTTCCATGGTGGGGAACTGACATGACGTCGACTGCACCAGACTCAAAAGCCAGTAAAGCGTACTCTGCTCTGGCCTCAATATCTCCCGTTAAAAGCACCTGAAACTGGTGGGTTTTGATCGAGAGCAGGCAGGAACGATCATTTTCTGAGGTTAGCATGCCCAAGTGATCGGCAAGCACAGAAAATGTCCTGAATTTCACGTTATCCGATATCCATTCTTTAGCGCAATCGCCATGTCGAATAACGCGCCCAACAGGTACTTTTTCCAGAATATCCAGCAGCCCGCCGGCGTGATCGTTGTCTTGATGACTAATGATCAGATGCTCAACGTCTCTTCCTCCGGCGCGCCGTATCGATGGGATTACCATCTGTCTTGCCGCACTGAACGTCGTGCCATAGGTTGGCCCGGTGTCATATAACTGAAGGCTGTGTGCGGATTCCAACAATACGCTTAACCCCTGTCCGACATCCAGGAATGTCAGGCGAAGATCTCCTTCATTGAGTTCCCGGACAGGTACCAAAATGACCAGAAATAGCAAGAGTCCAGGCCATCGCGGTATCAGCCCACGAGGTGCTAGCAAAATAGTGATTCCCGCCAGAGAAACAAGGCAACTGATCAGCGCGAATTGCCGAACGCCAGCCACCAGGTCCAACGTGGCCGCTGTCTCCAGGAAACTCCATAGCATCGTCACCAGCAGACTGCACAGTCCCAATAGGCTCTGCCCTAATGGTGGAAAAACAGCTACCACCAGTAGTGAAGCCAGCAATAGTGGTACAAGCAGCATACCAACAACAGGAATCGCAATGAGGTTGACGGGCATCGACCCCAAAGGCAGTTGAAAATTCGCAAACCCGAGCACCGGCAACAGACACAGAAAGACGACCCACTGAGCCTGAAGAGAAGCAGATATCCACCGTGTAAGGCCTCTCCTGTCTTCGACTCGACCTGACAATGCCAGCAATAATGCGCTTACAGCACCAAAACTAAGCCAAAACCCATTTCCCAATGTTGCCAAGGGATCCAGGATCACCACGCAGAGACAAGCGACAGCGAGTTGGAAGGGAAGCAACACGTAACGTGAAAAGTACAGGCACAGAAGAAAAACCAAAGTCATGACAAAGGCTCGCTGAACAGGCAGCCCCCACCCAGCCAGTAGCGCATATGCGGCGGTGAAAACCACGGTCAAGAAAGTCACGCGAAATATACCGACTCCCAGAAAACGAAAAACCTGAAAACAGATCGAGGCGATCAAGCCTATGTGAAGGCCCGAAACTATCAGCAGGTGGGTGGTGCCGGTACGATTTAATATGTCCCAATGCGTGCGCTCTAACTGGCTGGTATCTCCGAGAGACAGGGCAAGAAAAGTACCGATACTATCTTTGCGCACTATCAAACGCAGGCTCTCCCGGACCTTGTAACGAATTCTGTCGACCAACGCGGCATCATCATCAATTAACTCGGGTGAAGGAGATACCAACACATATCCGGTTCCGTGGATTCGCTTCAGGAACAACCATGCCTCGTAATCGAAGATGCCAAAGTTAAGCGAGCCGGATGGCGCTTTTATGCGAACGGTGAACTTCCACCATTGGCCTGGCATCAGTTCAGGCCCAGGCGCGCGCCAGCTAAGACGAAGTCGCCGTCCCGCCAGGTCCCCCTCCATCACCCTAAATTGAAACCTATGCACTTTGTCACTAAAGGATGGCAGGCCCGTCACCCTTCCGAGCACCACCATTTCAGCTTGCTTACCCGTTGGAATACGAAGATCTATCTCCCGAGTAGCGGTTGCAGCCGTCAGCCAAAGACCCAGCGCAAACCCGCTCAGTGCCCGTAATCGAGGCAGAGTGAGGCCAAATATCGCCGCGGGAACAAGCCCGGAAAGCATACCCAAATCGGGTAACTGTGGAAGGTGTAAAATAACCACTCCACCAAAGGTCATTGACAGCGCTAACCCAACCATGGAACAGAAGGTTAGCTACTCAAGTCGCGTCCATAAGTAGTATAGATCCCGAAATAAACAAGGCATTAACCTGACTAGATGTGCTCATTCGCCTTCATGGTTAGCCCAAAACCTGCATAATACGCCCATCGCCACCTTCGAAACATTATGAACCTGAAGAAGCATTTACCGACCAGCGAACAGATCGCGGAAATACGCGCGCTGAGTTTTCTGCGGCACCTGCTTCTTGAACCTAATCTCTGGCATATGAACCGCCACTCGCTCTCTTTCGGTTTTCTGATCGGGAGTATCTGTTGTTTTCTACCCATTTTTTTCCAGACAGTGCCCTGTGTGCTTCTCTGTTTCTGGATAAGGTGCAATGTTCCGCTGGCTGTGTTGATCGTGTGGATCAGCAATCCGATCACGATCGGTCCTATGATGTATTTTGCCTATCGGGTGGGTTTATGGATTCTTGGTACCGACCAGGAAATAACGCTGCTCAACCCGAGTTTACAATGGTTCATCGACCAACTCAGTATCATCTGGCAGCCACTCATCGTTGGGGCACTGGCCTGTGGTGTTGCCTTTGGAATCACTGGTTTTATAGTAATTCAACTATACTATCGCTGGCGCATAGCCCGGTACAAACTGAAAAAACTTGACGCCCGCAGACGCAGCGAATCAGAAGCCATCGAACCCTGAAAACTACTCGTATTGGAGTACTTGTGCTGGGTGTAGTTTAGTTGCCCGATAGGAAGGATACAGCGTCGCAACAAAACTAATGGTAAATGTAACGATCGCAATAACAACAATGTCCGAGGGTCTGACATCGCTGGGTATCTCGCTGAAATATGTTCCTTCGACAATACTGAACCCAATTACCGAATCGACGAATGACATGACCGATGGGATATTAAAAGCAAGCGGTACGCCCAGCAACAAGCCAGTACATACGCCCGCCCCACCGATGCCAACGCCCTGAACAAGAAATATTCTGAAAACACCCCACTCAGATAAACCCATCGTTCTGAGCACAGCGATATCGCGTCTCTTCGTGGCAACCATCATTGTCACACCAGAAACAATACTGAATGACGCAATAGCGACAACAAAAGACAATAATACGAACATCATGATTTTCTCCATACGAACGGTCCGAAAGAAATCACCAAACTGGTCAGTCCAGCTCGTCACCGGATAACCTGAACCCTGAAGCAGTTGCTCCACCAGCGGCGCCGTAAAAATGTCAACCAGCGTTATACGCATCACTTGATTTTCGCCAGCCACCTTCTGCAGGTCAGGCAAGTGCATTAAACCCAGGCGATGATCGAGCTCCGAACCCATAGAGAGCGTTCCCACCAGTTGCGCACGATACAAACGGGGTTTTACGGTGCCACCGTTAGAACTAATGGCCGGTACAACCAGACTGATACTCTCACCAATAACCAGCCCATATCGCCGTGCTATTGACTGCCCCAACATCAGTTCGAGATCCGGCCCCCGAAGATCTTCTAGCTCACCACTAACCATCGACTGACCCAAAATTGACGCCCCTTTTTCAGTCTCCGGATTAATACCGTACACGGTGACCAGATGACTCCCTCTTCCCGTGAGTATCAACAGTTGCGATTCCTGAAATGGGGTAATGGATTTGACAGCAAAGCCATCCAGTTCGGCTTCCAACTCACTGATTGCAACGTCCGATACTGTCACGTGTGGCACTGCACCCAAAATGCGTTGCTTGAGTTCACGGTCAAAACCGTTCATCACAGAAACAACAACAACAAGCGCCATCACGCCAAGCACTAAGCCAATAAAGGACACCATGGTGACCAGCGATATAAACCCACTGGTTGAACGGGCCCGGTAATACCGCAGGCCTATCATGGTTGTCACGCTCACCCTGCAGACTCCGTCAAGCTGCCGCTAACAAGCTCACTGACTCGTTGCATGCGACCGGCAAATTGCAAATTATGGGTCACTACCACAAAAGCCACGTTCAACTGAGAAGATAGCGACATCATCAGGTCATGGATTTGGTCCGCGCTTTTCTCATCCAGGTTTCCGGTCGGCTCGTCAGCGAGCACAATGCCCGGTGACCCTACCAGCGCACGGGCGATCGCAACCCTCTGCCTTTCACCTCCGGATAAAGCTGAAGGGTAGTGAGAAACCCTGTGGGTCAGGCCAACTTCCCCCAGCATTTCTGCTGCTGCCATTTCAGCCTTAGCTCGACCGAGGCCGCCAATCATCAGTGGCAATGCGACATTTTCCTGGGCACTGAATTCAGGTAGCAAGTGATGAAACTGATAAACAAAACCCAGATGTTTGTTTCGTAGTTCACCCAATTTGCTTTGCGTAAGGTCTCCGAGATCATTACCCATGATAGATACAGAGCCATGGTCTGGCTGGTCAAGACCGGCAAGCAGATGAAGGAAGGTACTCTTACCACTCCCCGATACGCCAACGACTGCCAGGGTGTCCCCCTCGTGCACAGTCAGGTTAAGGTCCTGCAGCACCTTGACTTCCTGGTCACCCTGCCAGTAACTCTTGACAAGATTTTCAGCGACCAATACCTTCGACTTCATAGGTCAGACTTCATACTGTAATGCCTCAACAGGGTTTGCGACCGCGGCCCGGCTCGCCGGGTATATGGTCGCGAGAAAAGAAATAACAAGACTGACCACTGAGATGATGGCTAAGTCCTCGATCAGGATTTCCGTCGGCAGGTAGCGAATGAAATATTCCTGCATCAACGTTAACTGAAACCATTGCGTCAGAACTTCATAGATGTTGCCCAGGGAAAAAGTCAGGGCCAAACCCATCAGCAGTCCAATCAACAAGCCCACGACACCCACCATCAGCCCATGCATAATAAATATCCACCTCAGGTCGCCCGGGGATGCGCCCATCGTTCGAAGAATCGCGATCTCTGATCTGTTGTCATCAACTGTCATCACGAGATTTGAAACAACGTTGAACACTGCTACGGCAACCAGTACGAGCAACAGTAAAAACAAAGTCGCTTTCTGCGTCCCGATGGCGTTATACAGGCTCCCGTTCTGACGCATCCAACTGATTCCGTAAAGGGACGGGTCGGCGAGGGAAATCCCGTGAAGCACTCTATGTATATCGAACAGGTCAGGGATACGAACCACCAGCCCATCAATACCTGATTGCCTTTTAAGTTTTTGGGCATCAGAGATACTAAGATAGATATGTGTCTTGTCAATATCAGCACCAACTTCGAACGTGCCGAGTACTGTCAATCGCCGCGTGGTTACAACAGGCCCTGTGAGGGAGAAACCAACGTCTGGGAGCACCAGCGAAATCTGGTCACCTGGAGAGACACCAATCTGTCTTGCCAGCTCCGCACCGAGAATCGTCCCATATCGAGTGCTTGCCAACTGCTCGAGAACGCCGTCTGTCACGAATTCTGGCAGGATAGAAACCGTCGATTCAAATTCCGGATCGATACCACGAAATGCAATTCCTGTTAGCTCCCCATTCAACACAAGCAGGCCTTGCCCCTCAACCACCGGTGCTACACCCAGCACACCAGGCTGTTTCAGTAGCTCAGACCGGGTAACACGCCAGTCTTCAAATCCGGTTCTAGAATAAATAGTTCCATGCGGCAGAACCGCAAGAACACGCTGCCTTAATTCCCGCTCAAACCCATTGACGACAGAAAGCACGGTCACGAGGATGGCAACTGCCATCGAAAGCCCACCTACCGATAACAGTCCAACGAAGGACATCAGTCGATTCGATGAGTTGGCCCCGAATAAACGGAG
>OCVR010003194.1_pt1 | contig 11735 bp, 13 predicted proteins | sample 1539091 | NCBI WGS metagenome assembly OCVR01 (sample SAMEA3355530, study PRJEB22509) | marine metagenome | biome: marine; feature: coastal ocean; material: water | place: USA | collected 2010-08-07 | depth 16 m | reverse complement strand
AGATGGATTCATTAATGCAGGGTGTTCGCCGCGTGTCTGACAACATCGCTCACGACCTGCGTACCCCGCTGACGCGGATGCGTAATAATCTGAGTCAGTTGGAGGGTCGGTTAGACGGGCAGGATGCGATCCAGCTCGACGGTATTATTGAAGAGTGCGACGATCTGCTGTCGTCATTCAACGCACTATTGCGTATTTCCGCGCTGGAATCGGGTAGCCGACTGGTCGATGGCAGCAACGTTGAACTGCGGGCGTTGTTACGTGATGCTGTAGAGCTTTATGAACCGTTGGCGTTGGAGCGGAATATCGATCTGACGCTTGATGCTCCCCAATCGGGCCTCTGCAAAGGCGAGGCTGATTTGCTTGTGCAGATGTTTGCCAACGTGCTGGACAATGCTATCAAGTATACCCCTTCGGGTGGCGACATACGGGTGCAGTTGCGAGTCGGTACTGCTGGCAGTGCGGGGCATGGCGTGGTCATTTCTGACTCTGGCCCCGGTATTCCTGTGGTGGAACGAAAAAATGTTTTTCGCCGTTTTTACCGTGTTGAATCGAGTCGAACTGAATTGCCAGGCCACGGTCTTGGTCTCAGTCTTGTGCAGGCGATCGCGCAGTACCACTTCGGCTCCGTTGAGCTGGGCAGCGCAAATCCCGGGCTGCAGGTGCGCATCAAACTGCCTGCGGTGGCGGGCTAGCCCGCTGCTGCGGACGCTTAGTCTTTGATTGACAGGTGATCGGTGGGTGGGATTTTTCCGTGGGAGCTGCGGCGCTGGTGCTTTTCAAGCATGTGCAAGCCCGATAAGTCGACTCGTGGCGCCTCTGCTGCTGCAGGGGCGAGGCCGCTCATATCCCCGCCTACCGCGGCAAGCTGAATGTCATCGGTGCTCGGTATCGGGGGCGCCTCCGGCGATAACAGGTTAGGGATTTCCGCGCCGGCTTCCGCAACGCTGATGTGGTCTGTATTGACTAGCGTTGTCGGAGCCGGCGGCGTGCTCGTTAGCAGGGAGCCCGCTTCGTTTAGCTGCAACATTGAGGTGTCAACTTTTCGCTCGACGACAACCCGCCGTTCGCTGTCTCTGAGTACATCGCTTTGAGGCGGGGCAAGGGTAATGCCGCTGTTTTGTGTGTCAGCGGATGCCGCAATGCTGCTGGGCGTCGCCGCGCTGCCGAGAGCCTCTTGGCTGGGGGTTTTGTCATCCGGCTTGGCGCTCGCTCGAAAAATGGGTTGAGCTCCAGCGTTTTCCATGGCCTTTTTGTATTGTAAAGCGGTGGCCTTGTCGCAGCCGCGCTTGATAATTTGCGTCCTGCCACTGAACAACTTGTCGAGAGTTGCACGATCCGCCTTGAACAGCTTCGCCAGCCTGTCGCGGACAGTTTCGGCATCGTGCCCCTCCAGCACTTGTCCAGAGAAACAAATATCGTAGCGCTCGCTCATGGGCATTCTCAGCAATTCTCTGCTCATTAGTATACTCCGGTGCGTGTTTCGGGTCTCCGGCAGCTACAGCACTGAAAGGGCGAATTTTTACCGCTACCTGACCCCGGCGCAGGGCTTCTGTTATTATTTCGGCCTCTATTGATGTCCAGTCTTCCTATGAGTGATCGAGTTCCCACCCGTTTCGTCTGTACCCTGCTGCGCATGGTGGGTGACCGAGGCTATGATTTCACAACGATATTGACCAATGCAGGCCTTGATTTCGACCCACTGGATAAAGCTCATCCGGGCTACCGCTCCGAAATCAGCGCCATGCAGTACTCCCGTGTGTATCAGGGCGTGTTGAGTCTGTTGCAGGATGAAACGTTTGGTACAACGGGGAGCGAACTGGTTGCACCGGGTGCCTTTCGCATGATGTGTTATTGCATCATTTCTTGCGGTAACCTCGGAGAGGCAATCCAGCGTTCATCGGAGTTTTATCGCACATTCTTTGATGAGCGCAGCCAGTTATACGCTAACTTCAGTGATCAGTTTGCCCGCGTGGGATATCGCACAATGGTGCGTGAGGGTCGTCCGAGGGTAGGTGCACCCGATGCCTACGGCCTCTCGCTCTGGCATCGGTTCTTTGGCTGGTTGTGCGGGCGTCCGATTGAGCTCAAGCGTGTGGACTTTACCGGGGATGTGCCGGAACGTCAGGAAAAGTACGAGGAGTTGTTTGGTTGCCCCTTGTATTTCAATCAGCAAAACGATTTGCTGTATTTTGACAGCGCCTGCCTGTCGTGGCCGGTGGTGCATACTGAACACTCCCTGAGGGAATTCCTGCGGACGGCTCCGTATCAGTTGCTCGTGATGGAAAGTGGATCTAATAGCGATAACCTGTCAGCGCAGGTCAAGGCAATGATTGGCCACGACTTCAGCGAGGGTTTCCCCGGCTTTGAAACAATCAGCAGCGCATTGAATATGTCTGCTCCGACATTACGGCGCCGCCTTAAGCGTGAGGGGACTACATTCCAGCAGTTAAAGGATGAGGCGCGCTGTGACGCGTCGAAACTGTGCCTGGACAGGCTGGACTTGTCAATTAATGAGGTGGCCTTGCAGATGGGTTTCACTGACCCAAGTGCTTTTCATCGATCCTTTAAAAAGTGGACAGGGTGTACGCCTGGTCAGTTTCGTGCCAGCCGCAAAGGCCGTAGCGCTTGATTCGCGCTGTCAGGAGTTTCACAAGTTGGCTATAATTGTGAGTTATTGATCCGCAACAGGCAGAAAAAGTAGAGATGGTGCAGCAGGATATCGAAAAACAGCTCAAGCTTGCGTTTTCTCCGGACTTCCTTGAGATAGTCAACGAGAGTTCGCAGCATAATGTGCCGCCGAATTCGGAGACCCATTTCCGTGTGGTGCTGGTAAGTGCAGAGTTTGACCACTTGGCTCGTGTTGCTCGCCACCAGAGCGTCTACGCTGCTTTGTCAGGGCAGATGGCGGGTCCAGTGCATGCCCTGGCTTTGCATACCTATTCCCCCAATGAGTGGCGACAGCGCCAAAAAGCTGCACCGGAGTCTCCCGAGTGTCTGGGCGGAAGCAACACGGATGGTGCCTGAGGTGGTGCGGTGAAACCCACAGTAGTCGCAGCCCTTTACAAATTTGTCACCCTGCATAATTTTCGCGATTTGAGAGAGCCGCTTCTGGATGTCTGTCGCGAGGCGGGCACGCTCGGGACCTTGCTGCTGGCGCAGGAGGGTATTAACGGCACCATTGCCGGCAGCCGGGAGGCCATCGATCGCGTCCTGGATTATTTGCGCAGTGACGAGAGAATGGCAGACCTTGAGCACAAGGAATCCAGTGATCAGCGTATGCCATTTCATCGTATGAAAGTGAAGCTCAAGCGAGAAATTGTCACCATGGGAGTTGCCGGTATCGACCCGAATGATTGCGTTGGCAGCTATGTGACTCCGCGAGACTGGAATAGTCTGGTGTTGGATCCGGAGGTTTTATTGCTTGATACCCGGAATGACTATGAATGTGATATCGGTACGTTCCGTGATGCGGTAGATCCTCGGACGATAAATTTTCGTGAGTTTCCAGTCTATGTCCGTGAGCATCTGGACCCCCTGGTGCACAAAAAGGTCGCGATGTTCTGCACCGGAGGGATACGTTGTGAAAAGGCGTCTGCCTTCATGTTAAAAGAGGGCTTCGAAGAGGTCTACCATCTGCAGGGCGGCATCCTGAAATACCTCGAGGAGGTGCCGGAGGAGGAGAGCACCTGGGAGGGTGAGTGTTTTGTCTTCGATAACCGGGTTGCCGTCAATCATGCGCTCGAAAAAGGTCAGTATGATCAGTGCTATGGCTGTCGCCATCCAATAACACTGGAGGACAAGCAGTCCGAATTCTACGAGCGGGGAGTGGCTTGTCCATATTGTTTTGACAGTCTCAGCCCGGATCAAAAAGTACGTTTCCGCGAGCGACAGAAGCAGGTGGAATTGGCCTCCCTGCGTGGGGAGAAGCACGTGGGCAGCGCTCCTCCAGGCCGTCAATGCGTGTCAAGTGACGACACGTAACGGCGCATCATGCTAATCGAGATACCGGGCAACCGAGGAACGAAAATTCGCCGCGGGGACGTAAAGACTGGTCCCTTCGCCGTTACCCTGCGAAATAACCCCAACCATTGAGGCGCTGCCCCCCGGTCGCAGCTGGATGACCGCTCCACCGGATGACCCTTTGTAGGCCCTGCAGTTGGTGGACCCCCAGGACAGGTGTTGCCTGACGATGGCGCAAGCTGGATCAAAGGTAAGCACCGTGCCACGCTTTCCAAGGCCTGAGTCGCGCGAGTACCCTGCCATTATGACGGGGTGTTCTTTATTTGGTAGGTCCTGCGTCACCGTCAGGTGCGGCACCCGATCCACAGGTATCGCCTTGGCCAGCGCCAGCACAGCCCAGTCGGCGTGCATTCCGCCCCCGTCGACCAGTCTTCGTGCCTCCCTGTAAAGGGGTTCGCCGGAGCCAGTGCGGGTAGAGAAAACGATTGGCCGGCTAAGATCGCGGTAATACTCGAGGCAGTGCCATGCCGTCACGATGATATCCGCCTGCGTGCGGCCACGCCTTGCAACCAGCGTCGCACTGCAGTCTTCCACGTAGTGTTTGGTGCGCCCTTGCTCATAACGCTGCCCTGGCACCCGCAATTTACCCACTGCCTGAAGCCAGGGCTGGTGGCGAGATGAATAGACCTGACGATTGTCGTCAGCGTGTATTAACGCGGTGCTGGAGAGAAGCAAAAGGCACAGAAAGGAAACTTTCGCGCGGAATTTACGGCGGATCTGACGTGCAACACAAGCGGCGAAAGTAAGGGTAAATGACGGCTGCACGGTGTTTTTTCCTTGGCGCCTGTAGGCGTTACACGTAGGCTAAGCGGTTAAACCGTCGTCCTTACTTGCCTACGATATCTCACGCCGCGATTGTGGCTCGCACTGTCGCAGGGCATGTTAACAGGGTCAAGTTATTCCTGCGGACGGTGTTGCAGCGCCGTACAATAGGGATGGCAGTTCGCAAACAAGTTCACCAGCGCCGGAGGTAAAACTATGGGACTAAAGCAGAACCGGATCGCGGTGGTAACCGGCGCGAGTCGCGGGGCTGGCAAGGGGATTGCTATAGCCCTCGGTGAAACCGGTGCGACTGTCTACGTCACCGGCCGCACCCGCAATGAGGGTGATGCGACGCTGCCCGGCACCGTTCAGGCAACCGCGGATGCAGTTACTGCCGCTGGCGGTAAAGGTGTTCCTGTACTCTGCGATCATGCTGATGACGAGGTGGTACGCGAGTTGTTCGAGCGGGTGGATGAAGAGCATGGACGGCTGGATATCCTCGTTAACAATGCGACCAGCCTGCACGATGACCTCGTCACTTCTGGTCCTTTCTGGGACAAGCCGCTGGCCCTGACCGAGCTTTGGAACGTGGGCATGCGGTCCCATTACGTTGCCAGCTGGTTCGCAGCGCCCCTGCTGCAGGCCAATGGCGAGGGTTTAGTGGTCAATACCTCCTCTTTTGGCGGGCGTATTTATATGCATGGGCCTGCATATGGTGCTGGTAAAGCGGCCGTGGATAAAATGTCGCATGATATGGCGGTGGATTTCCGACCCTTTAATGTGGCGGTGGTGTCTGTCTGGATGGGACTATTGCTGACGGAGCGCTCCCTGCGAGTGTTCGAGGCGGATCCTGACAAATACGCCGACTTGATGGCCACCGCCGAAACACCGGCGTTTACCGGGCGTATTATTGATGCGCTTGCCCGCGATCCGCACCGCATGGATAAAAGCGGACAGGTATGGATCGGTGCGGAACTGGCGCAAGAATACGGTATCACCGATATGTCGGGTGAGACACCGCCGTCGCACCGTGCCTTTTTTGGGCCGCCCACGACGTTTGGGGACGCTATAGTAGAGTAGGCGATACCCCATATGGAGGATGCTGCATCCATGCGGTTAGCTCTATACTTTAAGCGTAAGGTAGACCCAGAGGAGTAAACGATGATTGCCATGACCGAAGCACTTCAGAATGATGCAGTAAATCCCTACGGGCTCGAAAGCTCCCGCGCACAGGAATTGGTAGCGGCAGCTACGGCCATGGGTCCGGCGCTGCGTGAGCGCAGCGCCAGGGCCAGCCGCGATCAGCGGGTGCCTGACGAGACGGTAGCGCAGTTTCGCGAGGCTGGGTTCTTCAGGATTCTGCAGCCGGAGCAGTGGGGCGGCTACGCCATGGATCCGCAGGTGTTCTACGCGGTGGGACTGGAAGTAGCGCGTTTTTGTCCATCGAGCGCATGGATTCTTGGCGTCATCGCTGTGCATAATTGGCAGCTTGCGGTTTTTGACGATCAGGCAGCGCAGGATGTGTGGGCGGATGATCCCTCGGTTCTTATCTCCTCCTCATATGCGCCAGTGGGTAAGGTAAAAGTGGTCGACGGGGGTTATCGCTTGAGCGGACGCTGGAGCTTCTCCAGCGGCGCCGAGCACTGCAAATGGGCTTTTTTGGGGGCCGTCGTCCCCACGCCCGAAGCGCCGTTTGACATGGCGAACTACCGCACTTTTCTGGTGCCGATCAGCGACTATGAGATTGTTCACAACTGGGATGTGGTGGGTCTGCAAGGCACCGGCAGTCACGACGTCGTGGTAGAAGACGCATTTGTACCAGAATACAGGACACATAAATCGATGGATGGGTTTCTCTGTGATAACCCCGGTAACGCGGTGAACACAGCGCCACTTTATCGCATGCCTTTTATGCAGGTATTCGTTCGTGCGGTATGCACCGCTACGCTGGGTGCGCTTCAGGGTGCCTTGGATGCGTTTGTAGAGGTCGCTAAGACACGCCAGGTGGGCCCTAACAAAATGAAGGACGATCCTTTCGCGCGGGTTATCGCCACTGAGGTCAAAACAGACTTTGAAGAGATGAAGCTGACCATGATTCGCAACTTCGATGAGATGATGGCGTGTTGCCGATCGGGTGTACCTATTCCGATCGAAGATCGTGTGCGCTACCGCTATGATTCCGCGGTGGTGGCAGACCGTTGCCTGGCGCTCTCCAGCAAGATGCTCAAAGCCGCCGGTAGCGGCGGTATTCGCCGAGATAGTGATCTGCTGACTTTTCATCTAGACATACTTGCCAGTCAGGCTCACGTGGCAAATCACAGCAAACCCTTCGCCATGAATATGGGCGGGGTGCTGTTTGGTGAGGAAAATCGCGACTTTGCACTCTAGCGGGCTGGCCTGATACGGAGACAGTATGAAAAAAAATGGATTACTCCCGGAGGGTAGCTATGCAGAGTGTGCCAATGGCTACCGTATTCACTACCTCGATGAAGGTGCGGGTGAGGTTGTCGTTTTTCTTCATGGCTCTGGCCCCGGCGCCAGTGGTTACAGCAATTTCAAAGGGAATTACCGGCATCTGGTTGCCGCCGGGTATCGCTGCATTATTCCTGACCACATTGGTTACGGTTTTTCTGATAAGCCCACGGATGTAGACCATCCCCTGTCTTTTTTTGTGGAGTGCATCAAACAGACGCTTGATGCAGCGGGTGTGGAAAGATGTACCTTGGTGGGGAACTCACTGGGTGGTGCTGTCGCTCTGGGCCTGGCACTTGACTACCCCGATCTGGTGGAGAAACTGGTGCTCATGGCTCCCGGTGGCCTCAGTGAACTCAGTGACTATCAACAAATGTCGGGTATGCAGAAGGTATTTGCTGTATTCGGTTCCGGTGACCCGGTGACGCCAGCGGTTATGAAGGATCTGTTCGCGACTGGCTTGATGTATAACCCGGAGCATGCCACGGATGAATTAGTGGCCGAACGCATGCAAATTATGGAGATTATGAATGGCCATGTGATGGCAACCATGAAGGTGCCCGTTCTTGTGGATCGCCTGGCGGAGATTGATTGTCCCGTGCTTGGGTTCTGGGGTATGGATGAACAGATGATGCCGGAGAATGGCATCATGGCAATGGCGAAAAATATGAAGCATCTCAGGTTTATTCTGGTGACAGAGTGCGGGCACTGGGTGATGGTTGAGCACGAGGATATGTTTAACCGGATGTGCCTCGATTTTTTGCAACACAGTTAGCGCGCTCTGCACTCCACGAAGGAATGTTGATTGATGATGGATCAGAATAAAATTCGCAGTCTAGGTGATGAACTGTACGCCGCCTTGCGCAGCCAATCGACGCTTGCGCCCCTTACGGAAAGGGAAGAGGGGATCACTATCGAGGATGCATATCATATTTCATTGCGAATGGTGAGCCAGCGCGTTGAATGTGACTCGGAGCGAATCGTAGGTAAAAAAATCGGTGTCACCAGTAAACCCGTGCAGGATATGCTCGGAGTATTCCAACCCGACTTTGGATTTCTAACGGATAAAATGGAGTTCGCCGATAAAGCTGTTATTCCAATTGCAGGGAATATGATTCAGCCGAGGGCCGAGGGTGAAATCGCGTTTCGCCTCAAGGCGGATCTTTCGGGTCCGGGGGTAACAGAGCAGGATGTCCTTGATGCTACCGCAACAATCATGCCCTGTTTCGAAATCGTCGATTCCCGGATTCACGATTGGAATATCAAGATACAGGATACCGTTGCAGACAACGCCTCTTGCGGTGTCTATGTGCTGGGTAAGAATGAGGTAAATCCGAGAGATTTTGATCTGCCTAATTTGAAAATGCAGATATTCAGGAATGGCGAGTTTCATTCCGAGGGTCTCGGAAGCGCAGTACAGGGTAACCCACTGACTGCCGTGGCGTGGTTGGCCAATACCCTCGGTGAGTTCGGGATTCCGTTTAAGGCAGGTGAGCTCATCCTGTCAGGTTCGCTGGCACCTCTTATCCCTGTGCAAGCGGGGGACAAGATGTCCCTCGAGATTGCGGGCATAGGGGGGTGTAGTTGTGCCTTTTCTTAGGTATTTAGCTGTTACACCACCTTTTCACTGCGCTCATTTCAGTTAAACTTCGCGTCAGTGCGCAAGTGGCTGTCTGATATGTGTCACGGCGGTATGTGTCGAACATTAAAATATAGAGAAAAGCAATGAGTAAGAAAGTGAAAGCGGCCATCATTGGTCCCGGCAATATCGGTACTGATTTGCTGATGAAAGCTATGCGCAGTGACTTTATCGAACCTGTTTGGATGGTGGGCGTAGTGTCCGATTCGCCGGGGCTGGCCCGGGCGGTAGAAATGGGTCTAAAGACAACGGCAGATGGCGTCGATGGTATGCTGCCATTCATGCGTGATGACGGAGTACAAATTTGCTTTGATGCGACTTCCGCTTACGTGCATGCGGAGAACAGTCGGAAGGTGAATGGACAGGGGGCCGTGATGATCGACCTTACCCCAGCTGCAATAGGCCCGTTTTGTGTTCCCCCGGTAAACCTTGAGCAAGCGGTCGAGGCGCGCGCTATGAATGTGAATATGGTGACCTGTGGTGGACAGGCGACCATCCCGCTTGTTGCGGCAGTCAGCCAGGTGCAGCCTGTCGACTATGGTGAAATTGTAGCTACTGTCAGCAGCAAATCTGCGGGCCCCGGTACACGTAAAAATATTGATGAATTCACTCGCACGACCGCTACCGGTATCGAGAAAGTGGGCGGGGCTGAACGTGGCAAGGCGATTATCGTCATTAATCCCGCAGAGCCCCCGTTAATCATGCGTGACACGGTGCACTGCCTGACGGCGGACGCGCCCGATCAGGATGCGATAACACAGTCTGTGCACGCGATGATTGCGGAGGTGCAGAAGTACGTCCCGGGTTACACGCTCAAAAACGGGCCTGTGTTCGACGGCAATAGGGTTTCCATCTACATGGAGGTGGAAGGTTTGGGTGACTTCCTGCCCAAATATGCCGGTAACCTGGATATTATGACTGCCGCCGGTCTACGCACAGGTGAAATGTACGCCGAGGAAATTTTGTCGGGCCGTTTTACGCCGGTTGCTGCCTAAGTAACTCGTGCGTTGCTGAGCACGCTTCCTGATCATCCTAAATACCTTTATTCGAGATCAAAGCAATGGATTTGAATGGCAAGAAAATCACAGTGCACGACATGTGTCTTCGTGATGGAATGCACCCAAAGCAGCATCAGATCACAGTGCAGCAGATGGTCACTATTGCTGCGGCGATGGACGAGGCTGGTATTCCCCTGATCGAAGTAACCCACGGGGATGGCCTTGGAGGCGCTTCCGTCAATTACGGCTTTCCAGCCGCATCTGATGAAGAGTATCTTACGGCCGTTTGTAAAGCGGTAAAGAATGCCGGCATTTCGGCTCTGCTGCTGCCCGGTATTGGAACGGTGGACCATTTAAAAATGGCGGTGGGGTGCGGTATATCTACTATCCGCATAGCCACGCACTGCACAGAGGCAGATGTTTCAGAGCAGCACCTCAACATGGCTGCGCAATATCCCGAGCTCGATACGGTGGGTTTTTTAATGATGGCGCATATGATTGAGCCAGAAGAACTCATCGTGCAGCTAAAAATGATGGAGGACTTCGGCGCGAACTGTGTCTACATTACGGATAGCGCAGGGTATATGCTGCCTGATGATGTGACTTCACGTGTCTCTCTGGCGCGCGCAGAACTGCGTCCTGAGACCGAGCTGGGCTTCCATGGTCACCACAATCTTGCCATGGGAATTGCTAATTCACTGGCCGCAGTGGATGCCGGCGCGAACAGGATAGATGGCTCGCTCGCGGGGCTTGGTGCGGGCGCGGGCAATACGCCCCTGGAGGTATTCCTTGCGGTTTGCGACAGGATGGGCGTGAAAACCGGCATTGACCTGTTCAAAGCTATGGATATAGCGGAGGACTTGATAGTGCCTCTCATGGACCACATGGTGCGTGTAGATCGAGACTCGCTGACGCTGGGTTGGGCGGGGGTCTACTCTTCTTTTCTGCTGTTTGCAAAACGCAGCGCCGAAAAATACGGACTGTCCAGTCGGGATATCCTGGTCGAGTTGGGGCGCAGGCGCACTGTTGGTGGTCAGGAAGATATGATCGAAGATCTGGCCCTGGACATGGCGAAGGAAAAGGGTGCGCTCTAGGCGCTACGCAAGTAAGGCATTTTTTCACGGCGTTAGGCGACCCGGCCAGTCAATGTGTTGTTTACTTTTTTTGCCAGCCCTCTCCCGTATTGACGTAATGACCGTCAGGCGTTTTTTCAATGGCTTTCAGGCCAGCTCTGGCTTCTACCGCGTTCAGGCTGATATTATTTTCCTTCGCGATGGCTGAGTAGCGCGCTTTGCGCTGCTGGTTAATGTCGGTCACAAGGGCATTAACTTTGTCAGAGGGTTCGACGGCTGCAACGTAGCCACTGTTTGTTTCACCGACCAGTCCTTTGGACTTGGCAGTTCCCAAATCCTCTGCAAAAGCGGCCACAGAGAGCAGCATGATAAGGGTGGCTGTGACGAAGGCTGGCCTGGCCGGACGTGGTATTAACATCGTTAATGTCTCCTAGAAAAGTGCGCTGTCGTTGGAAAAAAGATCATCTAATTCTTCGTCGACCTGTACTCGAATTTCATGTTCGATCTTAACGTTGAGATTTATCGTAATCGGTTCGGAGGGCGGTGCAACTTGCACGGTGGGAGAGCAAGCGATTGCAGACAGCAGTAAAGATAGAGTAATAGGGGTTCTCATAGTGGAGTTCTCCGTTGCGTGCGGCTCTGGGTGTGCGTTAAAGGCACACGGATAAACATCAACGCAAGCGATTTTCAATACTGCGAGTCAAGGTATCACTTAAGCGTAGGCTTTGTAATAGTGGATCAAGGTTTTGTTCCACCCTGATGTTAAAC
>OCVR010003193.1_pt1 | contig 11738 bp, 10 predicted proteins | sample 1539091 | NCBI WGS metagenome assembly OCVR01 (sample SAMEA3355530, study PRJEB22509) | marine metagenome | biome: marine; feature: coastal ocean; material: water | place: USA | collected 2010-08-07 | depth 16 m | reverse complement strand
TCCTGGGCCTTCTCGGAGGCGGCCTTCTGGGTGAAGTGGACGATGTAGACGGGCGCACGGTCGGCGTCGACCAGTTCGGTGATCGATTCGTGGAGCGGGGTCTCGCGGTATTCGAAGGTGAGCGGCACCGGTCGGACCGTGCCGGCCACGGTCACTGCGGGGCGGCCGGTGCGCCGGGTCAGGTCCTCGGCGAAGCGGGCCGTCGGGCCGAGGGTGGCCGACATGAGCAGGAACTGGGCGTTGGGCAACTCCAATAGGGGGACCTGCCATGCCCATCCCCGTTGGGGGTCGCCGTAGAAGTGGAACTCGTCGGCCACCACGAGGCCGAACGGGCAGTCGGCCCCTTCCCGGAGGGTCTGGTGGGCGAGGATCTCAGCGGTGGCGCAGATGATCGGGGCACCCGGGTTGACCGAGGCGTCGCCGGTGACCATGCCGACGTGTTCGGGGCCGAAGTCGCGGGCCAGAGCGAAGAATTTCTCGCTGACTAGAGCCTTGATGGGTGCGGTGTAGATGCTTCGCTCGCCCCGGGCCATCGCCGCTGCGTGGGCCGCGGTGGCCACTAGAGACTTCCCCGAGCCGGTGGGGGTGGCCAGGATCACGTGAGTGCCCGACAGCAGTTCGAGGATGGCTTCTTCCTGGGCCTCGTAGAGCTCCAGGTTCCGCTCGGCGGCCCAGTCCACGAACAGGTCGAGGAGTAGGTCGGGGTCGGTCCCCACCGGGATGCGTTCAGCCAGCGTGACGGCCCGAGCAGCGGCGTCGGTCATTGTCCGGGTGTCGCCGGGGGGATCAGGCCGAACTGGTGGGCCAGCAACTCGTAGGACCGGACCCGGGCCTCGTGGTCGTGGCAGATGGTGACCACCATGACTTCCTCGGCGCCGCTGGCCTTGGCCATCTCGGTGAGTCGGGTCGATACCCGATCCGGTGTGCCGGTGGCGATCGACCGGCGGCCCGGCTGGACTGCCAGCGGTGCCGGTGCGACCGGGAGTGTCGCTCCGTCGGAGTTCGAGGCGGCACGGGCGGCGGGCACGGGTCCCCGGAGGCCGGAGGCCCGCCAGGCCCGGACGGTGGCCACGATGGCCTCAGCTTCCTCGTCGGTGTCGGCGCACACCGCGCTGGCGCACAACAGCACCCGCGGTTCGGCACAGCGGGCCGACGGGCGGAACTGGCGGCGGTAGGCGTCGATGATCGGAGCGCCGTCCACCTGGGCGATGAAGTCGGCCCAGCCCAGCGGCAGGCCGAAGTGGGCGGCGAAGGCCGCCGAGTCAGCGCTCGATGCCAGCAACCAGATCTCCGGCGGCTCGTCTGGTCGGGGTGTCGCCCGCACCCCCTGGATCGGACTATGGGCGGGCAGCGTGTCGTCGACCAGGTGGACCAGTTCCTGGACCTGGTTCGGGTAGTTCTCCAGCGGTGTGCGTGCACCGCCGCGGGCCAGGGCAGCGGCGGTGAGATGGTCTGAGCCGGGCGCCCGACCGATGCCCAGGTCGATGCGATCCGGGTGGAGCGAAGCCAGCACGCAGAACGACTCGGCGACCTTCAACGGGGCGTAGTGGGTGAGCATCACGCCACCGGAGCCGACCCGGATCCGGTCGGTTGCCCCGGCGATCGAGCCGATGAGCACCTCGGGGCTGGAGCCGGCCAGCCCGGTCATGCCGTGGTGCTCGGCCACCCAGTACCGGTGGTAACCCATGGCCTCGGTACGACAGGCCAGGTCGAGCGTGTTTCGCAGGGCATCACCAGCGGTCGAGCCCTCGGGCACCGGTGACTGATCCAGCACCGACAGGCGGATCACGGTGTTGCCGTCGGGTCGAGGTGGGGGACCGGTCGGACGAGGGTCGCCCGTTCGGCGGCCACCACGGTGTGCAGTTCGCAGCCGGGGAGGTGGTCGTTGACCATGCCCATGGCCTGCATGAGGGCGTAGATGGTGGTCGGGCCCACGAAGGACCAGCCGCGGTGCTTGAGGTCGCGGCTGAGTGCCGCGGACTCAGCGGTGGCGGCCGGAATGTCGTCGTGGGTGGCCCGGACCGGACTGTCGGGTTCGAAGCTCCACAGGTAGGCGGCCAGCGAACCGAACTGGTCGATGGCCTCCAGGGCGCGGGCAGCGTTGTTGATGGTCGACTCGATCTTTCCTCGGTGGCGGACGATGCCCGTGTCGCCCAGACATCGCGCCACGTCGGCATCGGTGAAGTGGGCCACGACCGCTGGGTCGAAGTCGGCGAAGGCGGTCCGGAAATTGTCCCGCTTGCGGAGGATGGTCAGCCACGACAGACCGGCCTGAAATCCTTCCAGGCAGGCCTTCTCGAACAGGCGGACGTCGTCGACCACTGGTCGGCCCCACTCGTCATCGTGGTAGGTGCGGTAGTCGTCGTGATCGCCGGGCCATGGGCAGCGGGCCACGCCATCGGCGCCGGTAACCGCTCCGTCAGTGGCTGGGCCGCGAGTAAACGGGACCTCAGTCACAGGATCTCCGCTTCCGTCCAGCATGGAGGCCGAGAGTACGCTCCGCCCCGTTCCAAGAGACCCTCGGAGGCCCCAGTCCATGATCATCATCGCCGGTTCCATCTCGATCGACCCTGAGCGGGTCAACCTCATGTTGGAGGCGATCGTTCCCTTGATGCAGGCCACCCACGCCGAGGAGGGCTGCATCGACTACGTGCTGAGTGCCGACCCGGCCGAGGCCGGCAAGATCCGGATCTTCGAGAAGTGGGCGTCCGACGAGGCGCTCGGGGCGCACATGACGGCCCCCCACATGGGTGACTTCCAGAAGGCGCTCAAGACCGTCGGCGTGACCGGCATGTCGGTCCAGCGCTTCGACAACGCCGAGGAATCCAAGCTCTTCTAGACGGGCTCTTCTGAGCCAGGGCCGGTCAGTCGGCGTCGGCGAGGTGGCGAGCCACGTCGGACCAGCGGTCCAACAGGTCGGGGTCGCGGCGCCAGTGGTCGAGCGCCGTGTAGGTCATGACTCTGGTGTGAGGGGCCATGCCCCGGTAGCGGTCGGCCAGCACCCCACCGAGGTCGGACCACGTGGCTGACACCGTGTAGTGGTCCAGCACGTCGTCGGCGACCAGGTCGACCATGGTGGCCATGTCGCCCGATCGCTGGCAGGCGTTCAACTCGCCCTGCAGTCCGTCGAACCCGTGGTGTTCGAGCACCGGCGCGTAGTTGGGTGTCGATCCGTAGAAGGCGATGGTGGCCCGGTTGGCGTCTCGAGCTGCGGCGATCTCCTCGTCGGTGTCGCCGACGGCGATGATCACCGGGCACACCACCGTCACGTCGTCCATCGACCGTCCGGCCGACGCCGCACCAGCGGCCACCTCGGGGAGCTGCACGTCGGTGAGCCAGCCCGGGGAGTGCATGGGGTGGATGTGGATTCCATCGCATTCCGCACCGGCCATCCGGCTCATCCACGGCAGCACGGCCGAGATGTAGACGGGCGGATCGGCGACGTCGATGGGGCCCGGTGACCACATCCGGGGTAAGAGGTTGAACGAGTAGTAGTCGCCCTCGAAGGCCAACTTCTCCTCACCCCGGAAGGCCCGGAAGATGGCCTTCACAGCCCGGACGTATTCGCGGAGGCGGGGCCCGGGTGGCGCGTAGGTACTGGAGTAGCGGCGCTCCACGTGGGCCTTGACCTGGGTACCCAGGCCGACCACGTAGCGGCCACCGGTGGCCTCGGCCAGTTCCCAGGCCATCTGGGCCGTGACCATCGGGCTACGGGGGAAGGCCACGGCAATGGCCGTACCCAGGCCGAGCCGTTCGGTGGCCAACGCGGACGCGGCGCACGACAGCGAGGCGGTCCGCGCTCCCTCGGTGAACCACATGGTGCCGAAGCCCGCCGACTCGGCCCGCCGGGCCAGATCGCCGACCTGTCGTAGCGGCAGGGGCGACGCCATCATGTCGAGTGTCAGGTTGGCAACCATGGACGGACGGTAGTTGCGGTCCAGCGGCCGGCCCGCAATCGGCCGGTCTCGCTGCCGCCAACTCTTCTACACGCCTTTCTGGGGGCGGGTGAGCCGGTGTAGGTTCGCCGACCATGGACTCCTCACTGGTTAAGAATTTCGCCGACATCATCGATCTGGGGGCCGCGGCCCGTGGCGACCAGGACATGTTCGTCCTCGGAGACGACCGGACCTCGTGGAACGAGATGCAGGCCCGGGCCGGCAAGGTGGCCAACGCCCTGGCCGCCGAGGGCGTGGGCAGCCAGGACCGCGTGGCGTTCATCGACAAGAACTCGGTCGAGTACTTCGAGGTCCTGTACGGCTGTGCCTATCGGAACGCGGTGACCGTCGCCGTCAACTGGCGCCTCGCCCCGCCGGAGATGGCGTACATCGTCAATGACTCGCAGGCCACGGTGCTGATCATCCACGAGGAGTTCGCCGACCACCTGGCCGCCTTCCGTGGCGATCTGGCCCATGTCACGACCATCGTGGTGATCGGCGATGGTGGCGACGACGCGTCGTACGCCGCCTGGAGCGACGCCCACGGCCCCGAGTGTGAGAAGACCCCGTCGACCGACGGCGATGTCTGCTCCCAGCTCTACAGCTCCGGCACCACTGGTCATCCCAAGGGCGTGCAGAGCACCAACGCCAACTTCCAGGCCCTGTTCGCCACCGTGGACTGGGACATGGACGAGGAGTCCCGGAACATGGCCGTGCTGCCGTTCTTCCATATCGGTGGGGGCGGCTGGGCGCTGTTCGGGATGGTCAACGGGGCCACCACGTTCACCGTGCGTGACTTCGACCCGGCAGGGGTGCTGCGGGGGATCGAGACCGAGGGCATTTCCCATGCCATCTTCGTGCCGGCCATGCTGCAGTTCTTCCTGATGGTGCCCACCGACTCGATCGACCTCTCGTCAATGGAGCGCATTGCCTACGGGGCCTCGCCGATAACCGAGGACGTCCTGGTCAAGTCCATGGCGCAGTTCGGCTGCGAGTTCTTCCAGGTGTACGCCATGACCGAGACGACCGGTGCCGGGACCACCCTGCCGCCCGAGGACCACGGGGGCGACGCCGATCCCAAGCTGCTGCGGTCGGCCGGCAAGCCCATCCGTGGCATGGAGATGAAGATCGTCGACCCGGAGACCGGCGAGGAGGTGCCCGACGGGGAGGTGGGCGAAGTCTGGATGCGCCACGACGGGAACATGTTGGGCTACTGGAACCTTCCCGAGGAGACGGCCAAGGCCCTGCCCGGTGACGGCTGGCTGCGGTCTGGTGACGCCGCCTACCTAGAGGATGGCTACCTCTACATCCACGACCGTGTGAAGGACATGATCGTCTCCGGTGGCGAGAACGTGTACCCGGCCGAGGTGGAAAACGCCCTCATGTCCCATGACGGGATCGCCGATGTGGCGGTCATTGGCGTACCTGACGAACGGTGGGGCGAAGCCGGCAAAGCCCTGGTCATCGCGGTGCCCGATTCTGGGGTGACCGCTGATGACATCCTGCTCCACGCCCGCCAGCACCTGGCCGGCTTCAAGTGCCCGAAGACGGTTGAGTTCATCGAGGAGATCCCCCGCAACCCGTCGGGCAAGATCCTCAAGCGCATCCTCCGCGAGCCCTACTGGGAGGGTCACGACCGCCGGGTCGGCTGAGCCGGTGAGGTGACGCGAGCCTCTCCGCTCCCGCTTCGGGTGGGCGGAGGGCGTCCCCCTAGGGTCGCCGCCCATGGACATCAGACTGGACGGCAAGGTCGCCATCGTCACCGGCGGCTCACGGGGAATCGGTCGGGGCATCGCCGCGGCCATGGCATCGGCGGGGGCGAAGGTGATGATCACCAGCCGCAACGAGGAGTCGTGTGCGGCCACCGTCGAGGAGCTTCGGGCCTCGACGGGCGGTGACCTGGCCTACGTGGCCGGCCACGTAGGCAAGACCGAGGACATGGACCGGGTGCTGGACGCCACACTTGAGGCCTTCGGGGCCATTGACGTGCTGGTCAACAATGCGGCTACCAACCCCTATGCCGGTCACGTCATCGACATCGACGTGCCGCGCTGGGACAAGACGTTCGCCACCAACCTGACCACCCCGCTGGTGTGGACCCAGGCGTGTTGGAACCGGTGGATGAAGGAGCACGGCGGCTCGGTGGTCAACATCTCGTCGGTCGGAGCCTTTGGCACCAACGCCATCCTCGGCGTCTACGACCTGACCAAGCGAGCGCTTATCCACCTGACCGAACAGCTGGCCGCCGAGATGGGTCCGGGCGTGCGGGTCAACGCGGTCTGCCCGGGCCTCATCCGGACCGACTTCGCCAAGGCGTTGTGGGAGGACGGCCGGGGCGACGCCATTGCCGAAGCCCTGCCCATGAAGCGGCTCGGTGAGCCGGAGGACATCGCCAACACGGCGCTCTTCCTGGCGTCGGATGCCGCCTCGTGGATGACCGGTCACGCCGTGCTGGTAGACGGTGGCCAGCTCATCAACATCAACTGACCCGGGTTACCGGGGTCGAGCCGAGAGATGCCGGAGGTAGGCCGTGGAACCGGTCGCGCTGAACGGCCTTGCCGAGTGGATGGACATGGCCGCCGAGCACTTCGGCGGTGAAATTCTGTTGCCCGACGACCTGGATCGGATCCCCGTCGGGAGCTGAGCCCGCTTCAGACCTCGAGTTGGGCGGCCACGGCCTGAGCGGCGTCGATGAACTCCTCGACCATGTCCATCACCACCTGGCCGGCACCCCGGCTGCGGTTCATGGTGCCCACCACCTGGCCCACGAAGTAGGTGGCCAGGTCCTCGGCGCCCGATCCCTCGTGGTGGGCGGCCCGGTTGATGCGGTCGATGGCCGCGCCGGTGAGCATCGGCTGGAGCGGCATGCCCAACGGGGCGGGCGTGTCGTCGCGGTCCCACTCCTCGGTCCACGCGGTGCGCAACATGCGGGCCGGCTTGCCGGTTATGGACCGTGAGCGAAGCGTGTCGCCTGAACCGGCGGCCAGCATCTTGTCCTTGACCACCGGATGGGTTTCGGCCTCCTCGGTGGTCAGCCACACCGAGCCGCACCACACGCCCGCCGCGCCGAGCGCCACGGCGGCAGCCATCTGACGACCCCGCCCGATCCCTCCCGCGCCGAGCACCGGCACCGGGGCCACCGCGTCGACCACCTCGGGCAGCAGCACCATGGAGCCGATATGGCCGGTGTGGCCTCCACCTTCGGTGCCCTGGGCGATGATGATGTCGGCGCCGGCGGCCACGTGGCGTTCGGCGTGGACCTTCGTGCCGGCCAGTGCACCCACCTTGACGCCGGCCTCGTGGCAGCGTTCGACCATGTCCCGGGGTGGCGGGCCGAGGGCGTTGGCCACCAGGACGGGGCGGTGGGTCAGGGCGATGTCCAACTGCCGGTCGGCTCGGTTGGCCGAGAACGGGGCGTCACCGGGGCGTTCGGCCCATCCGGCGGAATCGGGGTTCTCAGGTACGCCGTACCGCTTTAGCATCTCGTCGAGGAAGTCGCGGTGGGCACCGGGGATGGTCGACACGAGGTCGGCCACCGAGAGTCCACCCTCGTCGGATCCGGCGTAGCGGGCCGGAACGATCAGGTCGATGCCGTAGGGGCGGTCGCCCAACTCGTCCTCGATCCAGGCCAGGTCGGTCTCCAGCTGGGCGTCGCTGTGGGCCACCGCGCCCAACACGCCCAGGCCACCGGCCTTGGAGACGGCGACCACCACGTCACGGCAGTGGGTGAAGGCCACGATGGGGAACTCGATATCGAACATCTCGGTGATCGGGGTCTGCATGGGATCTCCTGATTCTCGGAATGGGTTCTCTCGGGCTGGTTCCCCTCGGGCTGGGCTCTCTCTGGTTAGGTCAGAGCGAGATCAGGCCGGTGGGGTCAAGATCGCACGGCTGGCCGACGAGGTCTCCGCCCAGCAGGGTGTCGAGCGTGGCACGGTCGGTTGTACCGCCCCACACCCGGGAACTGTCCCTGTCGCCCTTGCTGTCGCGGCCAGGGGTAAGGGCAGCAACCAGAGCCTCGGTTGGTTGACCGTAGCGGTCGTGGCGGACGGTGTAGCCGTTCACGATGGCTGTCCCGGTGAAGTCGGGGGCGGGGGTCCGGGTGGGCTCGTCGGCCACCTCGGCTGCGCCGTCGATCGAGCGGAACGGGGTGGCCGGCGGCTCGGTGCCGTAGATCCCGAAGGCGTGCTTGCCGAGGTACCCACCGTTGGCGTACAGCAGGCCAGTGCCCGGCGTTTCGCGGAGTCGGCCCACGAGGGTGGCCAGCGACTGGCCGACCGAGTTGGAGTGTGGACCGCCGGCGAACGTCAGGCCGCCGTTGGTGGTCAACGGTCGGGTCTCACCGTCCGCATCGAGGCCCAGTTCGGTGGCGCACACCTGAACCGAAGAGGGAAAGCAGGCGTACAGATCGAGGTGGTCGACGTTGTCGAGGTGCAGGCCCGCCGCTGACAGGGCGCTGGCACCGCTGATCCGGATACCCGGCGAGCGATGGAGGTGCATCCGGGCGCTCGGCGACCCCGGGTCGTCGGCCCGGGTGGCCACATGGGGAAAGACCCACCGGTCGCGGTTAACCCCGAGGGTCTCGGCACGGGCTACCGAGGTCACCAGCACGGCACTGGCCTGGTCGACGTTGTTGTTAGCCATCATGGCCCGGGTGTACGGGGCGGCGACCATGCGGTTATCGCCCGTCGGGGTGGTGATGGCCTTGGCGTCCATGGGGGTGCGACTGGCTGCATGGGGGTTGGTGCACGCCACCTCGTTGAAACGGGCCCACAGGGCGCCGACCCGTCGACGGTGCTGGTCGACGGTCTCGCCCCGGGCATGGCGAATGGCCGACTCGGCCACCGGATAGAAGACGCCGGGCTCGACCAGGCCACGGGATTCCTCGTGAGGGGTGGACATGTTGAGGCCACCTTCGAATCGTTCGGCCGGCGCCAGCGATTCGTCGACGTCTCGGCGGACGACCACGTCCAGCTGACGGGCCCGGCGTCGGGACCGGAACACCTCGCCGCCCACCATGAGCGCGGCGTCGAGTTCACCGTCGGCGATGCGTGCCGAAAGGTGCGCCAGTAGGCGTTGAGGAGACGTGCCCGACAGTCCGGTGAGCAGTGTGGTGGCCGCTGATGCACCGAGGGCACCGGCCACCTGTCGTCCCGGATCTCGGTAACTCCAGATGCCGCCAACCACCGCGACGACGTCCACCGAGGCTTCGCTTCCGGCGGCGCCGGCGTCGATGGCGGCTGAACGGCCGGCATCGATCATGAGTTCCAACGCTGTTCGGGCCGTTGACGGATCGTCGACCCGGTCGGTGACCTGGGCAACGCCGACGATGACCGGGGTACGGGGGTCCAGTGGCACCGCGCCATCATCGCCGGGCCGGCCCGCCCGGGGAGAACCGGACCCGCCACCTTTCCGGGGGACTGGACCGGACAACCGACCCGGACAACCGGTCGGTGTGGGCGCCTACAATCGAAGCCGTGCTGTATGAGACACCGGAATACCACCCGGCCTTCGAGGAGTACTGCGAGACGATCTTCGAACTCGACGAGGACGACCTAGAGGTCATCCAGGCCCGGATCGCCGAGCGTCTCGACGTGAGCCGCCCCGCGGTCTCCGAAATGATCAAGCGCCTCGAGAAGGCCGGACTGGTCGCCACCGAGGATGCGGGGATCGCCCTGACCGACGACGGTCGCGAGCTGGCCACCTCGGTGGTGCGTCGTCACCGCCTGGCCGAGCGGTTCCTTACCGATGTCCTCGAGCTGACATGGACCGAGGCCCACCACGAGGCCGGCAAGTGGGAGCACGTCATCTCGCCGGCCGTCGAGACCGCCCTGAACCGACTGCTGGGTGAGCCCACCACCTGCCCCCATGGCAACCCGATCCCCGGTAGCTCATATCGCGAGCCCGACACGCAGAACCTGTCTGATGTGGGTGTGGGTGAAACGTTCACAGTCAGCCGGATCCCCGAGGAACTCGAATTCACCGAGGGGCTGCTGCAGTTCCTGGAGGACGCCTGCCTGATACCCGGCGAAGAGGGCTCGGTCACGGCATCCGATGGCGGCGGCATGACCGTCGAGATCGGTGGCAGCCGGGTCGATGTACAACCGTTCGCCGCCGACCGGATCCTGGTCACCACTCTCTGAGAGCTGGCCGCTGGAAGCCGATCGGTTCAGCGCAGGTGGTCGCTGCGGCGAACCACCAGCAGCCAGGTCATGAGGGCGCTGATGGCCAGCAGGATGAGGGCCAGGATGGCCATCTCGGGCAGGAAGAGCGCCTCGTAGGTGCCCCAGACCTGGGTGGCGAGCGTCCGGAACCCGATGGGCGAGGCCAGCAGGGTGGCTGGGAGTTCCTTCATGGTCGAGAGCATGACCAACCCGGCCCCGGCAGCCAGCCCGGGCAGCATGAGTGGAAGTTCCACGGTGGCCAGACGTCGCAGGCGTCCAGCGCCGAGCAGACGGGCCGCATCCTCCATACGCGCCGGCACCGCGTCGACGGCCACCTGGGCGGTCCGGACGGCCTGGGCGCCGAAGTGCACCACGTAGGCGAAGACCAGTACGGGCATGGAACCGATAAGGAAGTCGAACGGCGAGGCGTGCATCGTCCAGAAGACCAGTGAGAGGGCGACGACCAGCCCCGGGATAGCGAAGCCGGCAACCACCACCGCGTTGACGGCGCCCCCGAGGCGGGACCGGTGGCGGGTGGTGAGGTAGGCCACGGGCAGCACCACGGCCACGGCGATCACCGCGGTGGTGACCCCGATCCACACCGTGTTCCACGTGGGGGCCAGCACATCGTCCCAGTCCAGGCGGAGAGGGGCGCCGCCGCGGCGGGATCGCATCCAGCCGAACAGCCCCCAGTCGGCCAGTGAGATGGCCGGCGAGACCAACGCCAGGCCGACCACGCCGGCCACCAGACCGGTTGCCGGGGCGGCCCACCGACCGAGGGGAACGGTCAGTGCCCGACGGTCTCCGACCGTGGCGTCGCTGGTCAACAACGCGCCGCGCCGGGCACCGGCCCGGGTGATGGTCCGTTCGGCTGCGACCACCACAAGGGCTAGGACGAGCAACAGGAGTGCTAGGGCGAAAGACCGATCCCGATCGAACAGGCGGGTCCGGAAGATGGTCTGGGTGAGGGTCTCGAACCGCATGAGGTGGACGGCCCCGAAGTCGCTCACCGTGTACAGGAACACCAGCAACGATCCGGCGGCCACCGACGAACCGATCTGGGGAAGGACCACCCGGCTGAATACTCGGGCCGGGCGGTCGCCGAGCAGGCGGGCGTTCTCCTCGAAGGCCGTGGGGAGCGAGGCAAGGCGGGCCGCTACCGGGAGGTACACGTAGGGATAGGTGAAAAGGGTGAGGACCAACCACGCACCGGTCAGGCCGTGGAGGCGCATGGTGAGGTCGAAGCCCAGGTCGGCGGCCAGGTCGTGGACGATCCCGCCCGGGGAGAGTCCGGAGATGAAGGCCGCGGCGCCGACGAAGCTCGGGTAGACGAGGGGGAGGGGGACGACGACCCGCCAGAACCGTCGTCCGATCAGGTCGGTACGGGTGGTTACCCAGGCCAGGGCGGTACCCAGGACCGCGGCGGACGCCGAGACGAGGACGGCCAGTTGCACGGTACGCCAGAGCGGGGAGAGCGTCCGGGGGCTGGTCAGGAGGGCCAGGGGAGATTCGGTGCCACCGATGACCCGCCAGGCCACGTAGCCGCCGGGGAGTGCGAAGGCGGCCGCCACGAGGACGGCTGCCACCGGGAGGAGAAGCTGGGGTCGACCGGGCCCCGCATGGACGCGGTCGACCCCGG
>OCVR010003187.1_pt1 | contig 11754 bp, 6 predicted proteins | sample 1539091 | NCBI WGS metagenome assembly OCVR01 (sample SAMEA3355530, study PRJEB22509) | marine metagenome | biome: marine; feature: coastal ocean; material: water | place: USA | collected 2010-08-07 | depth 16 m | reverse complement strand
CATGCCACCCGCTGTATTTTCCAACTCCTCGCCAGCAGTTAGCGACATTAAAAAATAACCATCTTCTCCATCGTGTTTCGAGGTAATCAAATCAATTCCAGTCTTAGCCCGCTTTGACTGAAAAGCGATCACGATGTCCCGGCTCAAATCACCTTCGTTGACTTCCATGCTTGCTCGTGCGTAATCACTTGAATGATTGACGACAACGAATTCATTTGGATGTGAATGGCTAGTGATTTTTTTCACTGGAATTTCACTTTTGATATCAAGCGTCAACGCAAACTTTCCAGTTGTTTTTTCGTTTTCAGACTTTGTCGATGTTGCCAGTGGAAAAACGTAAGTGGACCAATCGTGATCAACATCCAGCGGTTGATAGTAAACCACTTTGATGTGCTGCTCAGCGTGAGGCTGAATGGGGAACACCCTCATCTCAAAGGTCTTGTAATCAACCTGCTCCAGAAGCCCCGGATCTTTTTTTGTTCTCTTATAACTTTGGTAAATTTGCCGAGCTCGCTTCTTCTCCACCACCTCGCCAATCATCTCTTTACCATTGATGATCATGCTGAAGTTACTCACGCTTGCATTGACCGGAACAGGAAATGTGTAAAGGGCTTCAACAATTCTGCTTTCCGTGTTGAGGAAAACCTGATTTACCTCAGTGACGGCAATTCCGTTGTTAATGGTGACATTTATAATCTGCTCCTTGATCAACAGCCGCCCACCAAAACCACCTTTTGCGACCAGCAATCCCGAAGCATTTACCATCCCCGAGGGCATAACCCCGAGCACAAGTGCCACCAGCATGGCAGGCAACCAATAGCTGCGAAGACGGCTTCGACTACGATGCCCTTCCTCGTCAGTAAACATCTGTTCTTTTGAAACTTGCATTGGACTCTCCAGTAATTGGGACACTCGAAATGAGCATTGATTATCTGAGAACCTCTTATGCAATCCCCGTGCCACCCCACAAGAAAAACCTTAAGTTACTGACAGCAAAGAACTTAAGAAAACACCAAGAAACAAAACCTGCAAACCAGCGGTCGTGATGTACAATTAAAGAACATTCAAATGTACACCAAATGCTCGCCGGGAGTGCCCGATGCTTTTTACCGACGCCGAAAGAACGCTCGCGAAAACGATTGCCGAGATCTCTTTCGCCAATCCATTTCTGCCCAAGCGAGTGGAGCTGGAAAGGGCTGCTCTCGGAGATCAGTTCGACCCAAGCAGCCGCCCTTTTTGGTCATGGTCTCTGAACGATGAATTGGACCGCCCCAATCTTGTCCAACTCAGTAAAAAAGTGCTTTCCCTGACCGAAGGCATCAGAACAAAATTACTCAACGCGACGCAGGCGTCTGATGATGAATTGCTGCTCTATTCCGACTTAGTTTGGTACGCCCTCTACTACGAGCATTTCGCAGCCCGCATCAACCAACCCCATAACACAAAAGATGAGACTTTGGCCTGGGAGCGGTTTTTGGAATCGGTCGATTACTGGATGAAATTCAGCGACCGTACCATCCCAACTCACGACCAACCGGAACATATTTATGCTTGTCTTTATCAAGTCAAACGCGCATTTTTAAATATTTTTCATTGCGTCATTGGACGGTCATGGCCAATTTGTAAGTTGCGAGCAAATATCTGGGAATCCATTTTCACGCATGACATGCGTCGCAGTCGACAAACCCTGTACAGTTCCATGAATGAAGTTACGACTTTAGTGATTGGTAAAACGGGCACGGGTAAGGAATTGGTCGCCCGTGCTGTCGGGCTCTCACAATATATCCCTTTCGATAAAAACAAAAGACAGTTTACCGACGCTGCATCAGAATGCTTCTTCCCACTCAATCTTTCTGCATTTTCACCAACCCTCATCGAGTCAGAACTGTTTGGGCATGAAAAAGGTTCCTTCACTGGCGCTATTGCAAAACGGGTCGGCTGGCTGGAATCGGCTGGCAGGTATGGAACAGTATTCCTAGACGAAATTGGTGAACTCGACGTGAGCATTCAGGTCAAACTCCTGCGAGTTCTTCAGCAACGTCAATTTCAACGAATCGGTGAGAACAAGACTCTTGAATTTAAAGGAAAATTTATCGGCGCGACCAATCGAGATCTCGCTCGCGACATTGATAAAGGAACTTTTCGAGAAGACTTTTACTACCGCCTCTGCTCCGATGTCATTTCCACTCCCACACTGATCGAACAACTTATCGACCGCCCGTCAGAATTTGGGTTTTTAGTCGATTTCATTTGCCGGCGAATTGCCCCGGGCGACCACGAAGAAATTCGAGAGTCAGTCGAAAAGTGGTTTGAGTCTTCTGAGTTACACAATTATCGGTGGCCCGGAAATATGCGTGAACTTGAGCAATGCGTTCGAAATATTATCATTCACAACCATTACACTCCTCCCTCAAAAACAACTACTAGCCATTTTTCTAAAGCTATCGAAGAAGTAACGCTGACGTCCGAGGAATTGCTGTCCGAATATTGCGCAAAAGCCTACCGAAAATACGGCAGCTATGAAAAAGCCGCCGAAGTCCTTGGACTCGACCGTCGAACAGTGCGCGCCAAAGCGAATAAGACTAAAGGCAATTAAAGGAGCTCCGCTGATTTTCAGTTTCCCCAGCAACGCCATTGGTGTGAAGCTGGGTATCTAAATCACATTTTTTAGAACTTAATTAAGGGATATCGTTACCCCTGAGATCCATGCCTAGTTAGACTGACGTTTTCAAATTTTAAGCAAGCGATTTTTTTGCTTGACGATTCCCTCCGATCAGCTCGGAACTAACACTCCAGTCATCCGCTCCTCCCAGCTCTTAAAACGTTCAGTGGCAACATGGCTAAGTCATATTACGAACTATTAGACATCAGTGCCGATGCTAAAGAGCCGGAGATCCGACGCGCCTATCGCAACGTGTTGCGGAAGTATCACCCAGATCTCCATCCAAACCAACGAAGAGCCGCGAAACGATCTCGGCAACTAAATGCAGCGTTGGGAGTTCTAACCAACCCTGCCGAACGCACCCGCTACGATGCAAAACTTGAGAGAATTGAAAAACGAAAAAAAAAGGCGGAAGAGAAAAGTAAACGAAGAAATTCTAGTCAAAACACCCGCTCGACATCCCACAAGACCAATACGAATCAAAAAACTAAATCGAGCTCAAAGACCCGAACCAATCGCCAACCAGGACCACGTCCCGGATTTAAACAGCGCAGTGCGAATGGCTCAGCCAAAAACTCGACGGGGAAAAAACGCCAACGGCCTGGAGCTCCCAAATGGGAAAAGAAACGGGAGCGAAAGCGGCCCTGGAAAAAACCCGCCGCCGCCCCGTGGTCTCGCCGTGCTAAGCCGTTTAAACACACGCCCAAACCAGAGCTAGACTTTCAACACGGGCTTGCGGTCGGTCTTTTTGTCGGAGCAGTTCTGATAATACTATTGTTGGCGTTGCTGGTCGCCTTGGGTTTGATCGAGCTTAAAATGCTGTTTCATCGATGATCGAATTCTTCACATCACCTGCGAGGCAAACTACCTGTGAACGTGATACCCGGTCAGCAAAATCGACGACCATACTAAATCTTAATTCCATTTATTCGGAACCACGATTCCAGTAAATTACGAGGTTATGAGTTGATCGACCCGAGGCTACGATATCCAATCGTCCATCTGCATTTAAATCAGCGGCGCGTAGGTCTTCGCAAGCCATTTTGTTTTCATCCACAAAAAACGACTTCCACCCGTGATCCACGCCCTCGCCTGGTTCGGCAAAGTAAATCTTGATTCCAAATTTACCGTCCTCATTCGGTGCCCTCCAACCAGCCACAATCTGCTTTTCGCCGTTACCAAAAAAGTCCCCCACAGCGACCGCGTGGCCTTGGTTTAATTTTGAATCTAGCACGGTTCGTTGAGCGAATTGGCGCAGTTTATTTTTAACCGACATTTTTGTCTTATAGAGAACTAAGTCTGTTCCATGGAACGGTTCAATCGTGGCCAGAAATGAAGCTCCCGTCGCGTCTTGACCAAAACGAATCTCTCCGCCTCCCTTAACGCCAAGCAAGGTCTCTCGCTGCCATTGACCGTCACGATAACTGATTTGCTTCGCTCCCTCTCTCCCCAGATAAAATATAGATTCCGTCTCGGTGTCGGCGCGAGTCTTTGCGATATCAAAATTATGAGTCACATGGTAGTCAACGTCGATCACATTAATTTCCCATGGCTCCTCTGGCCCATCTACCATCTGGTACACCGACAACCGCACGCCTGCGCCCAATCCCTTTTTATTTCCGCGACCATGCAATGGAGCAACAACCAAGCCAAATTTATTATCTGACATTTTTAACCACCGCATGCGGTGGACAACCGGTTCATGATGAAGTCGGACCGGCGTCCAGCGCTCCTTACGATCAGGGCCCGGCACGAGATAAAAAACCGCACCTGAACCTTCGGTGTCGCCTGGGTTCCATTGGCCGCCGACTGCAATCTCGACTTTTCCATCACCGTCAATGTCTCTCGCCGCTATACAAACGTTATCTCTTTCCGTCAAATTCTCTGCGATCACAAATCGCTTCCAATCCGGATTGCGATACCATACAAACTGCTTTTTATCGGCCAGCAAAATATCAGGCCGACCGTCTCCATCGACGTCACCAATCGCCGTCCCGTAACCGATGATGACCTGCGAGTCGATTGTCTCAGGTTGAAATGCAACGGGTGGCTTCACCTGAGCGTCCGTCGATGCCTCAAACACCCCCAGTCCAATTAGTAAACTGGTGATCAATATTTTGGCTGCGTTCATTACCTAACCTAAATTTTTACTGTTTTACCAATTGAATTGAGAGCGATCCTTACTTGGATGGCTCCCAACGGAATGCCTGCCTAGTTAGTTTAACACCACCTACGTCGAGAGTGAATTTTGAAGCTTCGCGATGCGTTGCTCCACAAAATAAAATTTACCCACTGCCTCAATAATTAGAAACTCGCAAGGTTCAAATCGACACCAGAGCAGACAGCACCGTCAAAACGACTTCAAAAACTGTTGATATAACGCCTAAAAACCGAGTTTACGGAAGAAATAGAATTCTCTAACATCCCCACCGCAAACTGAATTACATTTCCCACGCGATCCCCGCCCACCTAAGTCATCAAGAAATTAAGGCAGATTCGATGGCAACTCAAATCTCTCCAACAAGCGAGCCTCGGAATTGGTCTGCCCTGATTGGCCGCTGCTACATGAACCCCTTTTTGGATTACTCGCTGATCGGAGCTGCGATCAGTATTCCATTTGTGATTTGGGTGCTTATTCAGCCGTCGATCACTCCTCAAGATTTCAAGACAAAAGTCATTGTCTTCTTGTTTTTTAATTACGCACATTTTGCCGCATCGACAGTCCGCCTATATACCAAACCTGGAGAAATCCCGTCTCGTACTTGGGCGACGGTTTGGCTCCCGCTAATCGCCATCAGTATTACCACACTTTGCGTAGCGTACCCAAAAATTCTTGGTGATCAACTTTGGGCGCTATACATCACCTGGTCACCGTACCACTACGCCGCTCAAGCCTACGGGCTGGCTCTAATGTACTGTTATCGAACTGGAGTTTTTTTAGATGCTGCAGAAAAACGGATGTTCTGGATGATATGCATGCTACCGTTTATTCGAGCTGTCCTGCAGGCCAAAGAAGGCGGTATCAATTGGTTTATCGATCTCTCTCAGTATCCAGCTCTCAACGATTCCATTGAAATTGCCGCCATTGTTTTAGCGGTCTTAATTTTTACACTTCCTATTATTTGTTTCTTTCGATTTCAAGATAAAGGAAAAACGCTTCCCTTGATTTGCTGGCTTCTCTTGGCGATGAATGGCCTTTGGTGGGTCACGCTTTCGTACGAAGACGCATGGTTTTGGGCCTCCATTTTTCATTCACTTCAATACATCGTAATCGTTGTGATCGTCCACACGAATGACATGATGAAGCGTCCTAAAAATGACAAGGGAAAATTATTTCATGTGATGTCGTTCTATGCCATGAGCATGCTTCTCGGCATGTTCCTCTTTATTGGCTGGCCGTGGATTTATTATGCATGTGGTTTTAGTTTGGAATCCGCAATCCTCATGACAGCGGCAACCATTAACATTCACCACTTCATGGTAGATGGCTACATTTGGCGTTCGAAGAAAAAGAAAAAACCGATTGCGACAGCAACGTGATACCGCCTCGGTGTAACTGGAAGTTCGAGAAACGACCCTTGCTCAACGAATCTTGATTGAAAATAGATTTGCGTCTTTCATCACAAACCGAAATCGAACCGGTCGCTTGGCCAGTTGACTCAAGTCCGTCTTCCCTTGCCAAGACGCAACTTCTTCGAGACTGTCGCCAATCAAAACATCTGATTCAGCCAAAGTGAAACCAGGGATCGGGTTGCCATTTTGATCCTGAATTTCGACCTGAACCGATCCGGCCGCACTGGTCGACATATTCAACGTCAACTCGCGACTCGCTTCGAACTGAATGACAGGTAAAGCCAGTGAAGAACCAGTAGCTTTGTTTACTAATCGCTTCTCAAGATTCGATTCCATCGTCAGTAATAACTCGTCCGAACGCAGACCATCGCAAATCACGGTCGCGGCTCCACAATTGGCAAGTCGAGCGATTTCCCAATCGCAAAGCGCTCTTCGCACCACCAGAACATCATCAGCCAGCCCCAAAAACGGCTCATTCTCACGACTCGTCGGCGGGTAGTCTTCACCGAACAGCAGATCTCCAAGTGCAAGTTCAATGCCACCCTTGCCCGCCTCCCCACCCTGTCCGACTAATTTCCCATCGAAGTAAATTTTCACTAGCCCGTCGAGCCACGTGACGGCAACGTGATGCCTCCTGCAATCTCCCGACTCTACACTCCATACGCCGGTCTTAGCAATTGGCACACCGCAGCGAACACCACCACCAAAAAAACGAATGGAGCCTTGTTCATCCGTATCGCCTCCAGAATTGACATCAAAAATTAATTCATCACTTTGGGGAGGACCTCCGTTATAAGACGAGAATAGACGTCGATGCCCCGCCGGAATATTTCGCAGATGAACCGCAAGAGTCACCGCGTTTCCCAATGATTGTGTATCCGGCAATCTAATGGATGTTGGCTTGCGAAATTGGATTGCCTGCTTGCCAATCATTAATTTTTTACTTGCTAACTTGATGACGGGCCGAGAAGATTCCGCAAACTTAATTCGATGTTCCTGCAACTCTTTTTCCGTCAATTTTGGAAAGGTCAGTGGACGTGTTGTGAATTCTCCTCCGCGATATTTAGAGGCTAACGAAGCAAAGCCATCGGTCCTTAACTTATACCGCTGAAGATACGCAGTCGGCTGACCGTAATTTTTTTGAATATAGATTGACATTTCGCTATCCCCAGTCGGGACAATACCAAGTGCAGAATAATTCGCTCGCGACACCCAGTTTTCGAGGCCCATCCCAGGTCTTACCAATGATTCCAAGAAAGTACGCTGGTACTGATTGCCACCACGCGAGGTCAGTAAAACAGAATCTGAAATGTCACCAAAATACCCTGCATCCACACCTACCCGCTTAGCCTCCGTAGGAGTGAGCACTTGTCGTCCCGGCATGAATCTCGCAGCAATTCCAATGTAATGATGTGGCGCTCGAAAATAGGGATGCGTTTGGTTCGTATAAAGATGCTCCATCGGCGCTTCGCCAAACCCCATCTCTTCCGGAGTTGACCAATTTATAAAATCATCGGAAGTTGTTCGACTAATCGTGCGAAACCCTCCGTAATTCGTCTTCGTCCAAGTTCGGAAATAACAAACATATTGGCTTTCAATTTCTGACCAAAAAGAAACATTCTGAGAATCAAATACCCCTTTTGTAAAAACCGGATCCTGTTTTAATCGACTCCAATGAATTCCATCGGGTGATGTAAACGCTATTAAACCGTCCGCACTCCCGCCAAGTGCCTTGTAACGATGCTCAGATTTAACAGCGGGGTTTCGATCAAAAAATGGACTGAAATTATGGGAACCCGGCGTTTCCCCCTGAAGCACGATGTTGTTTGCTTTATTACCGGAATGTTCAAACAAACCAAGATCTGGTTTAGTCCAGTCAATTCCATTTTCACTTTCGGCATAACACGTCACTTCTAAATCGCTGCAATCGCCACCTGCTTCAGGTAGCCCCCGATAGTACATTCGATATTTTTGATCATCTTTAAAAACCGTTACATACCCGCAAAATGGGCCCTCCCATGGACGATCAAACTCCAATGCTGATTCAGCAGCTTGTGGATGGTGTAAATCAAAATGAACGTCGCGTTTATTTTCAATCAAATAATCATCGACAAATAACTCGCGGCGAGTTCCAAGACGAACGGGCGTTTTCTTTTCCAACTTCGCTTCCGAGACACCATTCGAAATTTTAACTTTGGCTAAATAAATACTCGTCTTGCCCTCATGGGACGCGTAATAGCTGATCCACAGGAAATCATCATGCCAGACCATTCCGGGGTAACTTGTATCTCCCCCCGAGGGGAGCTTAAGGATCGAACGCATCGAACCTTGCTCGACATCCAATTGCAGCAATTCAGTTCGAACGGGAGCATCGTAGAGTCGCCCCACAGCAAGCCATTGACCATTAGGAGTCTCGATGAAATTTGGGCCACCTAACCGCTGCCCAAGATCTTTCCATTGCCACTCCCGATAAGGAGGTTTCGAAAATCCCAACATCGCAGTGTTTTTTGTTTTTCCATCACGGCGGTGAAGACAGTACGCCGTAGCTTCACTGTCAAAGCGTATTCTTGCTTCCGTCGGCCATTCTCCATCGTTCAATAAATCAGCCACGACCGTCTCGTAGGTTCGACCGTCCCGGGTCTTTAGCAACGAACTTGCATTGGCACGGTCAGGTGCACCATAAGCAACACCAAATGAATCCTCGCCATGACGAGTCGTTCGCCATAACCATCGACCCGGAGCAATCACGATCTCTGGGTCGGAAAACTGAACCCCATCGTCACTAAAACAAACAAACGTTCCAGTGCTTTTGCCAGGAATTTGAGCGCCCCCGAGAACCATCAATTTTCCATCGGGCATTTCCGTTAACGCGGCATCGCGGAGATCAAAATTAGCGTCTTCGATAAGACTGGCTGAGCCCCAGTTTTCTCCGTCGACGGAGGCAAGCACTCGCAATTTTCCCAAATCGCCAGCGTGACCCTTTCCCTCCCGAAAGGCACAATAGAATTTACCTTTCCAGTGAATGAGATCTGTAAAAGCGTTGTGAGGAGCCTGGTCCCAAATCTTGGCCACCGAAACTAACTCCGCACTCACCCTGGTTTCCGATTCGTTAGTTTGTGCGATGCCTGTAGCCACGAAGGCCTGTAGCAAAACAGTAATTGCCGCAACGCGATGAAAATAAACTGCTCCGACCATTCTGTTCACCCATGCCGAGAATATGTGATTGATTGAATTTATTCTAAGGCAATAAAAACAACATTACGAACTGAAAAACAGATCTATTCCTTCGCCGACTTGGAACTAGACGCCTGTTCCACCCCAGATTCAATCGCAGCGATTTTCGCCAACGCAATCGAATTCGCTTTGGCTTGAGATACCTGATCGGTATTGAGATCAGCGTATTCAATTCCCCAGAGGGCCTCGGCAAAGCCATCGCTGCCAAGGCGAACGCCTTCCTTCGATAACTTCAATGCCAAAAATGGCTTCTCTTTAAGCAAATATAACTCACCTTCGAACCCCGCCCCTGTCGACGTGCCCCGCATAAGAATCGGACCGATGAAACCTCCATCCTCCCTTTCGATTAACTCCCTCTCCGAAATCTCAAAATCGAGATTCCCCAAACGCATGGTTCCATCCACTGTGGTTAATTCTTTATCCGTATCTGCCTGCTTCTCAGTCCGCCATGTTCCATCGATTTTCCCGGGAACTAAACAATCCGGAATCGCCAACCAGTCAGTAGCTTTGAAATCTCGCCAGGTCGTTACGACAGCGTCTTTTTTAACGACGTGGCCTAGTTGCCCTTCACACATCTCCAATTGAACCAGAGGCTCCCACTTGTCAATGAAACACATGTCAATCTGGAAGTCCACTTTTCGTTTTAGATCGGCATGCAAATCGGCTCCGAGTGTTCCTATAATTCTCTGTTTTAAAACACCCGATGGCTGATCTTGAAAAGAATCACTTATCCCAGTCTCTATCTGAATATTATCTGCACCGAAACGAATTTCACCGAGGTTGACAATTGAATCTTCATTGAACTCAAGGTCTCGAAACGACATCTCGTTAACATTGAACTCTAATTCCGTGGCTGTATTGATAAACCTTAAGTTTGGAAAGCTAATTTCTTTTATTATTACTTTTTCTAAATCTAAAGGAGTACCCCCTACCTCTTCTACAACAACTTCATCTCCCTTCATTTCGAATGACGGATCAATGTAATAGACACCCGACTCAGCACTTAAACGATCGATCACTAATTGCTTGTTTTCAAGCATGTCAACGATTCCATTGAATTCAAACTGCAAGTTTTTGACATCAGACCACTCACCCTGGTTGTTCTTGACCCGCAATCGATCAATTGAAAACCCTTCTGATGGATTACCGCAGAAATTCTCCATTTCGAAGCTCTCAGAATGAGTGGTCAAACCGTCGATTGAGTATTCACCAACGTTCTGAACAGATCCGTCGAGGTAATGAAAGTCTGACATCACCGCATCTTTTAGTTTTGAAGCCTTACCCGTTTCAATATCGATAAATGTCAAATCAGAAAATTCAATCAAATCAATCCGGACTTCTTTAAAGAAATCTACAGATTCGCCAGAGTTCGTTTTTTGTACTCCGGCGGGCGGGGCACCGTTTAATTCTTGTTCGATCGATTGCATATCCAATTCTGATTCAGGATCAGAACGAAAATAAAAGGTACCGCTCTCCACTGAAAATTCCTCGACAATCAACCGTCTGTCATCTCGAAACAAATCACCGATTCCGTTAAATCGAAACTCAACATTTTCAATCTTCGAAACTTGCTCAACAGAATCATTCTGAAAAGTAATTTCTTCGACATGGAAACCACTGGAAATCGATCCTGAAAGGCCCCGAATCTCCACCCCTTCATTGCCTTCAATCATGGCCTCAACAAGTTTCAGCGGTGCAGAAGAATAGAAGACGGTGTAATAGCCAAAGCCAATGACAACGATCAATCCCAGAACAACCACGCTGAAACAGCTCAGGCATCCAAAAACACATCCCTTCGAGCCTTGTTTCTTTTCACTAAAATAAGCCTCAGGAATCAACTCGGTTGCTGCCTTATCATCGTGCATATCTGACATCACTTACTCGCATGTTAAAAAAACGCAAACTCGGCAATTAAAGTTGCCCTAGACGACAAATCGGAATCCCCAACCCATCCCCAACCCGTGACGGGTTAACACAATCTCGATTCTAGAATTGCAGTGAATTGCCTTTGAGTCGACCAGCCTACGAACCGAGGCCGACGTGAACGATAGCGAAGTCCCGTAGCTTACAAGAAATCATCACTCCACCGCCCTAGCCAATCTCTCCATTCGTTTACGGCGATCTTTTCTCAGTACCAATTCCCGACTTTGGGCTGAACTTCTGAATCTCCACCATTGCCCATCCGAGCGCTTGCCCAACCTCCATATAGGTCTCTGCATTATGATTGTAATGGTAACCCTGACCACTGGGAGATATCTCTTTGTCTCTCCAAAAAGGCCGGGCAT
>OCVR010003185.1_pt1 | contig 11758 bp, 7 predicted proteins | sample 1539091 | NCBI WGS metagenome assembly OCVR01 (sample SAMEA3355530, study PRJEB22509) | marine metagenome | biome: marine; feature: coastal ocean; material: water | place: USA | collected 2010-08-07 | depth 16 m | reverse complement strand
GCGTCTGCCAACGGATGATCTCCTGGACCATGTTGCGGATCAGATCTGGATTCGCAACCAACTTGTCGTATTGCTCTGGGAACGTATTTAGTCCATAGACACTGCCGCTCATCGTGTTCCGAGTGGTGTCGTTGCCTCCGACGATCAGCAGGAGCAGATTGCCCAGGTGCTCTGCAGCAGACATGTCCTTCGTCGCCTCGCCGTGCACGAGCATCGAGACGAGATCGTCACCCGGGTTTTCGCGGCGCTCTTCCCACAGCCCCGAGAAGTACTGCACGCACTCCATGAGTTCCTCCTGACGTTGCTCATGGGATTCAATGACGCCGCCCGGCTCGGGGATCGCGAAGACAATGTCGGACCAGCGGGCAAGCTTCTTGCGATCCTCGAACGGAAAGTCGAACAACGTTGCCAACATCCGCGTCGTCAACTCAATGGAGACGGTCTCGACCCAGTCGAACGTTTCGCCCACGGGGAGCGACTCGAGCACTTCAACTGTCCGCTCTCGAATGAGGGATTCAAGATTCATCAGGTTCTTCGGCTGCACCGCCGGCGTCACCGTCCGGCGCTGCGCTCGATGCTCCGGCGGGTCCATCGCAATGAATGCTGACGTCTGTGCCCCCACGGCGCCCGGCTCCTCAGTCGGGACGCCCAACGTGATGCCGCTGGCCGACGAAAACGTCTGCCAGTCACCTTCGACCGCTTTGATGTCGTCGCCCTTGGTCACTGACCAGTACCGGCCTGCGGTCTCGATCTCGTTGAAGTGGATCGGGTCTTCGTTCCGCAATCGCTCGAAGTAGCGGTGATAGCGATCGTCTGCGTACAGGTGGGCGTTCAACGGGTTGATGTCCTCGATGGCCAGCTCGTCCGCCGGGGCGACGTCGGCGCCCTTCTCGGCCTGCTCTTGCTCAGGCGAACGGAAGCCCGCTGGTGGCCACTGGATCTCCGTGTCGTTACTGGTGTCGGTGTCAGTCATCGTCATCCCCTCGTCGATGTCACTACGCGCAGGCCAAATGTGTTGGCACGCCGTTCCAAAGAGTAGCGAGTCGCGCAGAGCGGCACCGGTTCGAGGGTGCCCCGCCCGCCACCATGCTTGACACATCTAGATGATTGTGTCAGCGTGCTCATGCTGACACATCAGACACAAAATGTCAGCCACCACGTCGTCCCCCCTGCACCCAGGAGCATCCATGGAGCCCACACGCATTCTCATCACGGGCAGCAATAGCGGCTTCGGCCGACTCGCTGCGCTCACACTCGCGAAGCAGGGACACCACGTCATCGCGACGATGCGTAACCTTGCCAAGGGCGACGACCTGCTTGCAGCAGCCGAGGGCCTCGACATCGAAGTGCGTCACCTCGACGTATGTCGTCCCGAGTCAGTCAACGACGCCCTGGCCGATGCCGGGTCGATCGACGTCCTCGTCAACAACGCAGGTTTCGAAGTACAGGGCGCGCTCGAACTCATCGACGACGAGTTGATGCACCGCCAACTCGACACCAACGTTGTCGGCCCGTTGCGAACAATCCGCGCCGTCATGCCGGCCTGGCGCGCCCGCGGGCATGGCGTCATCGTCAATGTCAGCAGCGTGGTCGGAATCGCAACGTCGCCATTCGGTGGCGCGTACGCCGCATCAAAACATGCCCTCGAAGCGATGACCGAAGCCCTGTACTGGGAGGCAACCCCGGCCGGTATCCGAGTCCACCTCATCGAGCCCGGCCGCTTCCCGACAACCGACTTCGGGGCCAACATCGTCCGTCCGAGCGGATGGGAAGGATCCGACTTCGAGGCCAAAGCACTCACGCTTCGCGCGGCACTTGGCAGCCTCGACTCCGATGGCCCACAGAATCCACAAGACGTGGCCGATGCAATCGCCAGCGCGGCACTCGACGCGACAACACCGTTCCGCACCCTGGTCGGCGCCGACGCTGAGATGATCGTCGGCGCCAAGTTGTCCATGCCATTCGAAGACTTCGAAACGGCGATGCGCTCAACCATTAACTGGTACGACTGAGCACCAACGGCGCCTGCGGCCTACTGGCGTTTTGTGTCGTTCGATCGAGGTGTCGGACCGGGCTTGACGACGAACCGGTGATCTTCCAGGAGCTCCAGCAGGTCATAGGCGCTCACGATTCCGACAGCAGCATGGTGCTCGGTGACGACGAGGTGGTGAAACCGATGGTTGCGCATGATGCGCGCGGCGATGTGCGGCTTCTCGTAACGAGGCACGGTCAACACCGGCGACGTCATGAAACTGCTCACGGGCGCACCATCGGGCAGATCGTGGAGAAGGTCAGCAGCTGTGACAATGCCCACTGCCGCCCCGTCACTGTCCACGATCGGCAGTGCGGACACCCGATGCTCGGCCATCAACTGGCGGACGTGCCCTCTGGTCTGATGCGGCGTCCCGGTCATCACTGGGTGCCGCATGATCTGATCGATGTCGACGTTCATCGGACCACCAACTCAGCGACCGCTGCAGCGACCCTATCTGCCACCTCAGCGTAGAGAGCCGCCTCAGCGTCGCAGCCCACGCTGACATAGTGCGCCTCGATGTCAAGGGCCAACCCGTGCGCCCTGACGACCGCTGCGCTTCGAGCTTCGTCGGACAACGAGGCCACCCGTGCATCGACGAGCTCGGCGCCAGCTCGCGTCGCTTCACTCTCAGCATCGGGCCACTGTTGCGAGAGCATCGTCCAGGCGAGCACCGCTTCGGCGGCGCTTTCCTCGGATTCACCAGCCACAGCGAAAGCTGCCGTCATTCGAAGGTGGTAACTGAATTGGCTTGCGGCGAGCCTCGAAAGTTCGAGGCCGGTCGATGGATTGGCTGCAAGGGGCACTGTTGTCATTCGGAATCCTCCTCGGTGTGCGGTCAAGTTCCAGCTTGCCCAACGACGACGCCAGCGGACAGGGCCCATGGTCACGACCATCGACAGTCAGGACTTTGGACTCTCTGAGGAACCCGCTGACGCGCACATGCTGTCGCTATGCCCTCTGCCTGCATCGATGGAAATGAGGCCGCAGCACGCGTTGCCTATGCGTTGTCAGAGGTCGTGGCCATATATCCGATCACGCCGGCGTCACCGATGGGCGAACTGGCAGACGTCTGGGCCACCACCGATCGACCCAACCGCTGGGGCAGCGTCCCAGAGGTCATCGAGATGCAGTCCGAAGCCGGAGCTGCGGGCCTGCTCCACGGAGCGATCCAGACCGGAGCGCTCGCCACGACGTTCACGGCCTCCCAGGGCCTGCTGCTGATGTTGCCGAACATGTTCAAGATCGCGGGCGAACTGACCCCGACAGTGATCCACGTTGCGGCGCGATCGTTGGCGACCCATGCGCTGTCGATCTTCGGCGACCACAGCGACGTGATGGCAGCGCGGTCGACCGGCTTCGCGATGTTGTGCGCAAGCTCGGTGCAGGAAGCACACGATTTCGCCGCAGTATCCCACGCCGCCTCGCTGCGCACCCGCGTCCCGTTCCTGCACTTCTTCGATGGATTTCGGACCTCACACGAGATCAACCGCATCCAATTGCTCGACGACGATGTGCTGGCCGAACTCGTGCTGCAGGAGGACGTCACAGCACACAAGCTGCGCCGCCTTCGTCCAAGCGCGCCGGTGGTGCGCGGCACCGCTCAGAACCCGGACGTGTTCTTCCAAGCCCGCGAGGCCGCAACACCCTTCCATGAGTCGGTTCCCCACTCCATCGCCGAACTCTTCGACAAATTGGCGACTGCAACCGGCCGCCGCTACGGGTTAGTCGATTACACCGGAGCACCAGATGCAGAGCGAGTGATCGTCATCATGGGCTCAGGCGCGGGCGCCTGCCGCGAGACCGTCGACCACCTCGTTGCCGGCGGCGAACGAGTCGGGGTGGCGACAATCCGCCTCTTCCGACCCTTCCCGGTCGAGGGGTTTCTCGCCGCGCTGCCGGAATCCGTCCGATCGATCGCAGTCCTCGACCGGACCAAAGAGCCCGGGTCGGTGGGCGAACCACTTTTCCAAGACGTCGTGACCACCCTGGCGGAATCAGAACGAAACGGCGTCAAGGTCATCGGCGGTCGGTACGGGCTCGGCTCCAAAGAATTCAACCCAGCGATGGTCGACGCTGTATTCCGCGAACTCGATGCGGCATCACCGAAGCGGCGCTTCACCGTCGGGATTATCGATGACGTCAGCGAATCAAGCCTCACCGTCGACAACTCGTTCCGTCTCGACACCCACAACCAATCGGCGGTGTTTTACGCCCTGGGCAGCGACGGCACCGTCGGGGCGAACAAGTCGACGGTCAAGATCATTGGATCGAAGACGCCCATGTATGCCCAGGGCTACTTCGTCTACGACTCCAAGAAGGCCGGGTCGATGACGGTCTCGCACCTGCGGTTCGGACCGGATCCGATTGAGTCAACGTACCTCATCGGTGAGGCCGATCTCGTTGCATGTCACCAATTCGGTCTCCTCGACCGCTTCGACGTCACCGCGGCCGCGCTCCCCGGCGGAACGTTGCTCCTCAACTCTCCGTACGGCCCTACTGAGGTTTGGGCCCATCTCCCCAGTCGGGCTCGACGGGCGATCATCGACAAAGGGCTGCACGTCTTCACCGTCGACGCCGCGAGAATCGCCGCAGAACTCAAGATGCCCGGGCGCATCAACATGGTGATGCAGCCGTGCTACTTCGCCCTCACCGACATCCTTCCGCTCGACGACGCCATCGCTGCGATCAGCCAGTCGATCAGCGACACCTACGGACGGCGCGGACATTCGATCGTCGAACGAAATCAGCAAGCGGTCACACGAGCACTCGCCGAATTGCAGGAGGTCTCGGTGCCAACCGAACACTCCGATGCAATCGTCGATGGTCCGGGCGCGCTCATCGCCAGCGCCCAGCACGCCGACGCCGCATTCATGGACCGCGTGACGGCAACACTCATCGCTGGGCAGGGTGACCTCCTGCCCGTGTCGGCGCTGCCAGTCGACGGCACTTTCCCCACCGGCACGACACAGTTCGAGAAGCGCAAACTCGCAGCCGAGCTCCCCATCTGGGAGCCAGATCTCTGTATCGACTGCGGAAAGTGCGCAATCGTCTGCCCCCACGCCGCCATCCGCATGAAGGCATTCTCCGCCGCCGCCACCGCAGACGCCCCCAACGGATTCCTCAGCAAGCCGTTCCGGTCACGCGAGCTCGACAATCACCGCATGACGATCCAGGTCGCTCCCGACGACTGCACCGGCTGCGGTATCTGCGTCGACGTTTGCCCGGCAAAGGACAAGACCGAGATCAAGCGCAAGTCGATCAACATGGCTCCAGCGGAGGAACATCGCGACGTCGAACGCGAGCGTTGGGACTTCTTCCGGTCGATCCCTGAACTTGAGCGGTCGTTGATCGGGCATGACTCAGTGAAGAACTCTCAGCTCCTCGAGCCGCTGTTCGAGTTCTCCGGAGCGTGTTCAGGTTGCGGCGAAACGCCGTACCTCAAGTTGTTGACCCAGCTGTTCGGCTCACGGCTCGTCGTCGCCAATGCCACAGGATGTTCGTCGATCTTCGGCGGCAACCTGCCAACAACGCCGTGGTCGCAGACCGGCGACGGTCGGGGCCCGGCATGGTCGAACTCCTTGTTCGAGGACAATGCCGAGTTTGGTCTCGGCATGCGCCTCGGCATCGAGCATCACCAGTCCGAAGCGCGGCGGTTGGCGCTCGAACTCACCGATGACATCGGGGCCGACATCGTCGAGGCAATCCTCGCCAACACGCACGCCACCGAGGACGGCGTCGACGAACAACGACGACGCATCGCTGACCTCAGTTCACGCCTGATCGAGATCGACAGCGAGCCGGCTCGTCGGCTCGCAGCGATTGCCGACGAGTTGACCTCAACAAGTACCTGGATCGTCGGCGGCGACGGATGGGCGTACGACATCGGATTCGGCGGCGTCGACCAAGTCCTGTCCAGCGGACGCAACGTCAACTTGCTCGTCTTGGACACCGAGGTGTACTCCAACACTGGCGGCCAAGCTTCGAAGGCCACACCGCTCGGCGCCATCGCCAAGTTCGCGACCGCGGGGAAGAACACCGGGAAGAAGGATCTCGGCGACGTCGCGAGACAGTACGGCAACGTGTACGTCGCGCAGGTCGCCATCGGCGGAAGTGACATTCAGACCGTCAAGGCGCTGATGGAGGCCGACGCGTGGAACGGTCCTTCCCTCGTCATCGCGTACTCGACCTGCATCGCTCACGGCATCGACATGACCACGTCGATGACCCACCAGAAACAGGCGGTCAAGTCTGGCTACTGGCCGCTGTACCGCTATCGCCCGTCAACGGACGAACACGAGCATCCGTTCCACCTGGATTCGGCGGCGCCGAGCATTCCGCTGCGCGAGTTTGCGCTGCAGGAGGCGCGCTACGCGATGCTTGCCCGTTCTGATCCCGAGCGGTCAGACATGCTGCTCGATCTCGCACAGGACGCGATCGACGAGCGGTGGCGGTACTACGAACAGCTCAGCTCCGTCGAGCGCCGCATTCCGAGCGTGCACCACGACGGTGTTGAAACAGCCGTCGAAATCTTCCAGCAACCCGCGACGTTCGATGACCGAGAGGATCAGCGATGACCGACTTGCACACCGACTATTTGGGGCTTCGACTCAGGTCACCGATCGTGGCATCGCCAAGCCCGTTGACCGGCGAGGTCGACGGGATGATCGAGCTTGAGCAGCACGGCGTCGGCGCGATCGTGCTGCCGTCCCTGTTCGAAGAACAGATCGAGCACGAAGCCAACGAAATCGACCGACTGCTGTCAGTCAACGCCGACAGCTTTGGTGAGGCGGCTAGCTTCTTCCCCGACATCAACCATGAGTCGGGCGTCGATCGGTACATCGCCCTTGTCGAGTCGGCAAAGCAAGCCGTCGACGTCCCGGTGATTGCGAGCCTCAACGGTGCAAGCATCGGCGGCTGGCTCCGCTACGGCACCTTGCTCGAAGAGGCCGGGGCAGATGCCATCGAGGTCAACCTGTACAACGTCGCCGCCGACCCGATCGTTTCATCCACGTCCCTCGAGTCAGAACAGTTCGGGCTGATCGCGATCTTGGCCGACGAACTGAACATTCCACTCGCGGTGAAGATTTCGCCGTTCTACTCGTCACTGGCCTCGTTCCTCGTGAGCGTGCAGGAAGCCGGAGCGGCCGGCGTCGTGATGTTCAATCGCTTCTACCAACCGGATCTCGACCTTGAGACGTTCAGGGTTCAGCCTCGGTTGTCGCTCAGCTCACCGGAGGAACTCCGTCTGCCGCTGCGCTGGACCGGCATCATCCGCGAGCATCTGTCGATGTCGATTGCTGCGTCCACCGGTGTCCACAGCGGATTCGACGTTGCCAAGCTGCTGCTCGTTGGCGCCGACGTTGCAATGGCCACATCGTCGCTGCTGCGCAACGGTGCATCGCATGTCGCCACGATGGAGGAGCAGCTGCGGGACTGGATGGTCGAGCACGACTACGAGTCGGTCGAGCAGATGCGCGGTGCCGTCCGCAGCGACGCGTCGGCGGACCCGGCAGCATTCGAGCGGGCCAACTACATCGGCAACCTTGCCAGCTACTCCAGCAAGCACTCCGGAGCACATTCGATTGGGCTGCACTCGCGCTCATCGGCGGACGTGAGACCGTTTACCTCGTGACCGAGTCACGGGCGTTCAGCGCTGCGTGCGCCGCCGCAAGACGTGCGACGGGCACCCGGAACGGTGAGCAGCTCACATAGGTCAGCCCGTAGCTGTGACACAGCGCGATCGATGCCGGATCACCGCCATGTTCGCCGCACACACCGGCAATCAGGTCAGGGCTCAACGTGCGAGCCGACGACAACGCCGTGTCGATGAGCTTGCCAACACCCTTCGCATCAAGTGTTGCAAAGGGGTTGGCTTCAAGGATGCCTCGATCGAGGTAGTTGCTGAGGAAGCTCGTTTCAGCGTCATCGCGACTCATCCCAAACGTCGTTTGCGTCAGATCGTTCGTGCCGAACGAGAAGAAGTCGGCGTGCGCCGCGATCTCCTCCGCGACAAGTGCCGCGCGCGGAATCTCGATCATCGTGCCAATGACGACGGGCACCTCGATATCTCGTTCAGCCATCACTGCGTTGGCCTCGGCCTCGATGACCGCACGCTGCGCGGCAAGCTCCGCTGCCTCGCACACCAGTGGCACCATCACCTCAGGCCGTGCGTCGATGCCCTCGGCGGCCACTTCGGCAGCGGCTTCGAAGATGGCACGCGCTTGGATACGCGTGATCTCGGGGTACAGCATGCCGAGACGGACGCCGCGCAGGCCGAGCATCGGGTTGGACTCACGGCGACTGTCGACTTGGCCCAACAGCGTCGTTGCTGAATCGAGTTGCGCGAGCAACTCGTTCATCGTGGCCAGATCGGGCGCAGAGCGAAGCCGCAGCTGCAGGTCCATGATTTGGCTCTGCAACTCGTCCCGGCTTGGCAGGAACTCGTGCAAGGGTGGATCTAGCAGGCGGATGACCACTGGCTGGCCGTCCATCGCTCGAAACAACTCGATGAAATCATGACGTTGGAACGGAAGTAGTTCGGCAACGGCAGCGTTGCGTTCGGGCTCTGTTGGCGCGGTGATCATCCGCTGGACAACCGGCAGTCGGTCGACACCGAAAAACATGTGCTCGGTGCGGCAGAGTCCAATTCCCTCGGCGCCAAGTTGGCGGGCGCGTTGCGCGTCTCCTCCCTCGTCGGCGTTGGCTCGGACGCCCAGCGTCCGAATTTCGTCGGCCCAGCCGAGTAGCTGCGCCAACCATGGATCATCGAGATCGGGATCACTCGTCTCGACCCGCCCGGCGAACACCTCGCCGGTGGTCCCGTCCAGCGAGAGCCAATCGCCTTCGACGAACTGGTCGTCGTTGACGCTGACGATGCGGGAGCTGAGATTGATCTTCAGTTCCGACGCACCCACGATGGCGGGCCGCCCAAACTGGCGCGCGACGAGCGCCGCGTGGCTGGTCCGGCCGCCACTGGACGTCAGAATGCCAACCGAGGCGAGCATGCCGTGCACATCGTCCGGACGGGTCTCGGGACGGACGAGGACCACCGACCGGCCCTCCTCGGACCAGCGGACAGCCAGGTCGGGATCGAACGCGATCTGGCCGACTGCAGCGCCGGGAGACACGTTGAGCCCGCTGGCAATCTTCGTTGCGTCGGCCTTCGCCGATGCCCGGAACTGAGGATGCAGAAGGGACTCAAGGTGCTCAGGGGTAATCCGTGACACCGCCTCCTCACGGTCGATGACGCCTTCAGCAACGAGGTCAACTGCGATACGAACCGCGGCCTGCGCCGTGCGTTTGCCATCGCGGGTCTGCAGCACCCAGAGGTTGCCGCGCTCGACGGTGAACTCCATGTCCTGCATGTCGCGGTAGTGACCCTCGAGCCGTTGCGCGATCTGGGTGAACTGCTCGCTCATCTCCGGCATGACGTCGGCGAGTTCCTCGATGGGACGGGTCTGGCGGATACCGGCGACGACGTCTTCTCCTTGGGCGTTGACCAGGAAGTCACCTTCGATTCCCGGTGCTCCGGTGGTTGCGTTGCGCGACATCGCGACTCCGGTCGCCGAATCGTCGCCGAAGTTGCCGAACACCATCGCAACGATGTTGACCGCGGTTCCGAGATCGTCGGCGATGTTGGCGGCACGGCGATAGTCCTGTGCTCGCTGGCCTTCCCAGCTCTCGAACACCGCGCGAATTGATGCCTTCAACTGCTCGAGCGGGTCGGTCGGGAACGGCGCGGCGGCACGGCGGAGGACCACTGACTTGAATGCGTCGATCACCCCGGTCAGGTCGGCAACGGACATTGCTGAGTCCTCGCTGACCCCCGCGCGTTCGCGCGCTGCCGTGAGCACCCGCTCAAAATGTTCATCGGCCACTCCCATCACGACCGAACCGAACATCTGGATCAGTCGCCGATACGAGTCCAGCACGAACCGTTCGTTCCCCGTCGCCCGAATCATTCCTTCGACGACCTCATCGTTGAGACCAATGTCGAGGACGGTGTCCATCATGCCGGGCATCGAGAACTTGGCACCAGACCGAACTGCGACGAGGAGCGGGTTGGACGGGTCGCCGAAAGTTCGGCCGGTCTGCGCTTCGGTGACCCGCATCGCGTCGATCACTTGGTCCCAGACACCGGCGGACAACGTCCCGTTACCAGTCCCGTATGCGTTGCAGGCCGCTGCGGTCACCGTGAATCCGGGCGGCACCGGGATGCCGAGCCTGGTCATCTCTCCGAGGTTCGCGCCCTTGCCACCGAGGAGACCGCGGACGCGATCCCAATCGCCGCCGACGAACTCCTGTGCCTCGTCGATTTGATCGAATCGGTACACCCAGGTTGTGGACATGATTTGACTCCTTGCGCGGCGTTGGAGCCGACAACCCAAGCTTGCCGTCTCCGTATCTCGCTGTCAGAGTCTTTAGTCCTGCTTACAATCGCCACACACAACACAAGGGACGACACATGACGACCGATCAGAATGTGGCAACGATCACCGAATTCGTGGACGCTTGGACCCGGCTCGTCCCAGAGGAGCTCGCAAGCTTCTTCACTGAAGACGGCTGCTATCACAACATCCCCGTTGGCCCAGTGTTCGGTCGCGACAACATTCGGCAGATGATTACTGCGTTTACTGCCGGCTGGACAGCAACCCAATGGGACCTGCTCAACATCGTGGGAGCTGGCGACATCGTCATTGCCGAGCGACTCGACCGGACAGAAGCGGGCGACAAGTCCGTCGACCTGCCGTGCACGGGAGTGTTCGAAATGAAAGACGGCAAGATCAAGGTCTGGCGCGACTATTTCGACATGGCCACCTTCACGGCAGCGATGAGCTGAACCTGCGTGCCGACGTCAGCTCATCGGCTGACATCAAGCGACCGTCGCCAGCAAGAACGGATACATCTCAACTGCGAGACTCATTGCCCGCTTCACTTCGCCAGTTGGTGCTCGAGGCGGTCGAGGATCTCGTAGCACGGCAACACGTGAGCGACGCTGCTGTTTGGCTCGCGGCCTTCTTGGATGGCTGAGAAAAACTCCCGATCCTGGAGTTCAATGCCGTTCGTCGAGACATCGACGTCAGACACATCAATCGGCTCCTCACGTCCGTCGACGAGGTCGTCGTAACGAGCGATGTACGTACCGGTGTCACCGATGTATCGGAAGAAGGTACCGAACGGACCGTCGTTGTTGAACGACAGCGACAGTGTGCAAATCGCACCCGACGCGGCACGCAGCTGGATCGACATATCCATCGCAATCCCCAGTTCGGGGTGGATCGGGCCTTGCATCGCATGGGCGTCGACAATCGGGCTGCCAACTTGGTAGGCGAACAGGTCAACGGTGTGCGCGGCGTGGTGCCACAGCAGATGGTCAGTCCAACTTCGTGCATTGCCCAGAGCGTTGGTGTTCGTCCGCCGGAAAAAGTACGTCTGAACGTCCATCTGCTGAATCGCGAACTCATTCGCCCGGACGCGTCGGTTGACCCACTGGTGGCTCGGATTGAACCGGCGTGTGTGGCCGCACATCGCCACAAGTCCAGTTCGTTGCTGTGCTTCGACAACGCGGCGACCGTCGGCAAGGTTGTCGCACAGCGGGATCTCAACTTCGACGTGCTTGCCGGCATCGAGGCAGGCAATCGACTGTGCGGCATGCATCTGGGTCGGTGTGGCCAACACGACGGCGTCGACCTCGTCCAGTGCGAGGCTCTCGGCCAAGTCGGT
>OCVR010003181.1_pt1 | contig 11767 bp, 14 predicted proteins | sample 1539091 | NCBI WGS metagenome assembly OCVR01 (sample SAMEA3355530, study PRJEB22509) | marine metagenome | biome: marine; feature: coastal ocean; material: water | place: USA | collected 2010-08-07 | depth 16 m | reverse complement strand
CCGATGGACCAAAGGCCAATCATGCACTAACTTTCAATTTGGACCACTCAAGCGGAGCTGCTCGGTAAATTAGACTTTGCCGCTGTTTTACAACAAAAAGGTTTTTTGGGTTTTGTGGATAGAAACCTTGTTCCTTCTGAGTAAAACCTGAGTTCATCTAGTGATGTTGAGTTTAACTATAACTTCTTAAAGCACGGTATTTGGTTTCTACACCGCCTATGATCTATATAAATTTTGGGTTTTCTATATTTTCAAAATTGACAGAGATTCTGGTCGCCAATCGACCCAAATTGATGCGTTTCCAAACTTGCTAGTTAAAGCCACTTCGGTGAAGGCCCGAAGGGGTTTGCCTGGGGCAGCATCCAGTTCCAGCATGACTGCGCTGCGGCTACCTAAAAAGATTCTGTCTGTAATCCGGCCGCGGAATGCATTTGGAGTGCCGGGATCATTCTGATGGAAATTGAGGTTTTCCAGCCTTAGCGATGCAGCAGCTTTGCCAGCGCTCACAGCTTCAACCGCACGGCCCAATAGCTGCTGGCCTTGCCAATTAAAAACCACATTTCCATGTTCATTGGTTCCTAGTACTTCCCCCTCCAGAAGATTGGTCTCGCCGACAAACTCGGCCACAAAACGGGTATTGGGGCGGAAATAGAGGTCTTCTGGGGAACCATCCTGTTCGATATGTCCCGCATTCATGACAATAATTCGATCAGACATGGTCAGCGCTTCTTCTTGGTCATGCGTGACAAAGAGGAAGGTTTTATTGGTACGGCGCTGGATTGATTTTAATTCTAATTGAACCTGATGTCGAAGTTTTGCGTCAAGTGCACCTAGGGGCTCGTCCAGCAACAAAAGTGCCGGATCTGGGGCCAAAGCGCGCGCCAGCGCCACACGTTGTCGTTGCCCACCGGACAATTGTGACGGGTAGCGGCCTGCTAAAGGCAAGAGGTCTAGAAAGCTCATCAATTCTTCTAATCGGGTCTGAATTGCAGCTTTTTCCATCCCCTTTAGTTCCAACCCAAAAGCCATGTTCTGAGCCACAGTCATATGTGGAAAAAGCGCGTAGTCCTGAAAAACCATGTTTACATGGCGTTTTTCTGGTGGCTGTTGGGTGACGTCCTCACCTTCCAGTAGGATTCGACCTTGATCAGGAGACTCGAACCCACCTAGGACGCGCAGTGTCGTGGACTTGCCACAGCCTGAGGGGCCTAGGAACGTCACAAATTCGCCCCTAGCGATGGTAAGGTCCATTGGATGTAAGACCACAGTTTTGCCGAAGGTTTTAGAAATTCCTTCAATACGTACAAGTGGATCCATCATTTATTTTCCCTCTTAAGCCGTCTACTTGAGCGCTCAGCCCAAATCCCAAGTGCCGCAGTCAAGATCAGGGCAACGGTGGAAATGGCGTTGATTTCGGGCGACATGCCAGAGCGCAGCATGGCAAATATCAACACTGGTAGGGTCGGGTCATAACCGCCGAGGAAGAAGGAACGTACGAAGTCGTCAAAGCTCAGCAGCAAACAAAAGATCGAACCGCCGATTAGCGCAGGAGTGAGATAAGGCAAGGTGATCCGCATGAAGGTCATCAACGGGTCGGCTCCTAAATCGCGGGCCGCGTCCATCATGCTCTGCGGCAGGGTAGAGAGCCGTGCCATCACCACCAGCGTTACAAAGGGCACATTATGAATCGCATGGGCCCAGATGATAGCGCCCATGCCAGGTTCGATTCCCAATAAACGCGCATAGATGCGAAAGGCGATGGCCGATATAATGCCAGGCACCAGGGCAGGTAGGATCATCAACCCGTAGATAACAGCACGGCCTAAAAACTTTTGCGCATTCAGCAGTACCGCCAGCCAAGTCCCGATCAGGACCGAAATCAGGGTGGAAACTACTGCGATCAAAATAGAATAGACAAAAGTCTGCAGAACTTCGGCGTCATCGAAAACGCCTAAGTACCAGTCAAGCGTCCAAGAACGGATCGGGAAGCCGATAAACTTGCTATCCTTGAAGCCCATCACAATCATCAGGATCAACGGCACAAAAAGATAAACCACAAAGGCCCAGAATACGCAGGACAGCGCTGTACGGGTGTTGCGGTTCATTAAGTATCCCCTTTCCGAAGCGCGTTGAACAGCCGGTTGAGCCCGCCTGCCACGGCCAAAGCCGCTACAAACATAATCATCGCAAAGGCAGCACCAGTGGGCCATTCATCGCCCGCGTTATGAAAAAAACCCGCAATTGTCTCAGCAAATACGGTAGAGTTTGGCCCCCCCAATAGAACCGGCGTGCCATAATACCCCGTCGAAATTAGGAAAACGAGCACCGAGCCAGAGCCAATCCCCTCCAATGACATCGGTAAAGTAACCCGCCAAAATCTGGTCCAGGGACCAGCACCGAGGTCGGCTGCAGCCTCGGTTACATTTTTCGACAACTTCTCTAACGCAGAGTAAAGTGGTAAAAGCATGTAAAGAGCCGTCAGATAGATCAAACCGACGCTCACCGAAAAACCCGTATACATAAAAGGGATGGGCCGGTCGACAAAGCCTAGAAATTTTAGTGCCAAATTTATTGCGCCATTATTTCCAAGAAGGATCATGATAGCATACGTGCGCACAATCTCACCTGTCCAGAAAGGGATCAGCACCAGTAGTAAAAGAACCATTTGATGGTCTCGCTTAACATGCCGCGCGAGGTAATAGGCGACCGGATAGGTGATTATCAGCGTTACCACTGTAATCGCAGCCGCAAAAATCAGGGTTCGGAAGAATGGTTTCCAGAACACCGGTTCGTTGAAAAACCGGCCGAAATTTTCCAGTGTCACATAGCCTTCGTGCCCCGGTGCCACCGGGTAGGCATCCATTAGACTGACACGCAACATTTGCAGCATGGGGCCAAGATGCTGCGTCAGAAGATAGAGCAAGGGCAGCCCCGCCAGGATCAGAAACTGGCGCCGAGGCGAGGTAAAAATCAGGGCACACAGTCCCTGATAAGTCGGTGAGGTCGCCACTCTGCCCCAAAAAGGCGGCTTGCCGGTATTTTTTGAAATGGCCTTCGCAGTGGTGGGCCCGCGCTTATTTGTCATTATAACTCTTTCGCTAAAAAGCGCAGCAAGGCGACTTCTACCGCCTTGCTGGAGCCTGTCTTAAGCAGCCTTAATCGCCTCAACTGCTGGATCGACCAGACCGTATTTCATTTCATTGGCCTCGGCGCGGAAGAATTTAAGTCCTGCGAGTTCGTCTTCAGTAAAAGACGATGCTGCCTTCTCGGCGTCAGTCAAATAAGCATCCGCGCCATTGAATGTCGAGATGAAGCCTGACGCCTTTGTCATCGCCGCACCAATTTCGGGCGAGGCTAAGATAGCATTCAGGAAGGTATAGGCATTGTCTGGGTTGGGCGCATTATTGGCAATGTTGTAGGTATAAACAAAGCCATACGACCCCTCTTCCGGGATCGTCATGCCAACCGGAAAGCCATCAGCCATCAGTGCTGCAATTGGACCGTTCCAGGCGCAGGCCATAGTAATATCCTGATTAACGAACATCTGTTGCACCTCAGCGCCGCTGTCATAATATTTGCGAACTATAGACTTTTTCTCGATCAGGAAGTCACGGGCTTCAGCCACAATTGAGGCAGCCTTGTCGGGATCACCCAGATACTCGACCATATTCCCGTCATAGCCTTTCATTAGCATCACGATCGACATCATGTCTTGGATCGTATAGGCGGTTTGGCCCTTATACTTATCCGAGAAGAAAGTCTTCCAACTGGCGACATCCTCGGGTGGCACCATCTCTTTGTTATAGGCAAGAACCTCCATGCCCGACAGAATCGGTGCGCCCCATTTATTGCCATTAATTGTGGACCAATCGCTTTCTGAGAAGACTGGGTTCATAGTACCCCAATTACTCAGACGGTCGGTGTCGAGGGGTGCCAAAAGTTCACTGTCGATAAACTGTAAAAACCGGTGACCTGCAACGGTCATTATATCGACAGTTGGGTTTGGCGCCTCAGCAGCCAAAAGATTAAACTGTTTACCCTGGTCGTCGACCAGACGGACGTTGATTTTGATACCGGTCTCCTTCTCAAAGTCCCTCTTGAAGTCAGCAGGTACAAAATCGTTATAGGTCCAGACATTTACTTCGCCGCCGGCAGCATGGGCGCGGCGCAGATAAATTGGGCTGGTGAGTAACGCGCCCGCTGCTGTGGTCGTACCAAGGAATTCTCGGCGGTTCAGTTTGAATTGTGTCATAATCTTCTCCTTTTCTAAGTTATTGTTTTAGTTTGGGCGAATTTTGGTGGTGTAAACGCCGTCTTGAGCGAGGCTGCATAAGTTATCAAGGCTCATGGTTTCTATACCAAGAGCTGGCAGCAGCGCATTTTCGGCCGTGAAATCGCGCCCATACATGGCCGAAAGAATATCGATCCCAGCCTGGTGCAGTACGGCAGGCCGTCCGGTCAAACGCCCCAAAAGAGTGATTGGGACAAGCCCATAGGGCACGTCCTCGGTCACATAACGGCTGTCTGCCGTGTCAGGGCCGTGCCCACCGTTACCTCTAGCATGCATCATCTGGTTCATTTGGGAAATATTAGTCATAGGGATCTGAAAAGAATAGTGAAAATGTTCAAAAATAGTCCGCACCCTCAACCCGAGAGTCTCTGCAATGGCCAGCCGTTCTGCATCTAATTTTTCCATCAGGCGACCCACATTTGGTGTGATGTTCTGGCCTTGGCTCCAAATTTCTCCTCGCTCCATGCGGGTCATATTCCCAATGGCGATGCCAAGGTGGTTCTGTGGATTGAGATTTGACAGCGTGATCGCCATGAGCCCTGTGCGCGGCACAAACACATCCCCAAATAGCTCCTGACAGAGCGCAAGTCCGTTGCTGCTGGCCACCTCGGGAACTGTACAAAGATCAATCTTGGAGCGGATCGTATTTACAGTCACGCCGCCAGGCATGCTTCGCCCGGTAACAGCAGTAGTGCCCCAGCAGGTGACAGGGCAAGTGACCCCGCGCTCTGCAAGTGTTTGTTGCAGATATAGCGCCCCAAAGGAAACGTGAGAAGAAACGATCACAGGCAATCCATCCGGCAGGCTAGCAGCTAACCTGTCAAAGACCACCTTATGGGCATAGCCGGGCAATGCAATCAGTACAGCATCACAAGACGCGACATCGGCCAGGTCCGCTGAGAGGACCGTGGTGCATTGCACTTCAAGTGCACCGTTGGCGCGTAGACCTTCGCTCAGATCGCCAGCGCTTGCGCCAGAAGGAGACCAAATCACTGCCCGGTGCCCGCGGGCCTCTAGTAATGCCGCTGAGCCGCGGGCGATCGCCCCCGCGCCAACGATGAAAACCCTACGGCTCACGACTCATCTTCTTGTCGGACTGGATCGCCCAAAACATGCATTAATCGGTTGGCCCAACCAAAAAGTGCCGTTGACAGGATCAAGTCGAGGATCTCGACCTCCTGCAACCCTGCTGCGCGCAGGGCCTTCACATTTTCCTTTGAGGCTTTGGAAGGCGCTGCAGATAGCCCTTGCGCAAAATCAAAGATGGCCCGGTCGCGAAGGGATAGATCTGCCTTAGCTCCTTTGGCGAAGAGCGAATCAGTCAGCTCGGTGCTATTCTCGAGTTTTGCGTGGCGGTCGGCATGAACAGCGGCACAATAAATACAATGGTTAACCATTGAAGCAGCCAGCGCACCAACCTCGCGCTCTGCTCGGCTCATGCCACCTGGGTCGTACATAATTGCATTGAACAGCGGCGAGCGCACCTTAAGACTCTCTACATCATGAGCCAAAGTCAGAACGTAGTCAGAAACTTTGGTGTTTGAAGGGGTCACTTGTAGCGCATCAAGTTGCTCTGGCGTAGCCTCATCGAGTTTGACAGGAGCCACGCGCGGCTGCCAATGTGGCACGTTACGTGTGAATTTGCGGATTACCTGGGTCATGTGGTCGCTCCTGATAGCAAACGCAGTCCCGCTATCAGGCGGAACTGATAGGCTAAAAAGGCATTGAGCTCACATAGGCGAACGATATCGGCATCGCTGATACCAGCGCCTTGCAAACCTGCAATATCGGCGGCTGTTACTGCGTGGGCCTCCATCGCGACCTTGTCCATAAACGCCACCACGGCCGCAAGCCCCAAATCAGCGCCGTCCTGCGTTGAGTCGGCTATCACCGCATTGCTCCCAGTCACACGCGTAAGATAGCGCTCCGCTACGGAAGCTAAACCCATCCTAGCTGCCAGTCTTGCCGCGAGTGCAGCCCGCAAGTCTGTTGGCCAGAGACCACAATCCACTGGCCTCAAAACAGCATCTTCAGCCTGTTGCGTCAATGCAAAGATGTTGTCACGATAAGCAGTCGCATCAGTCAATGGCCCGCTGTCGGGAACGCGACCTTCTGCTGATGCAGTGTTAGTGGAGCTCATGCATCAATCTCCTGTGGCAATTCAGACGCCGTCCACTCCGAGCCATCTAGTTCTGGAGCGTCATAGTTCATAAAGTTCTGCCAGTGCGCCTTGATATCCTCAGCGTATAGCGCAGCTGCTAACGACCGACTGAGCCAAGCGGCTCCGTCTGAAATGCCGGGTATGTCGCCAGACACTTTGCCAATGCTCGCAGTCGCCCCGTAGTTGAAGCAATAAACATGGCGAAGCCAAGGGTCGGTTCCTGCAATTTTTTCGCGGAAGGTGAAATCCGGACTTAGATATGGGAAGCGCCCCAAATCTGCGTTTTCTTCGCATGCAGGCGGCTTGTAAACATCTCGCCAAAGCTGGATGCGGCCTGCTGTATTGCCAAACTCGGTACGCGACATTGGGTCGGTCAGGAAACCGGTGCCAAGGATCATGAAATCCGCCTTGTAAGACTCCCCATCGGCAAAATGGATGCGAACGCCCTTGGCTTCGGCCTCGGTCCGGACGGTAGTTTTGCCAAAGTGGAAAAAGGCATTGTCGTGCCGGCTGACCCGCTTGGTGGACCCATGCGGAGCGGGCGTCTGTGTAGCAAAGCTATACTGCATTAAACGCCAACGCCATTCATCCGACATTGCTGCGTAACCCGCTGTGAACCCTGGACTGCCAATGCCCATCATCTTATTGACCGTTGGCATGTCTTGGCGTCGGATCAGATGGCGAACTTCCGCTGCGCCATGCTCCAGCGCTTCAGCCGCGTTATCAACTGCTGAGGCCCCAACGCCAATAACTGCAACGCGTTTGTCGCGTAGGGCGCCAAAATCGATATCGTCCGCACTATGTGCCCAGAGGCTGCGTGGCAGACCCTTTACAAACGCGGGTATATTAGGTTTGCCGGTACCATCGCGCCCGGTGGCCATCACAAGTTTGCGCGTCAAAATGGTACCTGATTTCGCACCAGACTGGGTGAGCCGTAACAGATCGTCCTCAGGCTCCACCAAATCGACACGTATCCCATTTTCTACCGGTATTTGCAGCACGTCACGATACCATTTCAAATAATCCATCCACATCGGGCGCGGGATTTTATCTAGCGCTTGCCAATCTGCTGCACCGAACTGCGCGCGATACCAAGCCTGGAAAGTAAGTAAACCATGACCGAAAGCAGGCCCAGTCAACTGTTTTGGCGAACGCAGTGTCTGCATGCGCGCATAATTCAGCCAGGGACCCTCGTGACCCGGCTGCGACTGATCCAGAATGCGCAAACGCTCTACTCCCGCAGACTGTAGCGCGAACCACGCGAGCATGCCCACCATACCGCCGCCAATGATCACCACATCTTCTACGGGTTTGCCCGCATGCTTACGCACCGGAATCCAAGGTTTCCCTGGTAAGCACAAAAATTCTAGCGCCTCCGTGACCCTTTTCTCAAGACGCTCCAGCCCTTGATCGTCAATCGGCATACTTTTAAAGTCGATCATACTAAGCCAATTCCTCTTGGTTTTCTATACTGGTTATCTACGCAATGCTATGAAAGCGGGCATTCCTAGCTTCCATGTCGTAGTCTTGCGCATATATTTTGGCATCTTTAGCAAGATTCGCCACCGCCTTTATAATTTTGCGTATTTCTTCCTCACTGTGCAAGGCAGATAGGTTGAGCCGTACCCATCCCGGCTTTTGAGCCTCATCTCCTGCCAAAATATTGCGCAGCAGGTCATTGGAGGTTGCTTTTCCGATCTGGAGCAACCGGTGAGCATAGGGCCCGGCGCAGGCACAGCCACCGCGCGCCTGAATACCATGCAAGTCGCTGAGCAAACGCGTTACGAATTGGTGATGGACCAGATTGTCGTGTTCATCCCGAATTTGGAAAGAGAAAATTGGCGCAAGCGCAAGACCCTGATCTCCCAAGAGGTGTAGGCCTCGGACATTCTTCCATGCTCCAAGAGCTTGGGCGCGTAGTTCAGTATGGCGTTGATCAAACCACTGCTGACCTAATGCCGCTTTGACCATCATGACCAAAGCTGCGCGGATATCGCCCAGAATATTCGGCGTTCCAGCTTCTTCCCGCTGCACGAGGTTGTCTAGATAGTGATGCCCCCAGGGTGAGACGAACTGAACCGTTCCACCGCCTGCTTGTGTGGGTCGATTTCGCTGAACTATTTCGTTGCGAAGCACTAATATACCAGAGGCCCCGGGACCGCCGGGAAATTTGTGCGGAGAAAAGACGATCGCGTCCTTCGCAGACCGGCCGCGGCCCATTTCCATTTTCATATATGGCGCACCTCCGGCAAAATCCCAGATCGCCAGAGCGCCGTAGCGCTTTAAGCAGGCTGTCACAGCATCCGTGTCGGTCACAATCCCTGTCACATTAGACATAGCCGAGAAGGCACCAACAACGATTGCCGCTTCGCTTTCGGCGCGCAGCGTCTCTTCCAAGGCAAGCAGATCAGGCCCACCGCTCGAGGACTCCGATATTTCGATCACCTTAGCGCCGCTTTCACGCCAAGGCAAAATGTTGGAGTGATGTTCATAGGGACCTACCAATACGACCGCGCGTCCGCCTCTATGAATAAGGCTGGGAAGATCCAACAGGGCGACAAGGCGGTTGATCCCAGCTGTCGCGCCAGAACCTGCAAAAATGACAGAATGGGAGGTCTCCGCTCCAACGAGGTCCGCGATCTCGACCCGGGCCGCCTCTCGCAATCGCGTCGAATACGCGCCGCAAAACGACGCTTCAGTGTGTGTGTTAGCATAGAATGGTAAAACATGGTTGTTAATTAAATTCTCAACCTGTGTCAGTGCGCGCCCGGAAGCCACGTAATCCGCATAAATCAGGGGCTTTGGACCAAATGGCCCTGGTATAGATACACCTTTGCCAATCATCCCCGCGCGCAACCGGCTCGACAAGCCCTGGCCCACAAGCGTTTTGCGGAAAATATCAAAAGCGTTCATTACTATTCCTTCGCAGAGGCTTGCGCACCAAACAGTTCCTGAAGTAAAGATTAAACCACAAAAAATATACATTCATCACATAAATTGATTGTATTTATCCAATTTTTGAGTGATTTGACCCAAATGAATATTAAAATGGACGACATTGATTGTAGAATTCTTGCCGAGTTGCAGCGGGACGCTTCGCAGTCGCAACGCACATTGAGCGAGGCAGTGGGCCTGTCACAGAACGCCTGTTGGCGGCGGTTGAAGGCGTTGGAAGAAAAAGGCGCGATCCGCAATCATACTGTGGTACTAAACCGAGACCTTGTCGGAGCGGGATTTGTTGTCTTTGCAATGGTCCGCACGCGACATCATTCCGAGGAATGGCTAAAGAAGTTCCATCGTCTGGTCTCCAACCTGCCGCCGGTGGTTGATTTCTATCGGATCGGCGGCGACTATGACTATATGCTCAAGATTGTCGCGCGCGACATGGCCAGCTATGATGCGTGCTACCGTCAACTTATCTCTGAGATCGATCTTGAAACGGTCACTTCCTTATTCGTCATGGAGGCCATTGAAGAACAAAGACCCATTCCCTTGGCGGCTCAGCGGCAGAACTAAGCAGGAGAGGTGCTAGATATCCGATTAAATCTCTTCAATTAAAGTAACCACTGAAACTGTATTGCGGGGATTCATCTGTTTTCTTTCGGTTGTGCACTATAAATTCTATTCGAAAATTGCAAAAGAAGTCTGTTTTCAATGGAAATGAATTAAAAAAATGCATGCGGTAGGGAGCGGTGATCGAAAGCATTTGGTCCACAAAACGAACCTCAGTGCTCCCTTTCGTCATCAGACAATGATCTCTCAGATTTTTCCAACTTTGAAGAAGGCCGCACTTCTTGATCACGGTTTTCTTTCATTCTATCCGCCAGAAGAGACAGCCCCGTCTTTTTCTCTGCCCGTGCAGTCTCTTCGCGTGCGGGGGGGATCTGGTTTGCAAGCCGCTCGATCGCATCCTTAATCTGTGGATCTGTTTTGGCTGATAAAGCCACAAGCATTGCCATAAAGGCGGTCTGGGTGAATTGTATATCATCGAGCCTTGATACTATTTCCAAAAGCTCTGTCGCTTTTGGGCCTCTCTCAACAGATTGCAGCTCAGCGATTGCTATTTCTAGATTTTGCGTTTTGGATCCGTCGCCACATTCACTCAACGCCTGAGCCAGTGGCCCTAACGTTGTGCGTAATCGTTTAGCTGTGTTCATCTGTCCCGCTCCAATGTTCTTTCTCTTACAATGTCGTTAAGCCGATCTATGGCGATACTCGCGGGAGTGTTTACATCCCCGTCAGTTTTCTCCTGCGATGGATCAGCTTTGCGCGCGCCGGCGTCCTTGTCTTGATCGCTACGCGCTTCCTCAGACGTGTCCGGTTTTCTGGCATGTTCTTCAACGACTGCTATTGATGGAGCAGACATTCATTGTGACCCTACCGCATACGAGGCTTTTGGTGACACAAAACGAGGGAAACTGATCATGCCTAATATCACACCAGAGGAGTCTTTTCTCATTCAGGCCTATGCCTTGGCGGAGTGCTATGTCCATCTTGGGGAGCTTGAAGCCAGAAAGGACCCTTTAATCTTCAACAATATTGATAGAATTTATGGCCCGACCGGAAAGATGATGGCGGCGCAAGATAAGCTAGTTTTTTCAAAGTCAGGGTGCGCTGATCAGCGTGTTCTACACGTTGCTAGTCCTGCCCTACGAGTGGAAAAAGAATGAGATTGGCAACTTCAATAAACTTGACCTTTCCGGCCCCGAAAATGTGGCCAGTGCTAAGGCGATGGTGAAGACAGACACTTATCTAAACACAGACAAGGCGCTTAGGCACTTCAGAAATGCCTTGTCTCATGGTCGCATTGATTGGAGCGCTAACGGGGAGTTGGTTATGAAGGATAGGGATGCCAGCTATGGGCATAGTTACACCGCCAATTATTTGATGATGGGCCTCGGAGAACTTGCACAGAACCTCAACATGGCGATTCAAAACTACATTCAAACAGTGATCATGGGGCGGCAGGCGTAAGCTTGAGGTGCCTGTTGCAAGTCACGCTACCGGACCCAAGTAGACATTGGCTGCGCTTGCGCAACCCTTCCAAAAACGACCGTTTTTGTCCGCTAGGCTACTGCCATCATATCGGCTTCGAATGCAGCATATTCGCGCCAATTCAGAACCTGAACAATGTCAAAGGCTACATTTCGAGTCTGATAGCCGCCAAGAGAAGGCTCGGATACTTTGAGAGTGTCGAAACACTCTTGTACTGTAAGCGAACTGGCTATATCTTTTGAGATCACACCTGAGGTTACTTGCCGCAGTACTTGGGTAATGACCTGCCCCCTAAAACTTCCCTCAGTTTAATGTAGAGT
>OCVR010003173.1_pt1 | contig 11778 bp, 9 predicted proteins | sample 1539091 | NCBI WGS metagenome assembly OCVR01 (sample SAMEA3355530, study PRJEB22509) | marine metagenome | biome: marine; feature: coastal ocean; material: water | place: USA | collected 2010-08-07 | depth 16 m | reverse complement strand
CGTGGTCTTCTCGAATGGTACCCGTGATCTTTGATATATCTCTACTTTTAGACATTACCTATTCCTTGGTGGGTTTTTTTAACTCGTCAATTTCTGACTTGAGTTCTTTGATTGCTTCGATCAGCACTGCGTGGAGAGCATCATATTCGACGACCTTATAGGTGTCTTCTTCGCTACCTGTTTTGAGAGGCAGTGCAGTTTCATAGATAGCGTAAGGCATAACTTTTTCTAATTCTTGAGCGATGACCCCAGCAGACTTCTTGCCGGTATCGATCCGGTCAAAGGTGACTCCTCTGATTTGATCTAGAATATCTAGTGCACCTGTGACCGTCTTTACGTTTTCTTTCAATCTTTCGTCAGAAATGGTAGTCGAATAAGCGACGACGTTACCGTTGGCATGGAAGTCGCCAGTGTCGGCATACATTCTCGCCATATCATTAAGGGTCACCGCAGATCCCGAAGTGGTGCCACTCTTTCCTTCGAATGCCATATATGCGCCGGTGGTGCCATCTACGTTAGTTTCAATACGAAGTGAATTACCAGTCTGGTCAGGAATGCCGTGATTGTGGTTAAACGTCAGGTTTGCGTTGCCGTACCCATCATTAAGGGTCATAGCGACCGAACCACCTCCGTTGCCAGCAATTATAGTATCAGCGGCGTAGACTTGATTGCACTCGACCCTTCCACCAATGTCCACGGTTCCTGCCGCAGTAATCTGTAATCTCTCTGCTCCGCCAGTCCAAAACGACTGCACACCGGATCCAAGGTTTACAAGGTACTGGTTAGTTGTACTTGATATTAGTTGTCCTGACGCAACCCCCGCTACTGACTGTCGAATTTCATTATTACCTGACGCCACATTGGTTTCTAATATGGTGGCAGGGGCATCCGTGCCCAGACCCACGTTGCCGTCTTGGGTGATGCGCATCCTTTCTGTTGTGTTGCCTCCACTAGATCTGGTCCAGAACGTCAATGATCCAGGGTAGTTGCCTCCACCAGCTGCCCACTGCCCAGTTTTCTGTCCAGCGATCGCGGCGAAATGACGAGGGGTATTTCCTATGTCACTTGAAGCAAATTTGATCGATATAATACTATCTGAATCTGTTGCCAGATCAGTGATCGCTATACCACTTGACCCGCCGGAAGTTGGACCATATGTCTCATTGATGGTATTATGCTTAATTTCTAATGGTCTGTTAAAATTCCACCGACCTGGTGCACCAGCGTCAGCAGCATTACTGACATAAGTCATGCTCGCGCTATCGAAGTCAACAGTTATTCCTGATCCGTCAGTAGCAGCAGAGTCAACAGCACCCAGAGCAATTAGAATGTTCTTTTCTTCTGTGGTTACTGTTGTCGAGTTGATAGTAGTGGTGGTGCCTTCTACAGTCAGTCCACCGAGGATACGGAGCGTACCACTAGAATCTCCGTGTGCTGCTGGATCGATAGTGAAGGTAGCAGGACCACGGATGTACCCAGTGGTAGTAATGTTGCCGAGAGATACATCTGAAGCAAGAGCAACAGGAAGGGCAGAGTCAAACTGACCGGTGACTTTGGCAGAGTCGTACGACTCAATGCCAGACAGAGTCGATCCGTCTCCAGTGAACGACGCGGCGGTCACATTACCTGTGTAGTCTGCACTATCACAAGCAACGTGGTGTCTCCGAACCTTTCCTGCGATCTGGGATAAATCTCTACTTTTAGACATGCTGATTATCCTCTATTATGCATCTATGGGTTGTGTGTGTGTGGATCGACTTTCAGATGCTTCTATTTATATCATAGAGTCTTTGCGAGAGTAAACAGTCCGTCCATCTGAACAGAGTCAAACCCAAGAGCAGGAGAGAGACCTAACACCAAAGGAGAAAGACGTTCTATCGTCGACCCGTATGTCCATTCGATTTCTGCTACTTCTTTCACTCCAGCAGGCATAGAGGAAATTGCCGAATCTACACCAGATAACTGTCCAACAGAGAACAATGCGATCCTTGCTTGACGCATTGTGACACTTGCGTTTTCTCTCCACGCCTGTAGTCTTGCTGCTAACTCTTCTGACGTGAGGTCAACAACCGTTGCCGTTTTAATGAACGACCCGTCACTGTCTACGATGTCCCATTCGACTCGTTGTGTTTCTGAATCAAAAGAAGGAACAGGGTCTACAGAAGCAAAGGTGAACTGTTTTGGCCATCCATTTTGTAAGGAAGGGGTATCTGAGTCTCCCAGAATTACTGCGACATACTCGTCAAAGGTCTGGGTGTTTTCTACCAGAGTTATAAAAGACGAACCATAGTCCCTGACTGATTGTCTGTAAATAGAAATCTCTTCAGGGACTGGGTTGGTCTCAGGGTCCTCTGAATAAAGGGCAATATACCGATCGGTAGTAGACAAGGCACTTGCAACTGATTTCTCTATATCAACTACAGTGAATGCCTTCAGACCCTCGCGCACCACCTGCTCACCGGTGTCTTGATTTATGACAGGATCCCCGTTTATGTCTTCCACCAAAAATGCATCTATCGACTTTGGGGTGCCATCCGGTTTGTAGAATCTATCGTCATACACTACTCGTACAGGTGGTGTTGGTGGAACAACCCATGTGAGTCCTGCTGCTGCCTTTTCCTGCGCAGACCAAAAGTCCCAATTCCTTGGGTGGGTCACTCCATTATCGTCGACCCAACTCTTGCCTATTTGGATAGTTCTGTCGTTATTGTATGTCCATGCCATGTCTTAATCCTACCCTGCTGAAACAACAGCTGTTGCGTATTTTTGCGAGGTGCTCGCAAAAGCGATATAAACGAAGTTATAGGTTACGTCTACCATATCCAAGTCAGAGTTGGCAGCGAATCTAAATCCATTCGACAAGAACTCTATTGGGTCTCCTCCGGTGTTACGTTCGATGCCCGCCGTGTCGGCTTCTAAAGTTTCCACTATTGGTTTCCGAACACTTCTTGCATCATCATACACACACCAATTACCAGCACGCCACTCCGCACATTTAACCATGACAAAGGCAGGTCTGAACCCAGTATGGATAAAAGTTCCATACATTGCTGGACAAACGGTTGACTTCGACTTAGTCGCCCAGTAAGCATCTTGGGCAGAAACCCCGTGATATTCACCAGATTGACTAAAACCCTCAACATCGTGGAAAACGTATGCAATGAAGTTGTCTCCGGTGGAGTTTATATTTTCGTCGTTTCCTGCGGATGCCAGTGACATAGTAGATGTCGTCAAAGTATTTATATTTCCATTGGTAGTAGTTCCAGCAACCGCGTCGGAATTCAAAGAAATATATCCATCCGCTGTGAGTGGTTGAGAATTGCGTCGGATATCCCCACTGCCGTAGTGAAGAGGTAACCCTTGCGACCAGACATACCAATCGTTATTCTGGTCTCGATTCTTTATTATCATAAAATGAGGTTTCTTAGACAGTCCGTGCCCTACTGTTGCCCCGTTAGCGCCAGTACCCACCCACTTAACGATGCTCATGCCTGCTGTTTGGTTCGCAGATACAGTAGACGATATCGTGCCATTAGTATTAGTAGAACTAGATCCAGCCATCTTCATGAAGTAACCGACGTAGTCTTCCGTAGATCCATTCATGTTACCATTCGAACCAACAGTCATTCCATCAGCATCGAAGGAAGTTAAATGAGTTGTGGTGCCGGTGGTGGCCTCGTTCGAAGGGGAGTTTGACCTGAGACGTTTACCGACCCCTCGCACCGCATCGTACCACTGGTGACTATCACTTTGATCTCTGTTCTTTGCCCAAATAAAGTCTGGTTGAAACCCGACAGTAACGCTGCGTCCTGTCTGTCCGTCTCCTGTCCATGTCACTGCCTTGAAATGATTTTGTGGGGAGTCCTGATTAACTCCAGGGTCCATTGCCAGTTCTGGTATATTGGCAGTGCACAGGGCAAGGTGTCCGGTGGGTGGTGCGTATCGGAAGTCTCCTATCCCGTTAGCATCTGTATTGTTACCTCGGGTTTTTCTGCCATTGAAGGAGGAGTCCTGTCCCATGTTTAATACAGCGAATGCCCCATATGGGTTTGATGCTGTGACACTGAACATAGTGACGCAGGGAATATACCGTACCCCTACTTCAATCGCAGTATTCTGAACCTCAGGGACAACGTTACCTTGGCAGTACCAAGTAATGGTGTGGTTGTCCATGTCTACAGCAATTCCTATAGTTCCCTCACTGGCGCCAGGATCCCCGTATTGATATCCAGGTGCCCTGTCGTCGACGAAACCCGCGATACCACTGATCTGCCCATAATTGGCACCCGTCGCACCATTAACACCAATTCCTCGCATCCAGCTCGTTCCGTTTGGAATCGATCCCGTCATCCGGAATCTACAAGCGTATCCGTTGACATCTTGCGTATCCCTACCGTGATACCCGAACGATTCAGACCTACCATTGAGGTGTTTCATCGTATTGATACCTACGGAATTAAACGACGTCCACTTGCCATATATTTCATAGTACCACTTTCCGGTTGAAGGAAATGCCATGGTCGATTTAATCATATCATCGTAATAACCATTCGTCAACCATTGGAAGTCTGTGTTACCCGCTTTCATGCGGTGTGGACCCCAGTTTATAAACGAAGCAGTTCGGGTCGTGTTATTTGGAGTAGGTCCCTGCGGCGAATCGTTCGGTAAGGCAAATGCTGTATGCCAATCCCAAGAACCAAAGGTGTTGGTAGGGGTGTCTGGGGTTTGGTCGTTGGCAGTGACATTTGTGGTGGCCATATTGTTACTGTTGCCACTTGTATCATCACCCATGCTAGAGGCGGTGCCATACTCGAAGAAAAACCCGTTGGTTCCGAACGAACCAGAGTATGCCTTCGGTAACCAAACCCCCAATTCGAAACATCCAAAAGAAGAAGCGTCTAACGCTTCCCCGTCGACAAGAATTGATCTTGCTAGTTGCACGCTTCCGCAAGCAGTGGTGTCATACTGGTATGTGTTGACCGTAGCAGTCTGTCCACTCAAATTTATCCGTAGACTGGTATTCTGCGCAGGGTATGTCGCAACTGCAAAGTCGGTTTCTTCAACACCGTTGATGTACATCTTGATTCGGTCGGATGCCGTTGCTTGAGTGGTGTCGACAGATATTGTTACATGGAACCAAGAGGCGGTGTCGTTACCTATATTTCGGTTCGATATAAGTTGTGCTCTGGTGGTGCCACCAGAGACTTCTATAAACTCTATAGCACACGGATAGTCTGGATCCCATCCTGCTGCGACCGTTCCAGCAGTAGCAACGGTTGGATCGTAGGATCCGCTGCCATACGGTACGCCCGCTCCAGGATCCCCGAAACCACTGTGTCTGATATGTATACTAGAACGGTTGTTTACGTCCGTCGCTTCGGCAAATAGGGTGTCGTTTGACTCACTTGCCTTTAGGGACTTAACCCAACTGCTGTATGTGAACTTCTGTTGGTCTCCGGTTGAAGAGACGGAACGGGACATGTAAGACTCCGCTGCTTCGTCTAACCGGATAGAGAAAGGAATGTCTTCGTCGAAACCGCAACCTGCTGCGGTTGCATACATCCAATGTTGCGATCCAAGTGGTCCTGACATAATATTTATCCGAATGCTAGTTGAGGGGTCCCCAACAGTATGCGCCCTGAGGCGATCACGATATAAGGCACCATATCTGTTTCTGCTGCTCCGCTCGATAACGCGAGTCCACCAGCAGCAGCAGTCTCAAAGTCTGACCCCAAGGATACTGCTCTTGATCCGGTGCCATCTTGTATGAAGGTGATAAACCCTGATTGCCCGACTGTCTCTGTTGTAGGATTAGATAGGGTTGTTGCTCCGGTCAATGTTAACACAAAGTTCTGGTAGGTGGCGAAGTTTAATGTGGTCGCACCACTAACACTTGCGGTTTGAGTTCCTGCCACGGCAGACCTTGGAATGTTTATCGCACCAGTCGTACCATTAATTCCAAACAAAGTACCGAGTGATCCAGTATTGTCTTGTATGTCTAGACCCCCGTTTACGGAGATATACTGCGTTCCGCCAGCACCGGTTAATGACATAAAGTTATCGAAGTCGACTGTGTCGGTGAATGTCTTCTCTCCAGCAACAGTCTGGTTGCCAGTGAGTGTTACAAAGTTATCAGAGTCACCAACAGAGGGATCGATGTAACCAATAACTCCTGTCGATGCGTCATAAGTGAGATCTCCTGTGACACTTATTGCCGCACGAGCAGAAGAATCTGTAAAGTAGAAGTTGGTAGATCCTTGGGGCAGTTGATCAGTTGTGCTGGATGAGAATCCTTGAGTTTCTCCGACCCTTGTCGGTTCAAATCGAAGTATACGAACATCGTCACCAGGATCAGTTGCAACATCAAGAGTGATGGTACCTGAACTGGTGCGAGTGTAGTCAGAGTCGTTCAGTAAGATACCGTTGACGAAGACATCCAAGATGTCGTCATCGGCATATATCAGGGCGTCACCGAACTTATCATTGCCAGTGATGGCAGTAGTTCCATCTGACGGAGTATAGTGGTATTGGGATCTGACGTTAGCGTTTCCCGCGACCCAAGACTGCTGGGAACTATCCCAGACAAGGACTTGTTGGTCTTGTGGGTTCGCGACAGTGATTCCGACTATGTCGTTTACGCCCAGATCTGTTATCTCTGCACCAGCAACTACAAACGAACGATACTTGTGGACGACAATTTCGTCTAATGCGGATGTCGCAACATCTAAAGTGATCGTGCCGTTGTCAGTCTTGGTGTAGTCCGAGTCAACAAGTAAGATACCGTTGACGAAGATGTCTAACTGGTCACTATCTGCACTATATTGTAGGAACGTCCCGAACTTATCGTCACCAAAAAGCGCAGTAGTTCCTGCGTTAGGAGTAAAGTGAAACTCTTGTCTTGCGTTTGAAGTACCCGCTACCCACTTAGAGGTTGACGAGTCATATACAAGAACCTCTCCACCAAAAGGAGTAGGGGCATTGACGTTAAATAGTCCAGTAAGTTCCCTTGTAGGGAAGTCTGAATCGATCTGACCCTGTACTTTTACAGAGTCATAAGACTCAATGCCGGTCAGGTTGGAACCATCTCCGAAGAGTGGACCACTGAACACAGCAGAGTCAGAAAAGGTCTTAACACCACCGATTGTTTGGTCGCCGGTAAGTGTTACAAAGGTGTCTGAATCAATGCGAGCATCAATAAGAGAGTTGACAGAGTCCGCACCGAGACCAACACCGCCTGCGATGGTAGTATTGATTGCTGTGATGTCGGAGTCTAACGCACCAAAGTTAGAGTCTAACTCATCGTGGGTTAGTGCAGATCCTTTGACATTTCTTAAAGTGAGTGTGGCCATTACACCTAATTCCTAGTGCTATAAAGCATCGTGATAAACAGAGAGGGTAAAAGAGGGGAACGAATCCCCTCCCAGAAAGAGTCAGTAACTCTCACCCAAACTCAGTTTGGTGCTTCGTATGTCAACGCAGAGATGGAAATAGTATCGCCAGAACCGATAGCAGTAGAAGACAGAATGATGTCGCCACCGCCTCCAGTTGCTGTTACGGAACCAGTGAAACAAGAGTCTCCTGCACCAGAAAATACAGTGAACTTAGTCACGCTTCCTGCATTACAGTTAGTGTCGTCAGTGATTGCAGCAGCAGTAGAGATACCACTTGCAGCAGCACCGAATGCTGTAGCACTAAAAGTAAGAGTTGCGATGTCTGAATCACCGGATGTTCCGTCCTGGAATACGATAGTTCCAGCACCGCCAGCGTCGATAAGGTCAACGACTAAATCCGCAATACCATTACGAACGTCTGTTGGATGAGTAACTGCCATGTGAAATCCCCTAAATTAAAATTACTTATTGCTTGGTTTTTTTGCTGCTCTCGCAGCGATTAGTTTTTGAACTGCCTCTTTCGATGCTTTCGCCTCGAACGGAACATCTTCCTTTGTACCATCTTTACGAATTATAGTTGCGGTCCCTGTTAGTTTACCAAGACCACCCTTTGCCCGTATACCCATTATTTATACTCCTGCGAGTCTTCAATCAAACTTTGTTACACTTCGGGAAACAATTAAGTTGCCTTCAAGTATTCTTTCTTTTATAGTCGGAACACCAATCGCGTCCGAATCTATATAGGTAAGTTCCAAATCGTAAACATACCGTCTACGTTCCATCAAGTCGGTTTGCTGGTGAGTCAACCTGAACTCGAGGACACCTGCGACCGCATTAGATGGTGCGATCCTTGTTGTGAATGCGATTGCCTCGCTAGAGTCAGCACTATAACTTCTATTCACCATACCCTGAACGCTATATCCAGTTAGGTTTCTCGGGGTGCCGTCGGTCTGTAGGAGTTTAACTTCCCACTTTGCGTCTGACCCTTGGTCGAGTTCTAAGTCTTCGTATTGTGCCATTGTTATAATCCTAGTGACTAATAATATTTAGCCGTTTATAATTCGTTGATATTTGGTCCCGAGTCGACACATTATAATTCTAGTCGTTGGTTTTCTGACGGTGATACATTTGAGTGTAGGTATGTAGGCACTGTCCAGTATTATTTCTGCTTCAACATCAATAAGGGTGGAGTCTCCTGCATGCAGGTCTCCCTCACCAACAATGATGCGTTCTGCGAGACCATCTACTTCGTGCGCAGTCTGCTTGATAGGACTGGATAATACAACCCTCGTTACAATGCCTGCACCGACTACAACCGATGTCTGTGCTTTGATGTTAACAGCAGAACGTATCTCACGTTCAGCGACACCGGAGACTTCGTTGTTGTCAGTTGGTTTGAACGCAGCAGGGATAGAAATAACTTCACGTTCACCATCACCCGCGACCACAGATACACCGACTTCTTCTGCGGTTAGATCTGCTTCTATTGAATGCACAGTCCTCTTAACAACCGCGACCACTTCAGAATTGTCGACCTGCTCAATGCCCTGTTCTGTTACAATCGTTCTCTCTGCGACGCCGGACACATTGGAGTCGTCTACTTGCTCTATACCAGAGGCAGTTATCGCACGGAGTGCTTCACCAGTCACAAGGTTGCTGTTATCAACAAGGGTGACGGTTGAGGTTATTACACGTTCTGCGAGACCATCGATAGTAGATGGACCAGAATTGAGGTCGAGGTCTAATTGATCTTCATCGTCAATTACGCGTTCAGCAGTACCAGACAAGACAGACTGTTGGGACTGAAGGGTGCCAGTACCATTTGATGTGATGTTAACAACACCACCGACAGTAGACGGACCACTATTGAGGTTGAGGTCTAATTGATCCTCATCGTCAATTACACGTTCTGCTGTGCCTGCCAGAGTAGAAGAAACTGCATTGAGTTCTACAGACGTCAGTCTTCCGATGTTGGCAGTGCTTAATATCTCAGATTGGTCGGCAACCAAGGTTGCGATGTTAGTGGAACCGACGGAGATAGTTCCCTGCATAGAAGCATGGAATTGACAGTTGTAGAACAGGTCGTCTGGTGCGTCGTCCGGAACAACAAAGGTTATTGTGCCACTTTGCGTTCCGTTGTTTGTAACACCATCGTTGTATGCGTTTCCAGTGCCAGTGCCGGATACAGAGTTGATCCAGAATGGGTGACCAGAAGCACTAACGTTGAACACATATGTCCAACCGCGTTTGAATTCAAGAGGAGCATTCGCAACACCATCGATGAGGTATGCTCCAGCACCGCTGTTGGTGACAGTGTATGTTACTGTCTGAGGTGCGACGGAACCAACTACAACGACGGTTCTTTCAGCAACACCAGTGACTGTTGAAGGGTCACTGTTGATGTTAACATCTAATTGATCTTCGTCATCAATTATACGTTCAGCAATACCAGACACCGAGGAGGTTTGTGCTTGCTCGACACCTGATGCGGATAATACACGCTCAGCACTTGCATCTATGGTAGAATTACCGTCGACCAGAACACCGGAACCAACAACAGTCCTTTCAGCAACACCAGTTATTTCTGAAACCTGTGCCTGTGGAGTCGCGTCGATACCGAAGACACTTCGTTTAACTGTTGTGTCGACCTGAGAGTTGCTGTCAACGACGACAGCAGAGACTTGAGTAATGACCTTACGTTCTGCGTCACCGGCGACTACTATAACACCGACTTCTTCTGCGGTGAGGTCTGCTTCAATTGAATTGATTGTTCGTTCTGCGATACCAGATACGATAGACTCTTGCGCCTGATCTACACCAGTGCCGCTTACCTTTCTTCCACCGGAACCGTCGACCTCTGACTCAGATACTGTTAAGTCAGTTTCTCCATCGACTACTGTTCTTTCAGCAACACCGGTTATTTCTGATACCTGTGCCTGTGTATTTGTGTCAGTATCGTGGACGGTTCTTTGTACGACGGCAGTTACTTGAGAGTCATCTACCTGCGCAATACCACCTACGACAACCCTAACACCTTCGGAGGTGCCGAGGACAACGGATGGGTTGTCTACTACCAGATTGCCAGAGGAAGTTATTATGCGTTCTGCGTCACCAGCAACCGTGGTGTCTTGGACCTGTAAGTCGATAGATTGGATAGTAACCGTGCGACCTGCACTGCCATCTACTTCTGACCCTTCGCCCTGCGCGATACCAGAATTAATAACGACTGTGCGATCTACAGTGCCGACGATTGTCGAAGGACCGGTGGTCAACTCTTGGTCGAGTTCGTTTGTCTCAACTTCCCTCTCGGCGACACCGGAGGCATTAGAAGAATCAACAGTTAGTGAACCAGCACCAGTTATTGTGCGAGCAGCAATACCATCTACGTCGGAGTTATCTGTCTGTACTGAACCACTACCAACTCCACTCACTTCCGCTATGCCGGTTAGTGTGGAATCATCGGTGTTGAGTTCTACAACGCAGATTTGTTTCTGGGTGACGTAATCACCTTCGACATATCCCGCTTCGACATATAGTTCTAGAGTACAAGATGAGGCCAAGGCACTGATCCTAAGATGGTATGAATGGGCCAATCATAACCAGTTCATGGGGCTGCCATGAGACTCTATGAATGGGATTGCTCATTCTATTTAGGCAGTTTCGATTTCCGCAATCAGCATTTCTGCCATATTTTTACCGGAATTATCACCGTTAAAAACATAGGCAACTGTGGCACGGAGGCAATCAGTATATGCTGCGTGGTATAATACTCGGTCAGTCTGATCGTAATGACCAAAATACCCATACTTACACTGCCACCCTGCAACATCAGGGATCCTTACCGTCTTTCCTGTGTCTGGGTCTATATGTTCCCAGTATCCATCACCTTTCTCTGACCAAGTGAGGATGATGTTGTATCCAGATGCGTTTGCGTTGTTGTGCCAACTGATTAAACCTCCTGGAGGATAGACACAGGAAAGTGCTCTACGGTTTGCACCGAGGACTGCCTGAAGTCGAGCAGATATATCTTCACTCGATTGACTCAGTCGCATGAACTCGTCTCTATCAGTACACCTAAATTTATCCAGACCCAAGTCGAACCCAACTATCTTCTCTGGGAATCCATTATGCCCTCTGCCCATTTGCTGGACACGCTTTCTATATTCTTCTGAGACAAGGTGCTTGTTATGCAAATCAGTTTTGTCATACTCTACAGTCGACAGATCTATACTCTGTACAAGGTCAGAGTACTCTTCGAGGATGTCGATTAGTTCTGGATCACGGATCACTGCCGTGTTCATTGGTTCTTTGTGTAGATCAATCATGCCAGAGAATCCCTATCACCTTCGCAAGATACATGATAGAGGACTATGTCGTCAGTTAGAGG
>OCVR010003170.1_pt1 | contig 11785 bp, 9 predicted proteins | sample 1539091 | NCBI WGS metagenome assembly OCVR01 (sample SAMEA3355530, study PRJEB22509) | marine metagenome | biome: marine; feature: coastal ocean; material: water | place: USA | collected 2010-08-07 | depth 16 m | reverse complement strand
TCCGATGTCACGCCGCAGCTGCTGGCAGATATGAGCGGTATAAAAGTACTCACAAACGAGAGTAACGAGGTTTTTGTCAACGCCTGTAACCAGGCCGCATTAGAGGCCTCAGGCGAGTATATCCTGCTGCTGAATAACGACACCGAAGTCAGCGAACAATGGATAGACGCCCTAATCGACCCCTTTCAGGATCCATTGACAGGCATCGTAGGCGGCAAACTGGTCTATCCGAATGGCAAATTGCAGGAAGCAGGCGGTATCATCTGGCGCGATGGTACCGGTTGTAATTACGGTCATGACGACGACCCCGAGCTGCCCTGCTATAGCTATCGCAGAGCGGTGGATTACTGCTCAGGTGCATGCCTGATGATACCCCGCAGCCTGTGGCAGGCGATCGGAGGTTTCGATACACGCTATGCCCCCGCCTACTACGAGGATACAGACCTGTGCTTCACCGTGCGCTCTATGGGCTATAGGGTCATCTATCAACCCAGAGCGAGAATTGTACACTTCGGTGGTGCCTCGGCTGGCAAAAAGACGACCTCGGGCTACAAGCGATTCCAGGAAGTGAACCGGCACAAGTTTGTCGAGAAATGGCAGGGGATTCTGGCGCGGGACCATGTCACCAGCGCGGAGGGAACCGGCATGGCGCGAGAGCGCGGCGCCTCGCGGCATATTTTGATAATCGATCACTATGCGCCCACCTGGGACAGAGATTCAGGTTCCCAGCGCATGCTATCGATGCTGCAAATATTCAAACAGATGGATTATAGGGTTTCGTTCTGGCCGGATGATCTCACCTACGACAGGAAATACACAGGCGCTTTACAGGACCTCGGGGTAGAGGCGCAGTATGGAGATATAAATTTCGAGAATTTTATTCAGGAAGAAGGCAGCAGCCTGGACGCAGTGCTGATGTCGCGTCCCGCTACGGCAAAAAAATACCTACACCTGGTCAAGAAATACTCTACTGCGCAAACGATATTCGATACTGTAGATCTTCATTATGTGCGCGAACAGAGACGCCTGGAGCTGGAAGTCCAGCAGTGGAAAAATCTCGAGTTTTATCTGGCCGAAGAAACAGATACCACTTTTGTTGTCAGCCCGATAGAAAAGGAACTACTGGCAACCGAGCCGTTTGCGGATAAAGTAAACGTTGTCTCTAATATTCATTCTCTGGAACCTTGTGAAAAAGGCTTCGAAGCGCGCAGCGGGCTAATGTTTATCGGGGGGTTTCATCATCCCCCTAACGAGGAGGGAATAGTCTGGTTCATTGAGTACATTTTGCCGTTGGTTAGGCAAAGGATACCCGATATTGAGCTGACCATTGTTGGCAGTGAGCCCTCCGACCGCATTCTTGCTCTCGCAAACGATCACATTACCATTGCAGGGTATGTCGAAGACGTATCCGGATACTTTCAAAGCTGTCGCGTCTTCGTGTCTCCACTGCTGCATGGTGCGGGCGTCAAGGGGAAAATCGGCCAGAGCTTTTCGTACGGGCTTCCCGTCGTGACCACCACGATTGGTGCAGAGGGAATGAACCTGACTGACCAGCACAATGCCCTCATAACCGACAGCGAAACTGCGTTTGCTGAGAAAGTCATCGACCTCTATACAGACAAATTTTTGTGGCAGAAATTATCAGCCAACTGCCGCGAAGTAATCCGTCAGCAGTTCAGCTTTGAAGCCATTCGGAGTGCGCTGGAAGGCGCCTTATGGAGTGGTCCTGACGATCGTCCCGCACCGGACAAACAAACTCGGGTGCTGCTGGTTCATTGTCATATTTTCAAGAATGCGGGCACCACACTGGACTGGAGCCTCGAACGCAGTTTGAGCGCTGGATTCACAGACCACAGGGACGATGACAATATGCGAAAGGGCGCCAGCTTCCTCGGCCCCTATATCGATTCGCATCCTGATCTCAAGGCAATTTCCAGTCACCACATTCGCTTTCCTCTGCCTCAACCTGACAATACCAAACTGTTGCCGATTATTTCTATCAGACACCCAATCGATAGAGCCCGCTCTGTTTACGAATTCGAGAAAAAGCAAGATGCGGACACACCAGGCGCGATTGCAGCCAAGAAACTGTCATTCTCGGAATATATCAACTGGCGACTTCAACCGCAGATCAGCCCTACCATTCGAAACTTCCATTGCTGTTTCTGCACAAGCCTGTTTGAACAGGAGATCGGTCAACAAGAGTATCGCAACAGTGTTGCCCTGCTCAGTAAAACGCCGGGGCTGGTAATCGTGGAACGTTACGACGAGAGCATGCTGTTACTGGAGACGCAATTGCGTCCATACTTTCCCGAGATTGACCTGGCCTACGTCAGGCAAAACAGCACGCAGAATCAGGGCCAGGACCTGGAGGAGCGGATTGCCGGTGTCTACGAAGACCTGGGACCTGACCTCACTCGAGAATTTCGCGAGGCCAACCATTGGGATATGCAGTTATACGAAGATGCAAACGCTTTGTTCAACGAGCGCTGGGGCAGCCTGGGAAGACCGGCTCAGCGGCTTGATGCGTTTCGGCAACGCTGTCGGAGCCTGTCAGAAAAGTAGAATCTTTGCGGCAAGTTCCGCTAGATTACCCCACCATATACTCTAGACGATTGCACGCCAACGTCAGGAATTATCCGGAAAGAGTTCCTTCACGTTTGAGACGGCAGCGGGTTCCGCAACGGCCAGTTTTGCCTGTCTGTTCCAGAGGTGGTCATAACGCACTACGTGGCTGCCAAAACCGCTGACAGCAGAGTTGAGTACACGACTGATACCGTCGCAATCGAGCGCATCACAATGCTGGCGCAGGCGCGTCAACAGGCTGTCTATCTGGCTGAAGGACAAGCACTCTTCCTCGGCACGCATAATCATTGGGTGGCCCGTGCCGGCAACCCTAGTGCCAAGCAAAAGCTCTTCATGCAACTTCTCACCCGGGCGCAAACCGATGTAATCAATGCCAATATGTGACCCCACGTGATTGTCATGCGTAGTTTCATAGCCGCTGAGCTTGATCATTCGCTTGGCGAGATCGACGATTCGCACCGGCTCACCCATTTCCAGTACAAATACATCACCACCCGTACCCAATGCTCCAGCCTGCAACACTAACTGCGCGGCTTCCGGGATACTCATAAAGTAGCGCGATACATCGGGGTGAGTCACTGTGACTGGCCCGCCTTTCTCGATCTGCTCTCTGAGCAGCGGCACAACCGACCCCGAAGAGCCCAGGACATTACCAAACCGCACCATACAGAACCGGGTATCGGTGTTCTCTTGCGCCAGCCCTTGCAAAATCATTTCGGCGAATCGCTTGGATGCGCCCATCACATTCGTCGGACGGACAGCCTTATCAGTGGACACCAATACAAACGTTTCCACGCCCGCTTTTCTCGCGGCATCCGCTGCGTACCAGGTGCCAAAGACATTATTCGCCACGCCCTCGGCGATATTGTATTCCACCAGGGGTACGTGTTTGTAAGCCGCGGCGTGATACACCGTCTCCACGCTGAAGGTCCGGTAAATACTCTCCAACCGTTTTCGATCCTGAACAGAGCCCAGTAACGCCACCAGATCCACGTGCACACCCAGCTGACTCATGGTGTCGCGCAACTCGCACTCGATTCTGTACAAGGCGTATTCAGAACTATCCAGCAGAATCACTTCTCGGGGACCGGAGCGAACGATCTGCCTGCACAACTCGGAACCGATCGAACCACCCGCACCGGTTACCATAACAACCTTGTCGGTAATGCAACGCTCTATCAGCTCGGGATGTGGCGGAACAGGCTCCCTGCCCAATAATTCATCCAGATTGACATCGCGAATCTGGTTCACACTGGCCTCACCTGCCACCAACTCATTGATAGTGGGCACTGTGCGCACATAGACCGGAAACCCGACCAGGGAATTAATGATTTCCTTGCGCCTGTCCAGGGATGCCGACGGAATGGCTAGCAACACCTGGGTGATGTTGTGCTGTGCAATTAGCTGCTCGATCGCCTCTGGCTTCACTACCTGCAGTCCGTTAATAATCGATCGCTGCAAATGGCGGTCGTCATCCACAAAAACGACGGGATTGTAGTGCTCCCCATGATCGAGGGCTTGGAGCAGCTGTCGCCCTGACTGACCTGCGCCGTATATGATGACGTTTTCAGACAGAGCCCTCGACTTGGCCTGATAGTATGCTCTGGCCAGAAGCCGCGTGCCTCCGACGCCCAGCAGGAGAAGCACCCAATAAATAAACGGTGTGGCCCGAGGCACCTCTGCGCGGGTAAAAAAGATGGCGGCGCCCAGAATTAACGTTGAGTAGCTCGCCGCAGTGATGATCGCCCAGATCGCCTGTTGGCCCATGAATCTCACCACAGCCCGGTAAAGTCCCAGCCGCAGGAATACCACCGCACTGAAGATAATCGTCACCGCTGCACAGGCGTACTCGATCGGGCCAAACTGGAAATCCGTGTGGCCATAGCGCAATGCCACGGCTGCCCACATGGCGCCAGTCACATAAAGCATATCCAGCGTTAGCAGGCAGGCCTGTTTGATATTGCGCGGCAGTTCCAAAACCTTGTGCAATACTTCCTTTATCACACCAAAGAAGCCAATGAACCAGCGCAGAAGGAAACCAACCAGTGAGAGCGTCAGTAAGCTGGTACGTAAATTCAGCAATTGCACTCCCGGTAGAAGGCTGAGACAGGGCGGCGCGTGGTTCAGGTCAATTGCGCCGATAGAGCAGGAAATACTACGCCAACTTGCCCGCCTTCGCCATGCCAAGGAGCAACGGAAGATATGCCAAAATTACCATAAAAAGTGTCGTGTGCGGCCAACACTGCACTGCATAGGCAATTGGAAACAGCCAGAACGCGTTAACCGCCACTAAGAGCATGTCCACGCGCAGATGGGAATGCCAGCGACGACTCAAACGCTGATAGCCATGCAAACGATGGGCCTCAGTAAACGGTTGGCCTGTGACTATGCGCCACACAAGCGTCCAGGTCGCATCGGTGATAAAAACCGCCATAAGTATCACCCAACTCGCCGGGTGAATCACACCCTCAACGCTTCCAATAATGGCGAGCCCTCCCAAAAGGAAACCCGTGGGCACGCTACCCGAATCGCCAAGAAACAGCCGTGCCGGCGGAAAATTCCACACCAAAAAACCCGCATAACAGCTTGCCAACAATAGGCAAAACAGGACATACCTAGCGCTATCAACGGAACTCGATGCCAGAACAGCGGCCATGGTGCACACCATGATTGTCTGCACGGCGGCAATGCCATCAATACCGTCCATGAAGTTGAACAGATTGAGCGCCCAGAACAGGGTCAGCGCGGCGAGGACTGCCCCGAGGGTGCCAAGAACAAACCCTGAACTGAAAGGCAACAGCACAAAGGTCACGAGCGCGCACGTCACGCTGTAAGCGACGAACCGCAATCGCATCGGCAACCCGGTCACATCATCCATAAAGCCAATCACACTCAACGACAGCGCCGCCAAAACCAGAGTGACATAAGCCGGGCTCCAGCTACCGTAAAAGTAACCTGCCAGCAGTAACCCGAGAGAAAATGACAGCATCAGGCCTATGCCGCCACCCCTGGGCGTCGCGAGGGAGTGGGAGCTGCGCTCGTTCGGGATATCGAAAATATTCTGTGCTCTGGCGATTTGCAGATACGCGCCACACACCAGGATGGATAGACAAACACTGGCGAAAAGGAGCAGCAAGGTCAGGTCTCCCCGTCTGACACACTGCGTCTGGCCAACTGTTCAAAACTACGGGAAGGCGCCCAGTCCATCGCCGCTTTGACCGCTCCGTTAGTGTAACGCTCTGCGCAGAACAACTGCGCTCGAGTAGTGCCCAGGGGGCGCCTGGCAAAAATATCCGTAACCACCGTACCCACCTGCCAAGCCCAGCCCGGCAGCCAGCCGCGACCCTGCCCAAGCCCCTGCGCCTCTCGCATCAGGTCATAAACGGCTTGCGTGCTGTAATCCTTGTCCCCACAGGCAATCCAGGTATGCAAGCCATCGGGGGCATGGGCAACAACCTGTTGCAGCAACTCGACCAGATCATCAAGAGCGATCATAGAGCGCTCGCCCCCACCAGGAGGCCGCGGCAGACCTCTTCGGATAGACCTGAGCAACACCTGAAGATTGCCCTTTACACCGGGGCCGTAAACGAGAGAGGGGCGAATAATAATGACTGAAAGGCCTCGGTCCGCGAACACTTCATGCAGGCCCTGCTCAGCTCGCCACTTGGACAACCCGTAGGGCTCTGTTGGAGGCGTACCATTACTTTCAGAGCGTCTTGTGTCATCGATGGGCTCTCCCATTGCCTTGACGCTACTAAGATAGACGAATCGTTTCACGCCCTCATCGGCAGCGAGTCTAGCCAGGCGAACCGTCGCTTCGTGGTTGAGGGCCTCGTAGGTTCCGGTGTCCGCTTTACGATGAGCAACTCCCCCCAGGTGGATAATCGTATCGACGCCATCCAGAAGCTTTCTATCGGGCAATTCTGTTTTCAAATCGACAGGCAAAGACGCAATGTCACTGCTCACCGGCATACCACTCCGGCTAAGCGCCGTCAGCGAGCTTCCCTCTGCAACTAGGCGGCTGCACAGAGCGCGACCTATAAAACCGGTAGCGCCGGTTACAAGGAGTTTCACAATACAGGCCCGCCGCAAAAAAAATGGGGGTAGAAACCCCCATATCATACGGATGCGGTTAGCTTATTCCAGTGTAATTACGTCGCGGTTACGGTCGACGGTTGACTGACCAATACCTTTCACCTCCGCCAACTCATCTGCAGAGACGAATGATCCATAGGTTTCGCGGTAGCGCACGATGTCACCGGCACGAGCTTCACCTATGCCCACAAGCTTTTCCTCCAGCGTTTGTGCGCTGGCGGTGTTGATATTGACCTTGTCCAGTGTTGCCGCTGCCATGGCAGAGACAGGCTCAGCCGGCGCTTCGGCATAGGCTGGCGCAACAGCCAGCGCCACGCCAATCGCAAGCATCATAACCACGTATAAGGCGCGCATCATACATCTCATACTGGCAGCAGAGCAGAATTGGGCCAGTGCTGCGGCCCACTGTTTCATTGAAAAGAGGTATGTCTCGTTCATCGCTCGATCTCCCTATTGATTAACTGCATCCTTGCAGGCATCCGTAAGGAAAAAGTGTAGCAATGATCAAGTGCCACGCAAAAGAATCAACCGAAATTGATGTTATAGAGACAGATTTAGTTCCTGTCTTACTCGTTGCAGAGCATGTGAAGGATCCGCTGCGCCGGTAATAGAACGTCCAATCACGAGGTAATCCGCACCCGATGACACTGCCATCGCCGGCGTCACTACTCGCCGCTGATCACCCGCACTGTCACCCGCTAACCGAATTCCCGGTGTCACCAGGCGAAAGTCGTCGTCGAGATTAGCACGCAAGGTCGGGGCCTCCAGGGCTGAACAAACGACACCATCAAGACCACTTTCAGCGGCCATGCTAGCAAGGCGCATCACGCGCTGTTCGACCGACTCTTCGTAACCGAGGTCTATCAAATCCTGCTCTGACATACTGGTCAATACCGTTACACCAATCAGGAGTGGGCGGTGGGAAAATGCTTCGAGAGCCTCGCGCGCGGCACTCATCATACGGCGGCCGCCACTCGCGTGGACATTGATCATCCAGACGCCCAGGTTTGCTACCGCTCGAACGGCACCCGCCACAGTATTGGGAATATCGTGAAACTTGAGATCCAGAAATACGTCGAAGCCGAGCTTTTGTAATTCTTCTACCAGCTCAGGGCCGCTGCTGGCGAAAAGCTCCTTACCCACTTTCAAGCGACAACTTTCAGGTGACAGGCGCTGTGCCAGTGCCAGTGCCTCTGGCGCACGGGCATAATCCAATGCAACGATAACGGGGTTACTCATGACGCGTCTGCTGATGCGCCGTCATCCTGGCTTTTGCCCAGTTCATCGCGGGCTTTCTCCAACTGGCGCCTGCTTGACACCAACGCCGCCCGCGTGCGCAGCAGAATCACAGTGGAAACCGCCATCCCTACGACACCGCCGAGCGTGAACGCTAGCAATATCCAAACCGCCAAGCTCTGAGGTTCAAACCGATACACAAGCACATCCAGCGGGACAGGCAGTTTGTTTTGTAAAGCAAACAACACACTGGCCACTAGCGCGCCCAGCATCACAACCACGGTGAACACTTTGTGCACGAACTTCATAGGACCCCCGCACTCATTTAAATAACACCGCAGGCCGATTTATCGGGCAACCTGCTCAAGATTCCGGCTGCATGCCCAAATTGACACGCTCTCGCAGTTCCTTGCCGGGCTTGAAATGGGGCACATACTTGCCAGCCAGCTCAACAGCGTCTCCCGTCTTTGGATTCCTGCCACGACGGGGGGCCCGAAAATGCAGGGAGAAACTGCCGAAGCCTCGAATCTCAATACGCTCTCCACTGGCCAGCGCTTGCGACATGTGCTCGATAACAGTCTTTACCGCCAACTCGACATCTTTCGCGGATAACTGGCTCTGCCGGGACAAAATCGTCTCGATCAGTTCACTCTTGGTCATATGACTCTCCAGCCAAGGTATTCTTATACGTCTCATTCAGGAGCATCGATATTGTGAACCCAGCGACATAATTTCACAAGTCCTTATTTTATAACGGAAAAGTTTCACAAAACAGGCGAACCGCAAAACCCGGACATAAAAAAGGCCCGACGATGCGGGCCTGTTGCGATCGGCGCCAAGGCGCCGGTTGTAGGGTCAGGAATCTCCCATCTGCGCCTTGATCAGATCGCCGATGGTACCGGGCGATGCGTTCTCCTGCTCCGCGTCCTTCAGCGATTCCACCGCTTCTTTTTCGTCGGCCATATCTTTGGCCTTGACCGACAGTGACAGCCCGCGATTCTTGCGATCTACAGAGGTAATTTTGGCCTCAACCGTATCTCCCAGCTTGTAGGCGTTACGCGCGTCTTCAACCTTTTCCTGGCTGATATCAGAAGCCTTGAGGACCCCCTCTACCTCTTCCGCCAGCTTGATCGTCACCGATTTGGCATCAATAGCAACCACTTCGCCCGAAACAATGGCGCCGCGATCGTGCTCCGCAACGTAGTTACCGAACGGATCGTCTTCCAATTGTTTGACGCCGAGAGAAATACGCTCGCGTTCCGGATCGATAGAAAGAATAACGGTTTCGATCTCGTCACCTTTCTTATAATTTCGAACCGCCTCTTCGCCCGTTTCGTTCCAGCTGATATCCGACAGGTGCACCAGTCCATCGATATTGCCTTCCAGGCCAATAAATATACCGAAGTCGGTGATCGACTTGATACTGCCAGCGATCTTGTCGCCCTTGCTGTACTGCGATGCAAAAGCATCCCATGGATTTTGCTGGCACTGCTTGATGCCCAAAGAAATACGACGGCGCTCTTCATCGATGTCCAGTACCATTACCTCAACTTCATCACCCAAGTTGACGATTTTGGAGGGGTGGACATTCTTGTTAGTCCAGTCCATTTCAGACACGTGAACCAGACCTTCTACGCCCTCTTCCAACTCAGCAAAACAGCCATAATCGGTGAGGTTGGTAATGCGCGCATTGACACGACTGCCCTCGGGGTAACGACCGGTAATCTCAAGCCATGGGTCTTCGCCGAGCTGTTTAAGGCCGAGCGAAACACGGTTGCGCTCTCGATCAAACTTAAGAATCTTGACGTCAATTTCCTGCCCTACCTCAACAATCTCCGAGGGGTGCTTGATGCGCTTCCAGGCCATGTCGGTAATGTGCAACAGACCATCAACACCGCCCAGGTCGACGAACGCGCCGTAGTCGGTAAGGTTCTTCACAATACCCTTGACAGACATGCCTTCCTGCAGCGACTCAAGCAGAGCATCACGCTCTACGCTGTTGGCCTCTTCCATCACGGCGCGGCGTGATACCACCACGTTGTTGCGCTTCTGATCCAGCTTGATGACCTTGAATTCGAGTTCCTTTCCTTCCAGATGCACGGTTTCGCGTACCGGACGCACATCGACCAGTGAGCCAGGAAGGAACGCGCGAATCGTATTAATATCGACAGTAAAGCCGCCCTTGACCTTACCATTGATAATGCCGGTCACTACCTCGCCAGCTTCGTAAGCGGCCTCAAGGTCTTTCCATGCTTCTGCACGTTTCGCTTTCTCGCGGGATAGCTTGGTTTCACCAAAGCCATCTTCAACCGCCTCTAACGCAACCTGTACCTCATCTCCGACCGTCAGGGTGCAGTCACCATTGGCATCGATAAATTGTTCGCGGGGAATAACGCCCTCGGATTTCAGTCCCGCATGGACCGTGACCCACTCGTTATCGATATCGATTACCACTCCGGTAACAATAGCACCGGGCTTCATATCGACTGTTTTTAGACTCTCTTCAAATAAATCGGCGAAGGATTCGCTCATTACAAGGTACCTGTTATGTGATCGAGACGGCTTACCATCTCTCCGTGTCACCAGCCGACACGGGTCGTGTTGTATTGACTGTTTTCCCGACCATGGCTGGAGTCAGTCCGGAAACAGCGTCGTTGATTAAAAGCCAGAGTAAAAGCGATAATCGAGCAGAAAATCATTGCCTTGCGCCTAGGCAAGGCCTCTTTTCTCTACCTCGAGCAGTACCTGCGCGAACACTTCGGTAACGGGCATGGCACTACTATCAATAACAATGGCATCTTCTGCCGGCACCAAGGGCGAAAATTCGCGATTGCTGTCGCGGGCATCGCGCTCCTCGATATCCTCCAGAAGGCGCGGCAGACTAACACTTTCCCCCTTTGCAATCAACTGCTTATAACGCCTCTCCGCTCGCTCGGAGGCACTGGCTGTGAGGAATATTTTGAGGGGTGCTGCGCAAAACACGACCGTGCCCATATCTCGCCCGTCAGCTACCAGCCCGGGCGGACGCAGGAACTCCCGCTGCCTTTGCAACAGGGCTTCCCTTACTGTCGGAATGGCCGCCACTGTCGAGGCTCCGCGCCCACCCTCTTCAGTACGGATTTGCGCACTTACATCTATCCCCTTGCAGCTAACCAACACCTCGCCTGCGTCAGACACCCGGAATGCCACATCCAGATGACGAGCGACCTCCGTAACGGCACTGGCGTTATTCCAGCTTATGCCCTCCATTAAACAGGCCTGGCCCACTACGCGGTATAACGCACCACTGTCCAACAGATGCCAGCCAAGGTGCTCCGCGAGCATATGGCTAACGGTTCCCTTACCCGAGCCGGAGGGGCCATCCACAGCGATCACGGGCGAGGCAAACGTCACGCCTGGCCACCGGTTTCCAGACGGAGGCCCAACTGCCTGGCCAGCTTATCGAAACCGGGAAAGGAGGTCGCCACATGGTCGCAGTCAAGCACGGTAATCATGTCCTTCGCGCGCAGAGCAGCCACCGCAAATGACATAGCGATGCGGTGGTCATGATAGGTGTGAATAACGCCGCCACCTAATTCACCTCCCTCGATAATGATGCCGTCATCCAACACCTTGTTGAAAACGCCGAGGGTAGTGAGGCCCTCTGCCATTGCGGCGATACGATCGCTCTCTTTGACACGGAGCTCTTCTGCCCCACGCAAGACGGTACGCCCACGGGCACACGCTGCGGCGATAAACAAAGCAGGGAACTCGTCAATGGCCAGCGGCACCTGCTGCGGTGGGATCTCAATACCGTGCAGTTGCGCATAACGCACACGGATATCTGCCACCGGTTCCCCGCCCACTTCACGCTTATTCAGCAGGCTAA
>OCVR010003167.1_pt1 | contig 11788 bp, 1 predicted proteins | sample 1539091 | NCBI WGS metagenome assembly OCVR01 (sample SAMEA3355530, study PRJEB22509) | marine metagenome | biome: marine; feature: coastal ocean; material: water | place: USA | collected 2010-08-07 | depth 16 m | reverse complement strand
TCGAAGTCCTTTCCGGCACGGGCACGGTCACTATGTCCGCTGAGCAAATCAGCCTCTTTAAAGAAATACGTGGTGTGAGTGTTCAGCTCACTGGCGATGCGCAAAGTTACGAAATGCCATCGACGCTCCGTTTAGTTCAAGGCGCCGAAGTATTATTACCAGATGTTGATTCTGACCTATTGGGCTCAGGCGGGTTGCTAGGCTCTGTTAAAGATGACCTGCTGGCAGGCTCTGCGGCTGCAGATACGCTCCGTGGCGGACTTGGCGCTGACACGCTTGTCGGCGGTGATGGTAACGACACCTTGATTGGCGGCAAAGGCACCGATCAGCATTTCGGTGGTGCTGGCGACGATACGATTATTGTCGGCGGCGATCAGTTTTCTAACACCAACAGGACAATATCGGGAGAGCTCATATCTGGAGGTGAAGGCGTAGATACGCTGACTATCAAGTTTAGCCAAGATTGGGATTACTCCTACTACATTTCTGAAGGGTTGCTCAGCGGGATTGAAACACTAGAAATATCTGCTGATGGAAATTTTGGTGGCTATCAGCGGTTGTATATGAGTTCAGAAGATTGGAACTCGTTCACAAACATTACGAGCGTAACATCTCCCAGTTTCTACTACGCTCCCCACGTTTTTATCACGGGTGATGGAAAAGACCTTAATTTAGACGCTGTTTCCGAGGGTTATCTGGGCTTTCTGCGGCTAAGTGGGCTTTATGCCGATATCGACCTAACTAATGCTGTGATCAGCGTTGATTATTCAGATATCGGAATACGAATTGATGCGGATTTTAATAGCTTAACGTTGTCCGATCAGGGCCCAATCGTCGCGATCGAGGAAGATCGAACATATTCAATAGTTGGTGGGTCAGGGGATGACTATATCGGTCAGGGTCAGGGTCAGGGCGGATCGGCACCCCTAAAAGCGACTATCGATGGTGGCGCGGGTAATGATACGTTTGATGTTCGTTACATGGGCATTGCCGACCTGTCGCAATCAACGCTGACTAGTATCGAGACTGTTTACTATGGTGATGCGACCCTTATTCTGACGCCCACACAATTTAGTGAGTGGACACTTGATGGGCAAGGGTCGATCTTTACCATCGCCAATGGAGTCATTACAGGGTCTGCCGCAGCTGACTCTTTCTCAGGTAATATTTTAGATGCGTTTGAGGGTGCTGCCGGCGATGATTCGATTGATGGTGTCGGTACGGCTATTTTCTCTGGAAATTATGCTGACTATGACTTTACGCGAGAGGGGAGTACGCTCACCGTTCAGCATTCAAGAGGTACGCTGGTAGACGGAACTGACATACTCAATAACGTGCTTGAGATGCGTTTTGCGGACACGACAGTCCTGCTTGATGACGCGCCTAACGATGCATATCAGTTTTTGCAAGGCATGGATGATTTAGCAGGGGCGCTGACAGAGATTACTTATGGTAAGGAGGTTTCGGGTAAGAGCGACTATCGAAACGATCAGGATATTTACTCCACTGTTTTCGCACCTAATTCTCCCCTTGCTGTCGATATGTCTACGGTCAATGGCAGTGGTTGGCGCCTAAGATTTTGGGAACAAGAAACGGGCCGTGAAATACAATTAAAGTCGCTGTCGTTTGGATGGATTAATTACGAATATTACAGTTGGATGAACTCAGATGAACAATGGCTGCCAGGCTTTCAAGAAAATGATGGTTCTTTTACGCCTTATGAAGGCGGCAAAGTCATTGTCCAAGTACAGTTAGATACCAACGATGACTCCCCCATCGAAGACTATGCATTCACGCTCAATTATTTGGATGACTATGCCGGCTCAAGGGAAACCTTGGGAGAGATGGATCCACAGAATGGTCAGATCAGAGGCTATATTGGCGATATTGGCGATGAGGATTGGATTCGCACCGAGCTGATTGCTGGCACAAAATATGAGTTTAATTTACAAGGCGTATCTTCCGATGGCGGCTCGTTAGTCGATCCGAAATTAGCCTTAATGGACGATCAGGGCCGTGCTATCGAGTCCGGTATCGATCTGGCCAATGACGTCGCAGGCACTGATGATTCTATCGTTTTCCGTCCATCAGAGTCAGGTACCTATTATCTTAATGTGTCTGATGTAGCGGGTTTGAGTACGGGGTCTTGGACGCTGCTTCAAGAGAGCCTTGATACCATTGCCGGGAACATCTCGACCACTGAGCGTATCGAGTTAGGTTCAGCGAGCTTGTTTAGAGAAGAAAGCGAGATTAATCAGCTGACTGACCATGACTGGTTCAGAATATGGCTCGACAAGGGCATTACTTATAGCTTCACGCTTGATGGGATATCTTTAGGCGGCACGCTGCAAGATCCCCAGCTGTCACTCAGGTCGGTGACGGGACGCTTACTCACGCAGGATGACAATAGTGGCACTGGCTCAGATGCTGAGATCTATTACTCCGCACCGGATAGTGGATGGTATTATCTTGATGCAGGCGCTAGCGGTAACGCAACGCGTGGCACCTACATCCTCAGAGGTTCTACCCTTGAAGATGATTACGCTAACACCATATTGACCGAGGGCTTAGTCACTGTCGGTGAAGAAGCAACAGGCATTATCTCTTACATTGGCGACAGCGATTGGCTGCAGGTTGGGTTGAGCGCTAACACAACCTACGTCATAGATATGGCCGGCGACATCAGTGAGGGTGCGCGGCTTGATCCGCTGACAGATTCTTTGCTGATTATTAGAGATGCCGATGGCAACGTTATTTATCGCGCGGACGACTTTGGGGGTTCACTTGATGCCCGTGCCTACTTCACGCCAGAGGATAACGGCCTTTACTTCATCGAAGCACGCAGTGCATTTAAATACGACATCGGCGCTTACACGCTGAATGTCAACCTGGCTCCCGAAGATGATCATGGGTCAGTGCTTGACGACTCAGCAACAGTGGTAACGCTCGGTGAGGACTCCTCGGCGACGATCGCAGGCGATATTGGTACGCCCGGTGACAAAGATATCTTCACCCTTGAGTTGACTGAAGGGAAAGTTTACCTGATTGGCGCGTCCGGTTTTGCGGGCTTCGGTGGCACACTTAAAGATCCTTATGTCCGGGTCTTTAATAGCAATGGCCAATTGATTGATTTTGACAATAACGGCGGTACTGGGACCGATGCTGAGTTCTATTTTGCGCCGCAATCTACAGAAACTTATTACGTTGAAGTCACATCAGGTAAGGCCGGCGGACTCGGTACTTATGAGTTGTCGGTTGCGCAAAGAAATCTTCCGCCAGATGATGTGCCCAATGATCTAAGCACGCAGGTTATTTTGAACCCGGGTGATTCTTTCAGCGGCAATTTGCTCACCAAAAATGATGAAGATTGGTTTGCGATTACGCTGACGGCGGGCGAAAGCTATGTGTTTAGAGCGAATGCGTCACATAGCGGTGCCGGCACCTTGGAAAACCCGTTACTTGAGTTGCGAAACGCTGATGGAACGATCGTTAAGTCTGTTGATGATATGTTGGTGAGTAATGAACCGGCACTCCAGCACGTAGCTGAATCTTCTGGCACATACTTCCTGGTTGTTAAAGCGGCCGATGGGTCCGTCGACACAGGAACCTATACGCTGGTCACGCGTGCACCTGACGACCACAGCAATACGCAAGTAGGCACCACAGTAATCGAGTTGGACCAAACACTCACTGGCGGCATTCAGTGGAACGACGGTGAGTTTGGTGTGAGAGCATTCGACTCTGTTGGTTTGGCAAACGATTTTGATGAGGATTGGTTCTCTTTTGCAGCAGAAGCGGGTCAGGTCTTGTCTGTTAATGTTGAGCTTGCCGAAGGGTCAAAATTGAGCAGACCGATGGTTGAGGTCGTCGACTCACAAGGCCGGATCATCGCGTTTGGCGATGGTCTTGAAACCGATAACGGTTTAGCCGTTGCGACCTTCATCGCGGACGCTGCGGGTACTTTCTATGCCCGCGTGATCGATGGTGCGGGCGCGACCGGTGACTACACAATTAAGCTAATGACCGGCGATGCTTCTGACGAAGATTCCGCTGGCAGGGTAAATCTGAATTTCTCCGATAATGGTGCCGTGCGTCAAAGTACGACGGTTGCAACGATAGGCTTGGCAGGCGATTCGGACACCTTCGAAGTTGCACTCAAGGAAGGACACAGCTACCGAATCGAAACGGGTGCCGTGCGAGATAGTAGTGTTGCGCCGCTTCCTTCAGCGTCATTACGTATGCAATGGCTTGCTCAGGGTGAGAGCGAGGTTGTGTTGGTAAGTGCTGGTGCTGATCTTACAAACCCCTCTTTCTTCGAGTCTGCCGACTTTACGGCGTCTGCTGATGGCACGCTGACAATCAGTGTTGCGCCTTTGGAGTCAACGCAAACGGGTCGGTACCAACTTCGAGTGATAGATCTTGGCACTAGTCTGGAAGACGACTATGTCAATACGGTGGCTGACTATGACGAGGCCGCGCAGCCGGTGGTGGCGATTAATGAGACGGTAGAAGGTAAAATCGATGCTGCCGATGACCGTGACCTGGTTGCTGTTAATTTGTCTCAGGGCAATATTTATGACTTCTCGGTCAAAGGTTACGCGGACGGTCTAGGCACGTTGGCTGAGGCAGAGCTAAGACTGCTTAACGAATCCGGGCAGCTCGTGTCAGTGGGTTCCTATGACGTTGCAACCGGTCGAACAGATCTGTCGGTCTCGGTTTTCAGTGACGGCCGATACTTCCTTGAAATTGCCGCACAGGATTCGCCTGGCAATACGGGCACCTATACGCTGGATACCCGACTAAGAGGCTCTAATGCTGATGTTGTTGATGATATCTCTTCGGATACTCAGACAGGGGTCACTGCAGGCCCAGGGCAGACCGCTCAGGGTAATATTGAGGTTGCGGGTGATCATGATTGGATAGCGGTCACGCTTGAGGCAGGAAAAGTCTATGTGTTAGATGTTTTGGCCGATGGTAATGGTGCTGGTGGCACATTGGCCGACAGTATCCTGCGGCTTCTAGATACCAGCGGTAATGAAGTGGCGGTCGATGACAACAGTGGTGCCGGACGAGATTCTCGTATTCAGGTAACGCCCAACGTGTCTGGTACTTATTACCTCGATGTATCTTCAAGATTTGGCGAGGTGGGCACATATACCGCGCGCGTCAGAGAGCTTTTCAGCGGCGTCGCTGATCCGTTAGCTTCTGCACAGTGGTATCTAGAACAGTCAGGTATTCTTGAGCTGGATGGCCAATATACGGGTGCTGGCGTGACTGTGGGTGTCGTTGATGATGGCATCGATACTTCGCACCCTGATTTGCAAACCAATATTAACTTCTCGCTTGCCTACGACACGCAGTTTGATACGAAAGATGGACAGCCAAAATATCCCGTTCTACCGGGACCACCCGACAACCATGGTACGCTTGTCGCCGGTATTATTGCAGCTGAAGCGAACAACGAGACGGGTATACGCGGTGCAGCTCCCGACGCCGAATTGGCATCAACGCGTGTGAAATGGGCATGGGATCATATGATCCAAGCGCTGAGCCTCCAGTGGCAATTTGATATCAGTAACAACAGCTGGGGCGCCATTGATCCATTTAGTGACAACTTTAACAGTACAAGCCTGACCTTTGGTTGGGTGGCGCTGAGAAAAGGTGTCGAGGACGGACGTGACGGGTTAGGGACGAGTTTTGTCTTTTCAGCCGGTAACAGTGCTGGCTCTGGCGATAATACGAACTATCATAATTTCCAGAATGCGAGAGAAGTCATCACCGTTGGCGCCGCGAATGCTGACGGCACGATGGCGGGCTTCTCCACCCCGGGCGCAAATGTGCTCGTAAGCACCTATGGCGTTGGTTTGATAACAACTGACCGCCACCAGCCAGGCTTAGGTACGCAACCAAGCAGCGATTACGAGAACAACTTTACGGGTACCTCAGCGGCGGCGCCTTTGGTCTCAGGTATTGTTGCCATGATGCTAGAGGCTAATCCGAACCTGGGCTACCGAGATGTTCAAAAAATTCTTGCTTACTCAACGACCCATCCAGATGGTCAGGATTGGAAAGAAAATGGGGCCAGTGATTGGAATTTAGGCGGCCTGCAATTCAACGACAAAGCCGGATTCGGTTTGGTCGATGCTTATGCTGCCGTGCAACTGGCAAGAACCTGGACCGAGGTAAATACTTCGATTAACGAAGTGTCGGCATCTGCGCGTCAGTTTGGCATGTTGGAGTCGATCCCAGATGGTACGGGATCCTCTTACACCATGAGTTTTGAAATTGACTCCTCGCTCTCTGTTGAAAATGTGGAGCTCGGGATTGATCTTCGGCATCAGCGCATGGGTGATCTCGTCATTACGCTAACATCACCGAGTGGCACGGTTTCAACGCTCATGAATCGGCCCACGGTCAACTCTGAGCGTCCCTTTGGCTTGAGCGGTCAAGACAGTGGCGTTCCTACACATTTGCTGTGGGATTTTTCAAGTGTCCAATTCCGGGGCGAAGAAGCAGCCGGCACCTGGACGATCAATGTGACGGATGTGCGGGCTGAGCAGACCGGTACGATTCAAAGTCTCTCGTTGAGAATTTATGGTGAGCGGGACGATGGTAATGATACTTACGTGTTTACCGACGAAGGCTTTGCTAATCAAACGGGTGGACTTCTCGAAGATGAAAATGGCATTGATACAGTCAACGCAGCAGCGGTGCGATTCGATGTTTACGTTGATCTCTTCAAAGGGGTCATTGCGGCAAATTCCACCACGCATGGTATTGCTGAATGGACGCTGATAGAGAGAGCCATCTCTGGATCAGGCGATGATAGCCTTGTAGGTAACGCTGCGGACAACTATCTCGAAGCCGGGGCAGGGTCCGATGTGCTTGAGGGAAGAGAGGGCGACGACATCATGGATGGTGGCGCCGGGCAAGATACTGCCTATTATGGCGGCCTGAAGGCTGAGTACAGTATTTCTTGGGATCCAGATTCTGGGGTCGTTACCGTGGTTGATAATAAAACCTCCAATGGTGACGACGGTACCGATAGTCTTATTGGTATTGAGCGCATTGTTTTCCAAGATGCGGAAGTAAGCCTCTCTGAGGCCGTTGGTAATGCGCCTCCTGTGGCTAATGCAAGTGTCTTCGGCAGTGCTGTTCAGCTACAAAGCGGTATGGGAATTGAGTACTCGCTCCCTGATGATACCTTTACTGATGCGGATGGCGAAACCGCCCAGGACATGGAGTTTGTGGTCAGCGATGCTGCTGGCGGTGAGCTACCTGAGTGGCTGAGTTTTGAATCGGTGACGCGCACTTGGTCTGGTGTACCCCCAGAAGGTTTCGAAGGTGTCATCAAACTTAAGATTGAGGTCATTGACAAATTTGGCGCGTCAGCTTCGGATATTTTGACGCTGCAATTTGGCGATAATCAGGCGCCAACCCTGGAGAACCCTAGAGAACTGGTGATCAGTGAAGATCAGGGCCTCGTTGCGCTGGAAATATCCGCGCCGTTTGATCCAGAGGACGCAGATGTCACCATAGAGATCACCCAAGTTCCTGAAATCGGCGCCCTAATTGATAAGGCGGGTAATCAGGTGGCTATAGGTGCCGTTTTCACCCCAGACGAATTAACTGAGCTCTTCTATCAAACCGAGCAAGACGCTAATGGTGATGGCGGATACGTGAGATATCGGGCAAGTGATGAAGATGGCGTGTCCTCTGAGTCTTCGGTGCATATTTTTGTTGATGCTGTCAACGACGCGCCAAGATTTACGACTGATTCGAGCAAGCTGATAATAGATTATCCTGATCAGTCCACAGTTTCTCTCGATATTCAGATTCCGACAGATCCTGAGTCGACGTTAGAAACGGTTCGGCTTTCTCAGCTACCGTCTTTAGGCGAGGTGACACTTGACGGCAGCCCTGTAACGATTGATCAAGTACTGTCGTTTGATCAGCTGGCGCGCCTTCAGTTTACGCTCTCTGATAATGTTAATGGACCCATCGGCAGCGTCGGCATTCAGGCGACGGATCCGGAAGGCCTTGCGACAAACTGGAGTTTAGCACTAGAGGTTCGGGGCGACGCTGAGTCAAATTCTGGCACGCAGGGCGTTGATGAGCTTTACGGCAGCATCGGTGATGACGCGCTTTACGGCAATGGAGGAGACGACCTACTGGTAGGAAACGCGGGCGATGATCGACTGCTCGGTGGCTTGGGTAACGATATTGTCCTCGGTGGAAGTGGTGATGACAAGCTTGATGGCTCGGCCGGTAATGACCTGCTAGATGGCGGTTCTGGCGCTGACTTTATGACGGGTGGTCCCGGAAATGACACTTATGTCGTTGAGAGTCAGGGCGACATCGCGCTTGAGGTTATTTCAGGTGGCGCGGGCGGTAAGGATGTTATCCAATCGACCATCAGTTTAAGCGCACCGGATAATATCGAAAATCTTCAGGCACTTGGCGATGCCGCGATTAACCTGACAGGTAACGAGCTAGACAATATTCTCTTGGGTAACAACGAGAGCAATTTACTGTCTGGCGGAATTGGCAGAGATACGCTACTCGGAGAGGGTGGCGACGATACAATCGATGGCGGTCAGGGTGTAGATCTGATGGCTGGTGGTTTGGGCGACGATACATACATTGTTAGCTCGAAGGCTGATAGAGTCGTGGAAGCCGTCAGTCAGGGCACCGATCATGTGATTGCTTCCTCAAGTTACACGCTGTCATCGAACGTCGAAAATCTGACTCTCTCAGGAGATGGCAATTTCACAGCGGGTGGTAATTCCCTTGATAATCACTTAACCGGCAATTCGGGTAACAACTTGCTGGCCGGCGGTTTGGGTGCGGATACTTTAGAGGGTGGACTGGGCGACGATATTTATGTCCTTAGTGATACCGTCGACACGATCATTGATACCGGCGGTGAGGATACTATTCGCTCTAACCTAGATATCGCGCTTATCAGCGATATCGAAAATGCGCATCTGGTCGGTATTGCCGACACATCAGCCACGGGTAACGGTCTCGATAACAAGTTGTTGGGCAACATGGCTGATAATATCCTTGATGGTGCGGGTGGCGTGGATACCCTAACGGGCGGACAAGGGGCAGACACTTTCGTGATCTCAAATAACGGAGATGGGATTGCGGCGGATACGATCACTGACTTCCAGTCCGGTGAGGACTTGATCGTTGTCGACTTGGTCTCTTTTGGCATTGACCCGGAAGCGCTTGGATTGTTGTCGTCTGGTCTTGTCAGCGATGACTCTTTTGTATCGGGCGCGGGTGCCCGTGCGCTTGATGCGGATGATTATTTTATTTTCGACACGGCTCAGGGAACTTTGCTGTTTGATGCAGATGGTTCAGGAGATGGCGAAGCCGTTGTCATTGCTGAAATAGACCAAGCAGACGGCGGTACCCTCACTGCGGGTGATGTATTTGTCGGAATTTAAGATATTGTTGATGCAAAAAATTAGTGACCAGATAATGCATGTTATTCATGAAGTGATCGGTTAATGGCCTTTTTTCAAATACCAGCACCAGACTTAAGTAATTTATCTCTGGGAGGGGCTGTTCTGCGGTTGCTCGAGAGTTACGGTTTCTCAGCAGATGACAGATACATTGTGGTGCGAGGCACCTTCACGGACGCTGGAGACCCGTCATTCGGATTACACTATGGTTTCTGGCTGTTTGACACGCAGACCAAGGAATATGTGTCGAACTACAACGGTGTTGTCGCTGGATCGGATAATGCCAGAGAAATTGACGTGCTCGATGTTCAAACTTCAGGTACATCAGATAACTTGTTTTCTGTGGCACTCATTGAAGAAAAGGGAACAGGCGACAAATATCTTGTCTCGATTCAAGACGGCGTATTGATTTCCAGCGATCTTGTACGTGAGGTCTCGGGTGAGGATATCGAGGTTTCAATTGAGCAGATAGCGCTAAGTAGTAACGGTCGGTTCCTTGCAATCCAGACCACCAGTGAGCAATTAGCCGCTGAGTTAGAGCCAGACACAAATGACTCGAGCGATATCTATTTGCTTGATATCTCGCAGTCTCAGGTCACGAGAGTGAGCTTTGTTGGCGGTAGCGAAGTCACCGACCCCACACATCTAAAAGATATCAGAATCAATGACGGTGTTTTGGAGGTTGCATTCATCACTGATGCCGCTTTCGTCTCTCCCTCCCGAATTGACACCAACTCTGGAGAGATAAACGCCGCGGCAAATGCTAGATCTGATGTGTATGTTTGGTCCTCGAGCTTTGATGAGACTGGCTTGACCGGATCTTCGACATTTTCTTTGGCCTCCATCGATCTTGATGGGCGGGCCTCTGGCTTTGTTGAGAGTAGTAGTGAGGTTCAACTGACGCAGTCTGGCGTTATATTTACAAGTAGCGCTGAGACGATTGTCGCGAATGACAATAATAATGCCCCAGATGTATTTATATTGACGGACGAATTGGTGCCCTTAGGTCTCACGATCACCAATGCGCTGTCTCTTGAAGGCGGCGCTCTATTTGCCTCCGCCAGCGACAGTGGAAGGTATGTATCATTCCTTACGACTGCCCCTGAATATTCTGGCGCCTCTGGCGCGCAGCAACTGGTGCGCTTGGATACTGAGGCCGGCACTTTCACAACCGTTTCGGAAAACGGTGAACCTGCCAATGACTTTGTGATTAATGGGGTTGTATCGTCAACCGGCTTGTCTTCAGCATTCACCTCAGCCGCGACTAATCTATCTTCTGCTGAGCCAGCGGCGTCAGCTGGCGGCCTTTTTGTAACCACCAGTGATGCCGCTTTGGTCTCTGGCCAAGTTTATCACTGGAAAAACCATGCGCTGCTTGATGATGTTACGTTGACACTCGAAGAATCGGTTACAGGATCAGTTGTGACAGCAATATCCTCAGAAAACGGGTCTACAGGGTCTTTTGCTTTCAACGTACCTTTCTCAGGGGATAAGTCTATCGTTGTAAATAGAGACCTTGCGCCGGCTGATCAGAGCCGGGTGGTTAACTCCCTTGACGCGCTAGCAGCGCTCAAAATAGCCGTTGGGTTCAACCCCAATGCTGATGATGTCGCTGTTTCTCCTTATCAGTTAATCGCAGCAGACGTGAATGAGGATGGCAGAATCAATAGTCTGGATGCGTTAAACATATTAAAAATGGCGGTCGGCCTTCCCGGGGCTATTCCTCAAGAGTGGTTGTTTGCAAATGAGGGAGAGAATTTCTGGGACCCAAGTGCAAATGGCGGTGAAGGTGCTTTTACGGTGAATAGAAATGAAGTCGAATGGAATTCAGATGGTGTCAGATTTGTTGACCCGCTGACCGCCAATGTAAACGTTGTTGGGTTTCTTTTGGGGGATGTCGATGGCAGTTGGTCGGCGCCAGAAAGTTCGACGCTTTTAGCTTTTGAGTATTTTCAGGCGCTCGACGATGCCGGTGTGGGCCCTGTTGAACAGTGGCATGCATTTCCAATCCCATAAACGCTTATTAGCAACACCTATTAAAGGTGTAACAGCGAGCTAACCCAATACATTCGCTGATAAATCGCCAGAACAATTTTGCGCGGAATAATAATCTTCGCAGCGTCTGCCGAGATGCCCTGCGAAATCACGAAGGGCACCTGCCATCGCATTATTCGATTAAGTCTGTCATCGATACAGAGAGATCGTACCGCTCTTTTGCAATGCGCATGATATTGTCCGCAAACTGAGGATGGTCACGTAAAATACGCCCGAACACAGATTTGCTGAGCGTGAACAAATCGCAAGAGGTTTTGGCT
>OCVR010003159.1_pt1 | contig 11811 bp, 8 predicted proteins | sample 1539091 | NCBI WGS metagenome assembly OCVR01 (sample SAMEA3355530, study PRJEB22509) | marine metagenome | biome: marine; feature: coastal ocean; material: water | place: USA | collected 2010-08-07 | depth 16 m | reverse complement strand
TTACCTGTAGTAATAAAGTCATTACTACCAATATTTGCATTTGAAGAAGTATTTAGAGCATCAGTAATACCGTAGCCTGCTACAGTTGTTGGCTTACCTGTTAAAGAACTAAACGCGCCATCAAAAGCATCAGTAATACCATAACCACTTATTGTAGTGGGCTTACCTGTTAAAGAACTAAACGCGCCGTCAAAAGCATCAGTAATACCATACCCTGCTATAGTAGTTGGCTTACCTGTTAAAGAACTAAACGCACCATTAAACTTGTTAGCTTGAACAAATGCAGTAGTAGCGACTTGAATAGTATTTGTACCACTTGCTGCAGTAGGAGCAGTGGGAACACCAGTAAGTCCTGGACTAGCAAGAGGAGCTTTTAATGCTAAATTATTGGTTACAGTAGTAGAAAAAGTTGAATCATCTCCCAGTGCTGCTGATAATTCATTTAACGTATCTAAAGCGCCGGGGGCTGAGTCAATTACATTGTTAATTTGAGTAGTAACGTAAGATTGTGTAGCCGCGTCTGTAATACCATAGCCTGCTACAGTTGTTGGCTTACTTGTTAGGTCAGAAAAAAGTCCGCTAAATACAGAAGTGCCACCAGTTTGTAATTCTCCTCCGCTTGCTGTAAGAGTTACCTGATCTGCACCACTACCTAACTTTATTTCTGGTAGGATTATGGCGGAAGAATCTGCAGTAATTGAGTGCGCCCCTAGAAATAAAGTGTTTCCACTTAAATATAGATCTTTAAATTTTGCAGAGTTTGAACCTAAGTCTCTAGTTCCGTCTCCGTCAGGTACAATATCTGTATCTACAGAAGAAAGATCAGGGCTACCAATAAGAGTGCGAACTTCAGCACCAGTAATTCCAGTGCTGAGGGTGGGTGTACTACCATCGCTAAGAATAGCAGGTACATGGGTTCCCCCGGTTCTCCAAGCATTGTCTGTAGAGTTGTAAGTATATACGACCCCATTAACCGTAACGGTGTCTCCATTGCTTGGACTATTTGGAAAATTATAAGCCATTATTTACTCCCAGCTTTCTTTACTAACAGGCTCGGAAGCTCCCCCGCCCCCTGATGATGGACTACTACCGAATCCTTCTATGACCACTAATCTTGTAGTATTTCGTTCAAAAAACTTTCCACCATCAATCTGTAAAAATTGAGGGCTAGTTACAGTATCAGGACTCACTAGAAGATTTGTCACATTATTACCGAAAAAAGTAGCTCCCTGTAAAAATGTAGGGGAACTCACTACAGTAGCATTAACTATAAGATTACTAACGTTTTGGGTAGCTCCTGAAACTGTCATTTGTAGCGCAGCCATTTTTTAAGTTCTCTTAATTAGAAGAGCTGTTAGAGGGCGAACAGTAAGTCCGTCGTTTGTATTTAGATAAACATAAGTATCGCTTCCGATAGTAACAGTATCCCCAGTTGCTCCTAAGCCTGCAGGAGCTCTCCAAATATTACAAGGAGTAGAAAAATCATAGACATCATGATTTAAATTATTATCATTGACCCAAAAAAGTTTAAATAGAGGAAGCCCCGGATTTCCCGAAGAGTCATAAGCGATAGCTTGTTGCCTGCCCCACCCTTTATCTGCTGAAGTATTATCGTCAAGATTTGCATCTACTGCCCACGGACCCCATAATGCGGTCGAACCGGCCATTGGATTGGATCCCCAACCAATGTTCCAGGACATCCCTTTAAAATTTGTAGTCCAATCAGTATTATCACCATATTGAGTATTATTTGAGCGAGTGCTTGCATTACGAACAGCCGCGCCTCCCCCGTTACTTCTAGCAGCATCTCCTGAGTTAATGTGCCATCCTGTTGCTCGAACTTTTCCATACCAGCCGGGATCATAAGAGAAGTTTGATTCAGAAAACTGAATAAAAGAGTAAGACGTTACTTGATCATCCCAAATAGCACCACCATCTCCTCGATAAGTTACGTGCTCACTAATGTTCACGCCGCTATGTAAATCGTTACAAAATATTTGAACAGCGGGTACAAGAGTCTCTGCTTGAGTAGTATTTGTTTCTGTAAACTCTGCATTCATCATCCAAACAACTTGATTATTACCATCTTTTCCGTGCATAAAAATACGAGTTGAATCTGCAAAAATATGAATTCCATTATCTGAATGTTCTGTGTTTCCACAAATGCCATATACGTCTCCATTACCAGAACTAGTGCCCGTATATCCGTTCCCCCACATTTCTGTAGCAGTGCCAGGATCAAGCACGCTTGCTAAATTAAATGCATAGTCATCACCTGTTACTACACTACTATTCGTCCAGTTACCATTACAGCTAACTCCTGCATATTTTGTTTTGGAGGAAGTAATGCAAGATGCTTGCATAATAAAATTTGAATCTGTAGAAGTACCAACTGCAGTACCCGCAGAAGGAAGAGTGCTACTAGAATGAAGACTCCAGCCACTATTTCCCCCTACAACAGTTGAAACGTTTGTGTCAATAAATTCAAGCCCTGAAAGACTTGCAGTAGTTGTGGTACAACTAGTAATAAGTCTTGTAATATCCCGAATTTGGGCTCCCGTTGATGTATTACCGGGAAAGTATAAATGCGCGTACATAATTTTTTTCTCCTTAATTAAATGTAAACACCAGGTATAAGTTTTCTCCGGCTGTAGAAGAGCCTACCTGAGTTATATCTATAGTTAGATAATCGTTAGCAGCAATTGAGTGTGATAAAGAAAGCTGACTTGCAACCGTTGCTCCACTAGCTATGCTTACTGTTTGTAAATTTGATCCGTTTTTGTTTATTTGTAGGTTAACTGATGCCCCTACAGGAGCAGTGTCTACATAAGCATGAATACTCTTTAAAGTATATGCTTTTTGTAAATATAATCTTTTTGTGCCTGTATTAACCGCTAGAGTGTCTTGATACCTATATGCTTTTACAAACTCTTGAATAGGCTGGGCTACCCAATCATAATCTGTGCCTGTGTAGCTTAATACCTCATTTGCATTTGCAGTACTTGTATTTAAGTGTGTATCAACATTTGCATCATTATAGCTTCCGCCCGCTGTAATTTCTTGCTGTACAAATGCAGTAGTAGCTAGTTGAGTAGTACTATTTCCTCCTGCTGCAGTTGGAGCGGTGGGGGTTCCTGTAAATATAGGAGAGGTTAAAGAAGCCGCATCGGTAATCCCATAGCCACTTATAGTAGTTGGAGTACCTGTTAAACCTGTAAAAGTTCCATCAAACCCTGCAGTACTTAGAGAGCTAGGGTTAGTTTGTACCCATTGATTAGAAGTTCCGTCTGCGTAATATACATATAGTACTAAAGCATCATCATCAAACCATAGATCTCCTGCAGAAGGACTACTAGGAGCATTTCCAGAAACAGATACATTTGCTCCTGCACTAAAACCAGCTATTTCACTCTGTACAAATGCGGTAGTAGCAACTTGAGTAGTATTTGTACTAGTAGCTGCTGTAGGTGCTGTAGGTACTCCAGTAAGCGCAGGACTTGCTAAGGGGGCCGCGTCAGTAATACCATAGCCAGTTAAAGTAGTAGGCTTGCTGGTAAGATCTGCGAATACTCCACTAAATACTTCTGATTGATTTGCTAACCGTACCCAATTACCTCCATGAGCAAAGTAAGCAGCACCTGTACCATGAACATGAGCAAACATACCATGATATGTACTAGCACTAGGAAGGTTTGCAAGCTGTGAAAACATATTTGCAAAATAAACTTTTCCAGTTGTAATAAAATCATTACTACCAATGTCTGCATTCGCACCTGTAGTTAAAGCGTCAGTAATACCGTAGCCAGATACTGTTGTTGGAGTAGTACTTATATTTGAAAAATCTAAGCTTGGAGGAGTGTAGCTAAATACCCCCGTGCTATTATTATAGCTTAGTGCGCCATTACCTGAAGCACTATTTGCTGTAACACTTAAATCTGTAAGTGTAATATCGCTGCCTGTAAGTGATTGTACAAATGCTGTAGTTGCTATTTGAGTTGTATTAATATTAAGTGCAGGAGTAGGTGCTGTAGGAGTACCGCTAAATGTAGGACTAGCAAGAGGAGCTTTAGCTGCTAAACTGTTTGTTATAGTTGTAGAAAAATTAGGGTCATCCCCTAAAGCTGCGGCTAACTCATTTAATGTGTCTAAGGTTCCAGGGGCCGAATCAATAATAGCATCAATTTTAGTTTGGACATTAGAGTCTTGAATTGCCCACTCTGGATTACCTGAAACAGTAAGAGTTATAAAAGACGCGCTACTATTTGTTGTTCCTTCAGATGTAAATGTAAAACTTTTTACTTTTGTATCTAAAGCATTACCTGCCGCCCTAGTAATAGAGTTAGAGCTTACTGTTGTAGTACTATTATCTTCATAAGTAATCACCCCTAGAGTAGGGTCATTTACTCCAGAACTTGAAAAAGATTCTAAGAATAAAGGAGTATCTAAAGTAACTGTACCAGAAGGTAGTCCCGTCCCTAGCTCTAATCGTGTGTCTGCTGCTCCAGAGGCCGGTATGGTTACTGTAGAAGAATTGCTACTGACCATGCTGCTGTCTAAAGGCACTATGCTTGTTGCAGCGCTTGCTTTATACAGCCCTCCTTCGTTTGTGTCAAACCAAATTTGCCCAAAACTTTCAAAAGTAGGGGCACTATCTTGAAAATAGACAGTGCTATTTGTATCAATAGAGTCTTCTACGGCAGTCTTTACAAAAGCAGTTGTAGCTATTTGAGTGGTATTTGTATTTAAAGCCGCAGTAGGGGATGTTGGTACCCCTGTAAGTGCTGGACTAGCTAGAGGGGCTGCATCAGTAATACCATAACCACTTATAGTAGTTGGCTTACCTGTTAAAGAACTAAACGCACCATCAAAAGCATCAGTAATACCATAACCACTTATAGTAGTTGGCTTACCTGTTAAAGAACTAAACGCACCATCAAAAGCATCAGTAATACCATAACCACTTATAGTAGTCGGCGTACCTGCTAAAGAACTAAACTCACCATCAAAAGCATCAGTAATACCATAACCACTTATAGTAGTCGGCGTAGTTGTTAAGTCAGAAAAAGCAAGGGGGTAGACAACATAGTCTAAAGAATTCCAAGCAGTAGTACCATCTCCAACTTTAATTTTATTAGTATTTGTTTCTAACCCAAGCTCTCCACCGCTTAAAGTAGGGTTGGCTGTAGACCAATTACTAGAAGTATCTCTCCGTAGCTGTATTCTTGCCGCCATTATGCTCCGCCTCCATCAAGAAAGATTATTATATCGTTAGAAACTGTTGTAGCTGTCCCGCCGTCCACAATAAAATTTACTGTACCTCCGGTACCTGTACCGCCGCCCGATTGGTTTTGATTTATAAATTTTTGAGCAGAGGTGCTATATGCTAAAACTTGCCCGTCTTGTAAAGTGCCAATGTCTACATCGGAAAGATCTCCGATTTCTTGTGCGCCCGCTAAACTTTGAACGAATGCAGTTGTTGCAATCTTAGTACTATTATCTAAAGCACTAGGAGTTGGTGCTGTAGGACTTCCTGTTAAACTAGGAGAGTCTAAAGGGGCTTTAGTTGCTAAACTATTCGTTACAGTACTAGAAAAATTAGCATCATCTCCAATAGCTGCTGCTAATTCATTTAACGTGTCTAGAGCTCCTGGAGCTGCGTCTACTAGCTGCGATATTTCCTGAGTTACATACTGTTGAGTAGCGTAAGGGGTTAAATCGGGAGGAGTAAAGGTAAATACTCCACTAGAATTATTGTACGCTAAGTTTCCATTTCCTGCGGCTGTACTAGACACTGCAGATGAAATATCGTCTAATCCTATTTTTGATCTAGATAATATATATGCGTCTAAGTTATTAGAACTAGAAAACAAAAATAATTCTGTGGAAGACGTAGCTAAACCAATTTTTTCTGTAGTACCAGACTTAGTCTGTGTTAAAGTTCCGTCTTGGTCTATATGCACAGTATCTGCAGAAGTTAGTCCCGTAAATCCAGATACTAAACCACTGAGTACTACTTTAACAGGCTGACCTGCACTTTTAGATTCTGCAGCTATACCTATAAAAGCCGCGCTTGTTGTAGTACTCGTTACTTTAACTACTGTACCGTTGGTCGCTAGTTTTACAAAATCATTTACTGCTAAACTACTTCCTGCTGTGAATACTCCCTCCAGTCTCTCACTTACTGAAGTGTCTTGAGAAAATCTTTCGTCAATAATAGTGTTAGCAAAAGACGATGGAATTTCATTATCTTCCGTCCCAATAGAACTATTATTAGGTATTAGTATTCCACCGGATTGCGTTTGAGAGATCTGAGCTTCACCAAGGGTAATTGTATTTCCTGAAAAAACTCCATCTTTTGCATATACAGTCTCAAAAGCGCGAGTAGAACTACCTAAACTTGACCCAGTGTAGTATCTTATTGTTTGTGCGTTGTTTCCGGTCCCAACAGTATAAGTACTAGTAGTACCTCCTGAAGGAAATACTTGCTTAATATGGGCTGTAGTCCAAAACGATGTGGCACTTCCAAGGTGAATTGGATTAGCAAAAGAATTTGCAGGCACTAAATCTGTGTCTAAAGACCCAAACTCTCTTCTTAAATATTGAGTTGTTACTAAATCAGAGTTATTAGAATTTATAACAGAAGTAGCGGCTGAAACTACTCCACCAAAGGCTCCGCCAGTAGTTCTAGGTATAAAATTTAATAGCCCATTAGAGTCATAGAGATCTCCAGTAATACTATCAATTTTCCCCGCTTCGGTTTCTATTTCATGAGACCAGTAAGTTAACTCTCTTTCTAAGCTTGAAACTCCCTGCTTTAATTGAATGAAGTTTTCATCAACTTCTATTACAGTTAGTAACTCTTCATTGGGCTTATGATTTACTGATTGGTTTTCTACTGAAGATAAAGGGCTTGTGAAAGTAGATAAAGGAATAGTATAAGTCGCATCTACATCTTTAGTAACAATATTAATATTCTTACTAATTTCTGTTTCCCAACGACCTGTAACAGTATTCCAGACATATTTTATGCCATCGACTGTTACAGGGCTGCCTACCCCGTTTGCGGGTAGGCTTGTGGAAGTTCTAGGATGCGACATTAAATAGCTTCTTTACTATGTCAAATCTTGTAGCTGAACTGACCAAGTAATCTGCAGAGTATCTGCTGTTGCTTTATTGACAGGATCGAAAGTAGTACGGCATAACATGGTTTGAGTAACAGGACCACGAGTAAATCCGTATGCTCCAGCAGTAACACTTTTACCGTCTTGAGTAAGTACTCCTTCAACTGGTGCGTGGTGAGTTCCTGTACCCAGAGTATATGATAAATTAGTTGTAGCACTTCCGCGAGCATCAATATTAGCAAGTTCAGCTACGTTACCGTCGCTGCTTGTATAATTACGGCCACCCACATCAAAAATACCTAAGTCTGCAATATGTTTATTAAAAATTCCTGCCTCTGTAATAGGATAAATTCTGTTATAAGGAGCTTTTTCGTCAAATGTAGTAGTGAAACGGTCGTAATCTTGCTCAGGGCGCGGATTATTTTCTTTGAACGTTGCTACATATACAATTCGATCGCCGTTTTTCTTGGCCCCCGCTACAGAGTTAGGGGCGTAACTACCACCACCATACGCATAGTTTAACGCGGCTCCATAAGCAGCAGTTGCATCTCCAGAAGCGCCTGTAACAGTAAGACCTCCAACTAAGTTATAGTTATTTTCTTCTGGAGGATAACCTTCTGGAGTTCCATCTTTATTATTTGCTACAATACTAGAGCCAACTAATGCTCCTTGAAAAATTCCATCTACAGCCGTACCAAATTGTACAAATTCAGTTCCTCTAGTAGTTGCAGTATTAGTACCTGCTGTAGTAGCTGCGCCTACTGGTGCTGTACCGGAAGGCTTATCTTCTTCTGCTCCTATGAATGGGAACCGTGCTACAGAGTGACCTGAGGGTGCGTCTGTAACAGCAAATCCAGCCTCATCAACAGTAGTGGCTACATTTAAAGCTTGCGTATTAACAGGAAGACCATCTACACCAGTATGTACAAGTCTTATATTATATTCTGTGTCTCTCTCATAGAAAGCTCCGATCTGCCCTCGAGTAATCCCTAGCATTCCTATTCCTAGTTCGCTATATACGTCGTTACCTGCTGCATCAAGAGCACCGGATGCAAACCCTTGGCTTCTAAGTGAAGCTGCTCCAAAGGGTCCAGTATTATCTTTAGAGGCTGGAGGCTCCATTACAGAACGTACATGAGTATGGGTAGGGTGCGAAGGACTAGCAGTATAAGACGTTAAAGGTATACGATCAACATACTCTACATCAATGTGAACGTGAGTATTTCCTGCTCCTGGCCTAACACTCACATCTAAGAGACCATCTAAAGTTATTGTAGTAGCAGTAGAGGTTGGAACTCCTGATTGAATATTTGAAATTTTTAGAGTATTGGTAATATTAGTAGAACTACCCCCTACAGGTCCTGTAGCCGAAGTGCCCCCTGTAATACCAGTTACTTTTAGACCCTTTCTAAGTCTTTTTAATGTAGCGCCGCTATCACTGCCTGTTACCATTATAAGCTGACTAGAGCTTCCGCTAATAGCATGCATTGCAGTGGATCCGTCTTGCTCAAGATGTACATTTAATAAAGGTACATAGTCGCTGGCCAGAGTGCTGTCTTTCATTAACTGAACTCGAAAACCTCTCTCATCTTGAAGCATACGATCGTATGATTCTGGAGTAGCCGCTTGCTTTCTAGAAGTTTTTAAGTTGCCAGCAGTACCCCCCGAATCTGAAATACCTAGGGTCTGAGGAAGAGCATCAAAATCTTGTGCATTATAACGATCTTGAGCACTTCTCGCGGAGGCTCCTATTCCTACTGCCATATGACTCATCATTCTTGGCATCTTGTGCAAGCCCGCACGATCCTGTCCGTCATCAATCATTCTACCAATAATATGAGCGATACCGGCCTTCGTAACCTTATTACGAATAGTTTTATGCTGCTTTACCTTTCCATGTTCATCACGAAGGACTAGGTTTACAACACCTTTTAAGCGACAATCGTCTATATACATTTAAGTTCTCCTTTAAAATTGGCGTGAATTGCCAGGGGGTATTGTAGCAACATATGGCTGTAAAAAATATGCTCCTTTTACGTAATCCGTATCTCTTATAAAAGCATAGCCTTTAATTGAGGTAGATACTGTATCTTGAATACCGTCATTTTTTTCTTGAAATCTTTTTAGTATTCTATCCCGAACGTCTACTTTAAAATCATTTGATTTTCTTAGAAGGTACGGGCTAAAAGTATCGTTAGCTAAAAATCTTTCGGTTATGTACTCTGCAAATGCAGGATTTAATATAAAACTTTTTGTGGTTAATTTTTCTAATATTGGTTGTTTTTTTATGTCTTTTACTAAAGAAACATCTTCTAAATTTAATAGTAGATTTAGTACATTTTTACCAACTAAATTACCAAATTTAAGATCATTTATACTCGCTCTAGAGCTCAGTATCTGAGACAAAGGATTTACAAAAGAGTCTCTTATACTTATTTTACTGTGCAAAGGTTTTTCTACATGAATACTTGCTATTCTTGCCACTAAGAGTGCAAACTCTAGTATTCGTGTAGAAAATATGAAAGAAACGTCTCCTATACCAGAGGAGTCTCTATCAGAACTTTTAACTCCTAAAGAACTCTTTTGAAGTCCAGGAGTTTTACTTGCTATTGCTAGATCTCTTGTATTTACCTTTTCAGGATGTACTATGTGCATACTTAAAAACTTTGCCAATCTTACCGCATTTACATCAAATACTTCTTCTAGTCTAAAAGGTACTCCTAAAGTTATTAGTTCTGTTATACTTACTGAGTCTTTTGCATACTTTGCTTTAGGTGTTAAAATTGCTGTAAGTAAAGTTATTTCATCTTGTGTTACTTTGGTCGGCTCTAAAACTACTCTAGAAATCAAGTCGGCTAAGTCACGTATAGGCTTTTCTATTTGTTTTGCTTCTTTGCTCAGAGTGCCTAATTTTTCTATTTCTAACCGTACTTTTGCAGGATTAATAATAGCATCTCTAATTGTAAATTTTTCTAATAATTCTCTATTAACTTTAAAAAATCTTGAAATACTTAGTAGTACTAAATCTTTTATTGGTCTTTTAGTAAAAAGCTTATTAGACGACTTAGTATTTAGGTTATCTATGCTTATTAATGCTCTACTTATTAAGTCTATAGTTCTAGAGCTAAATGTTGAAAAAGTAGAGTGCTTTACATCTTTTGATACCTTAGTGTCCTTTATTAGTAAATTTTCTTCTTTGCTTAAAGAACTTTTTAATTCATTGCGAGAAAAACTTAATACAGTTTCACTAGCTATTCGGGCCTTAGCAACTAAAGGAGAAGACCTAATTTTAATTATTTCTCTAAAAGCCTTATTTTGCACCAGCTCTTTATAGAGAGCGTCTAACAAGACTAAGTCTTTTGGGTCTTGCTTTTTGCCAAACCTAGGCTGTATATCTCGTACACCAACCCTATCTACTGTACTTTCTGCCCTGCTTACTAATCTAAAAATTGTGGTATTTAAAAGATCCTTAGTGTCTTTATTTATAGCTAAATTATTTAAGTCGCTTAATAGTTCTATAGTTTCTGACTTAGTTACAACTACTTCTTTAGATATAATCTCTAAAGACTTCAAAGCACTGACAATACTCTTTTTTATTGAAAATACATTATGCTCGTCAAACTCTAAGTTTTCTGATATTTTAAATGCTTTCAAAAATTGTAGTAGTTGATCTATTTCTACTGTTTCTCGAGCTATCTCTGTACTTAAAAAAGTAGTTAATAGTTCTTTTGATTCTATTATTTCTCTAAAAGCTTTGTCTTGACTAACAGATATTGTGTCTATTAATGATAAGTTACTTACAATTTGCTCTTTTAGTAAAATAAATAACTCTAATCGTATATCAAAAATATTAGGGCTATTTAGTAAAAACGGTTTTCCTAATAATACTGGGCTATTCTCTTTAATTCCTGAAAATAAAGGTTCAGTAAGCACCGAACTTTCTTGTAAATTAACACTATTTGTGCCCGTCCTTTGTATTTTAGGGCTATTTTTCAGCTCAGATAGTAAAATTGAAATCTTGCTATCTAATGACATTTTAAATCCTTAAGTCTAGGTCTATAACTACCTCTGAAGTTTTTAGTATGGGAACATTTTTTAGTGTATTTTTAGAGCTGGGCGCTTCTATCAGTGTACTAATAGATCTAGGAGTTTCACTTTTTGCTAAATTAAGTATTGGAAAATTTCCTAAGTGAGGGGAGCCTATAAAATTAAAACTCTTTTTCATTTTTTAAAAGTCGCCTCGAACTTTAATATCTATTAACTCAAATACGCTCATTATTTGGCCGTCTGATAAAGTAAACTCTATCTCTGCTTCATAAAATCCTTCTGTAGTAGCCGCATTTGTTAAAAAACTGCTTAAAGGAAAGACTAAAACTCCCACACCTACAGAAGACTCGACAGTATCTAAAGCAATTGTAGAAATTATATTTGAAGTACCCTTTTTACGGATACGAAGATTCGTATCCGCCGTTCCGCTGATAAAAGCTGCTCCAGTATCTGAACGTGTTACCGTTGCTTTTATTTGAGGACCCGTATCGCCCTTTACTACTTGAATAATATCCATGTTAGTTAAACTACTCCTTTAGGAGGCTTTTAATATTTAATTACAATGATTATAACAATACCGACATAAAATGTCAAGATTTATTTTTTGCAGGTTATACTTATAGTATTAGTATATTCTTACCAA
>OCVR010003157.1_pt1 | contig 11823 bp, 10 predicted proteins | sample 1539091 | NCBI WGS metagenome assembly OCVR01 (sample SAMEA3355530, study PRJEB22509) | marine metagenome | biome: marine; feature: coastal ocean; material: water | place: USA | collected 2010-08-07 | depth 16 m | reverse complement strand
CACATTTAGAACTTTAATATTGAAATCTAAACTATGTTATCAATCATTAAAATCATAGAATCCATAATTCGTTGGACAGGAGAGAAGAGTAGCTACATCAATGTATTCTTGGTGATGATTATATGTATTGATGTATTTATGCGTTATATATTGAATACTACTCAGACTTGGGTGATTGAATTGGAATGGCATCTATTTGCTTTGATATTTTTATTGGGAGCTTCATATACTTTACAAGAAGATCAACATGTCAGAGTAGATCTTTTTTACGCAGACAGATCAATTAAATCCAAAGCATGGATAAATCTTTCAGGAACCTTATTGTTTTTAGTGCCATGGTGTCTGATTTTAGTCAATAGTTCATTCAACTATGCGACTAACAGTTGGATGATGAATGAAGGATCACCAAATCCTGGAGGCTTACCCGCGAGATATATTATCAAGTACTGCATGACTTTTGGGTTTGTACTATTGCTTTTACAAGGTATTGCTGTAATCTACAGATCTGCACAGACGATCTTTTCATCAAACACTAAATCTGCTTAGAATGGAATTGATGATCGATACTGAAATTGTGGCGCTGATATTGTTTGTAGTGATATTTGCTTTGATACTTGTCGGCTATCCAGTAGCATTTACTTTAGCTGGTTTATCGATATTAGTAGGCTACTATTTAGTGCCTGACTTTTTGGATTTACTTCCATTGAGGATTATGGGGACTATGAAAAATTATGTTTTACTAGCCGTTCCCTTATTTATATTTATGGGTTTGATGTTGGAGAAGTCTGGATTGGCAGAAAATCTTCTCAATACGATGGCTATTTTATTTGGAAAAATAAAAGGAGGATTGGCAATTTCAGTTGTAATAGTCGGAGCGTTATTAGCGGCAAGCACAGGGATAGTAGGGGCGACTGTGATTACTATGGGATTGATCAGTATTCCTACGATGCTCAAGAGAAATTACAAACCAGAACTAGCTGCCGGTGCCATCGTTTCTTCAGGAACACTTGGACAGATAATTCCTCCTTCAGTAGTATTAGTATTGTTGGGCAGTGTGCTCAATGTATCTGTTGGTGACTTATTCACAGCAGCGGTAGTGCCAGGACTAATGTTGGTGGTGGCATATATTACCTACATCGCAATATACGCATATCTATATCCTGAAAGTGCACCAGCAATTCCTGCCAGTGAGATAGCCAAGTTTAAGTCTGAAGATTTTGTAAAGAAAGTAGTGAAGGCATTTGTTTTACCTATGCTTTTAATCATAGCTGTGCTGGGATCGATATTCGCAGGAATCGCATCGCCAACAGAGGCAGCTGCAGTAGGTGCCTTAGGTGCTATATTGCTTACTATGACTCAAGGACAATTTAGCATGAGTAAGCTATCAGAGGTGTGCAAGGAGACAACTAAGCTCACAAGTATGGTATTCATGATACTTTTGGGAGCTACTACTTTCGCATTAGTATTTCGAGGGCTTGGTGGAGACAGATATTTAGTAGACTTGATAGAGCAATCGGCATTAAGTCCAATGATGTTTTTATTCTTGGTAATGGTGGTAGTTTTTATAGCGGGGTTCTTTATTGATTTTATAGAAATTATATTTATCATAGTACCTGTAGTGACACCGATATTCATCGCAATGGATATCGACTTGATATGGATAGGTATTTTGCTTGCACTCAACCTGCAGACTTCATTTCTAACTCCACCATTTGGATTCGCGTTATTCTACCTCAAAGGGGTAGCACCACCAGAGTTGAAAACATCAATGATCTATAAAGGAGTGATTCCTTTTTTATTAATACAGATATTAGTCTTGATATTGGTGGTTATGTTTCCAGGACTTATTGGAGTAGGATAGTAATAAAACTAAATTTCGTGAAAATGGATTCTGTAAAATCAAACTAGTGAGCTCATAGTTTTTAAATAGAATCTTGATTTTTTATTGAACAATAGAAAATATTTATTTCTAGAATAATGTATAATGTATCAGATGGTTAAAAAAAATAGGCATAATAACCGTTCCGTCTGAAATATTTAACCTTGGTGGAAAGTATATCCGCGTAGGTTTTGGAAGAGCAAATTTTCCTGAGATGTTAGAAATTTTAGGTCAGTATTTAAAAACCTATTGAATAAAAAAAACCTCCAAAAGGAGGTTTTTTTATTCAATAGGTTTTTACTAGTTATTTGGTAGTAACTCTTCAACTAATTTTAGGCTTACACGTTGTTCACCAAAAATCATTTCTTTAGATTCATTGTAAAGTTTTAGGTCCGTTGCCCAAGTATCCCATCCGAACATTTCATTGTAATCCTCTTCCCAAGTTGTTTCTAGCTCTGGATTATTGTTTTCAAACTCATTAAATCCAATATAAGAAACATACATATTACGTTGCCCTCCTGAGTGAAGTTTCATTACAATTCTTGAAGCATCAGGCATTCTCTTTGCAAAAACTTTTCCAATACGTTCTACCCATCTTCCAAAATGATTTCGATGCGTTGGTTTAATAATAAAAGTGGTTTTTGATAGGTGCTTGTAAGGAGGGTCGTTTGGTTTTACATTGACATCCGCCCATTCTAGACGTTCCCAAACTTGTTTTCCTCCGTCTGGCTTCGCATAAGGACTTACGTTGTCATTCCAATATTTTCCTTCTTTTGAAGCATCTCGATCATAACTTTTTGATGTCTGAAACGGCATAATTCTTTCGTATACGCCAGACTTATCACCCGTAGTAATTCTATAAGTTACAATAAGGTTTGTTGAATCTGAATTGAACTTTTTAGTTTTGATTGCTGCAGCTTTCAAAAACTCTTGTTCCATTCCGTCTTTTGCTTTGTAATGGAAGGTATTCCAGTATTCAACTTTTGCGTTACGTTGTGCAAAAGCGGTAAATGCGAAAGCAGATAGTAGTGTAAATAATAATAGTTTTTTCATTTGAATATAATTTATTGATGTAATCTAATATGCAAAACCAGTTTTTAATTGCGATTAACAACTAAAAATAATATTTTTTAACTATTAGAATCCAAACTGTTCTAAACGCATTTTTTTATTTATCAGTATAATTAGCTTTTTGATTTATATATCGTCAGGTACAACTGACATAGGTGTAACGATTTTAATAGGTGGAGAAGCTATATATTCAAGAGTTTTTGCACTAATTTTACAGCTCATGTTACTTTCTTTTGCTGTGCGTAAGTAAAAACAGTATCGATTTTGCCATTTAAAATGGGCTACATTTCTATGTTTGTATTAACATAAGGTCGGATTGTCACTTATTAATCAAAGTATCATTATCTTTCGACTATAAACTTAAAAAGAAACAAAATGAAGTATATCAAATACTTATTCGTAATAGCATTATTTACAGTTGTAGCTTGTAACAGTGCTCCTGAGAGGCCAGCTGCACTCTTAGATCCTAACTATGTACCTCCTGCTCCGCCATCTGCGTCTACTGCTCCAACAAAAGCACCTGAGCCAGCACAAAATTCACTAGGAGTTTGGCATTATACATGTCCTAATGGGCACAGCGGAGGATCAGGATCGGCAACAGCCTGTGGAGATTGTGGAACTACACTAGTACACAATACGATATATCATGATGCTCCTGCACCTGCAACAACTACAACCACAAGTACTTTAGTACCTTCTGGATCAGAGGGTATCAATGTAACTCCCAACGCAGTTCCTAATACAAAGGCACCAGAACCAGCACAAAATTCGGATGGAGTTTGGCATTACACGTGTAGTAATGCATGTTCTGGAGGAGCTGGATCAGCTATTGCATGTGCCTCTTGTGGCAATATTTTAGCACATAACTCTGGTTATCATTAAGGAGTAATTACAATTTATTAAAAATTACACGAGAGTCATATTGTGGAGCTATATTTTGGTTATATCACCAGCAAATGTCAATATTTGGCCTTCATTAGTAGTAACTTTAAAAAGGTAGACGTAAACACCGTTCACTACTGATTCACCATTAAATAAACCATCCCAACCTTGATATGGATCATTGGGCAGGAAATTATTGTTACTATACACTAGATTGCCCCATCTATCATATACATACATTTCATTAATGAGTATAACATTCTCGTTTCCATATAATGTGAAGTAATCATTGTAGCCATCACGAGAACTGGGAGAGAATATATTTGGAATATTAACTGAAGTCAATTTCTTTTCTCGAATATGTATTGTAATGGTAGTTATGCAACCATAATCATTAGTGACGGTAAGTTGATAGCTATCATGTAGATATTCTGTAATCGTAGGCTCAAGGCAATCAGAACAGGATAATCCTTCCGTTGGCATCCAACTATAATCTAAATTGCCACTTGAAAATTCATCGATAAGAATATCATAAAATCCATTGGGTAAAAGTTTAATGGTATCAGGTGAAAGAAGAACTAAGACTGGTGCAGTAATATTTTCTAAAACTAATATGGAGTCCTCAGCTTCACAGCCATATTGATTGCTTCCTTGCACATAATACCATCCACCCTGATCCACTACTAATTGGTTATCTGTGCTAACTACTTCATTGGCATCGCTCCAAATTACATCGGTTAATTCAGATTGAGACTCTAGTGTTATTGTCGCCATACTATTGTTGCACGTGATATTGTCGGCTATTAAATTAATTTCAGGGAGTTCTAGTTGTTCTTCTATATTTACGGTGTAAACATTTTCACATCCATTTTCATCTATAATATATAGAGAAAACACTCCACCACTGCTTACTGTTATTGTATTAGAGTTTCCTATTGTATTTGACAGATCATTTGACCAAGTATAGCCAATATTATCATTATTAGAATTGGCAGTAATAGTTGCATTAGGTGCATTACAACTTACTAATGCATCTTGTTCTATTGTTACTTCTGGTATTGAAATTAGAGATAGAATTTCAATATTGCTATTTGTAACACATCCATTGGAACCAATTGTATTTATACTATATATACCACTTTCTGTAACTGTATTTTCAATATTTGCAAATACCAAATTTGAAGGTGATGTTATGATAATTGATTCCGTATTATTGACATTATTAAGATTCAGATTAGTTTGTTCATTGTAACAGTCGATGATTCCGAATTCCACTTGATAACTTGGCGAAATTGTATCTATTTCTATTTCTATTATGGTGTCAAGGTCACATGATCCCTCTACTTCAATATGTAGAAGATAATTTCCCGGGATAGTAACTTCTGGTGATAATTCGCTACTAGAAGTGGCATTAGGATAAGTCCATGTCACACTTTGGTAGTTCGAAGAAATATCCAAATTCAGTATTGCGTTGGGTTGACTACAAGTAATGGTATTTGATTCAAATGTATAGACGGGAGGATTGCTCATATCTATTACTTCGATAGAATCTGTAGTCGTACATCCTGTTTCAATATTAATTGTATTGAGTGTGTAGAATCCAATAATATCCGTAACGATAGTTGATGAAGTGGGATCATTATTGTCTGGGGTTACCCAATTTTCAATAGTTCCGTTTATGATTCCGGCGTTAATGGTAGCTTGTAGGTTATCACAATCGATCGTATCTGACTCCAAAGTAATAGTAGGGTATATTTTGTGCTCGATAACTTCGAATGAATCTAAAGTACTACATCCAGTTGGGCTAAAGGCTTGCACAATATATATATCGGGAGTATTAACATTTATTATCGGTTCATTAGATAGAAAGGATACAGAATTGAACCAATTAAATATGATGTCATTTTGGTTTGTAGTTGCAATAATTTCTGCCAATTCTATAATGCAATCTAATGTGTCATCACCCGAGATAGAAATATCTGGACTTGGCCCTAAGAGTTCTACTATCATATTACCCGAGGCCGTACAATAGTTAGTAGTATCAGTTAGAGTAATACTATATGTTCCAGCGGTATTTATCAATGGTGTGATTTCATTATTAAGAATTTGTGGGCTTTCCCAATCAGCCACAGTATTAATAGAAAGTGTAATCGGATTAATTAATGTATCTGTCTGATCACAAGGAATTATTATGTCTTCTAATATTAATTCAGGAGCTAGAGTATCTATAGAAAGTAGGATGGAATCAATCGCGGTACAATCATTGGCATCAGTAATACTAATAGTGTAAACTCCGGGCTCATTTACTGTTATTGTCGTATCATTTGATAAAAATATAGAGTTATAATCCCAAACGATATTTCCGGGTCCTTGATAAAAAATAGTAGGATCGAGAACAAATTCTATAGATTGACAATTCAGTATTAAGGAATCGTAGCCTATTTCGATTTGTGGTATATCATCATCTATAAATACATTAGCATCAATAGTGGTTATGCATCCATTAGTAGTGTCTTGTGCTTCCAAGGTATAGATTCCTTCTATGCTTACAGGTAGTATATTATTCGTTCCTATTAGTATATTATCTAGATACCAATTGAAGTCCAATGAATTTGGATTTTCTGGGGCTACTAATATTCTCTCATCTATTGGAGTATTGCATAGAATAGTGAGATCAGAAATATCGTCAATTATTGGAGGAATATTATCAATGTAAAGGTGTGTTTCTGCACTTACAATGCAAAGGGCGTCTTCATAATAGATAAATGCATTGACAGAATACCATCCAGGAGTAGTGGCGATTATAGAATCTGACTGTAAAGTTCCATTTGGAGTTTGCCAAAAAAAGTCTACATCTGAAATAGGGTAGTTTAAATCAAATTCGATCGTTAGTGTTATTGAGTCTATCAAACAAGTAAATTCATCATTTCCTAAAATATCAAGTGTAGAAATTATTACTTTAAGATCAAGAATAATGGTGCTGTCACATCCTAATTCAGTCTCAGTATAGATGGTATAAATTCCCTCATTTGTAAAAACTTCTCCTTCTAATGCGAAGATTTCACCATCGCAGATATACTTTTGTAAAAGATAAGGATCGGATTCTTCAATAATAGTGAGTCTTGTGTGAGTTTGGTGTGTACATCCGTTAGATCCTGGTTCTTCACTTATATAGAATCCTGATTCTGTCCATCCATTATAAGATTCTCCGGCGCAGATAGTTACTTCTTCGTAGGATACAGTAGCAGGGTTATATTCTACCACAATAGGACAAATGATTTGATTGTTGTTAGAGCCTCCAGTTGATGCTGTATATCCCCAATACGCCAAAGAACTGCCACCAAAGCAATTGTTAATAATGTCATACGATCCACTTAATATTAAATTTCCATCAAAAAATAATTCGTATGAATTTCCTGAAGGATCCCAATTAAAAGTAATATTGTGATCTACTCCATCTTCAATGTTACCAAGAGTGATAGGTCCATTAATAGAGGCAGGATGAGCCATATTGCCATTTATATTAAATGAAGCGTGATCCTCAGCTGGATCACCAAGGTTATTATTTTGCCATGTGTCAAATTCGAATATTGCTGAGTTGGGCATTCCTGCTGCCCCTATGCCCTCTCCAGTACCACCGCAAAAATCAGGACCATTAGATTGATAGACTAGACAGATTCCGTCAGCTCCACTTGGATCTTTATCTCCAAAGTTGGCTAGCATTTCATGAGTGAAGGGTTGAGAAAAATCTATTTCAACTTGATACCAAGCGCAACCTTGTTGATTTCCCTGCTCCTGTGTTAACTCTATGCATTCTTCTATAATAGATGCATCTGCGAAAGTAGTAAAATCAAGTAATGTTGGTAAAACGGTACCCAGAAAAATTCCGAAGTTTCCATTTGGAGATCCATCTTGTGGCCAAACTCTTATGTAATATTGTTCACCAGGAGTAAGATCATCAAATAGTAATTGCGGCGAGACTCCTCCAGTACAATTATTGTCAGACACATTGTAGTACACTATTGGATCATCACAATCACCACCGTATATTGCTATTGCTGGATCCGTCATTCCTCCTTCTTCTATTAGTAGAGTCAACTCAAATGACGTCATTGTAAATGTAAACCAAGTATCAGGCCCTAAATAACCCCCTAAAGGAGGGGTTTCTACACCGGAATCTGAGTTTCCGCTGTTGTCAAATAATAAAAATTCAGTATTAGATGTAGATAAATTAGTAGCAGTACAAGGATCATCTCCTGCAAACAATGTAAAGGTTGCAAGGCAGATAATTGTGGTATAAAAACATTTATTGGCTCTATTCAATAGCACTTTTTCAATTTATAATTATTAGTGTTGTATAATTACTCTCATAGTAAATTGCCCTGGATTAGTCATTACATTTATCATGTATATACCTGAGTGTAAATTTCCGGCATACCGTAAATAGGGAAGAAGAGTATTTCATATTAGCGTGATTATTGTATCTACCAAACAAGATACAGTTTTTTATCAATTGTCTTGATTCCTACAGGAAATTATAGTTGGTCTACGGCCTTATGTTAGAATATAATCTTTTTTGTAAAAGAACCAATTGTATGATTTTAATTGGGAGACACACTGCTATATTAAATATATTATCGTAATATTGCAATAAACCATTTAATAGATATGGGAATTACTAAATCAGAAATATTTTCCGAAGAGCAAAATCATTTGGCTAGTATAGCTAAAGTACTAGGTCATCCAGCTCGTATCGCTATACTTGAGCAGATACTCAAGACAGAAAGTTGCATATGTGGAGAACTAGTTGACGAAATAGGTTTGGCTCAACCTACCATATCACAGCATCTTAGAGAGCTTAAATCTGTGGGCTTAATCAAAGGGAATATTGATGGCAACAAGGTTTGTTACTGTATCAATAGTGAAGTTTGGTTAGATATTCAAGGTTTGTTATCTAAGTTTTTCTCCTTGTTTAAAAAGGAAGAGGGCAGTTGCTGTTAGTTTTAATCAATAAATATTTTTCGAGTTACAATAAATAAAATCTCATTGTCATGAAATTGCAAGAAATAAAAATACAATTAGAAAGGGTGTCAGTGGTAAATTTCAAATTGCCTAATGGGAAATTTGTAGAACCACATTTTCACGTGACAGAAGTAGGAGAGATTACAAAGCACTTCATTGATTGTGGTGGGGTAGAGCGATTTGAAAAGAAAGTTTCTTTTCAACTTTGGTCTGCTGATGATTATGATCACCGAATTCATCCCGAAAAACTTCTTCAAATTATCAATCTATCTCAAGATAAACTAGGGATAGGAAATCATGAAGTGGAAATAGAATACCAAGGTGCTGAAAGTATCCAAAAGTATGGCCTTGACTATGATGGTAAGGATTTTAATCTTACAAGTATGGAGACTGCATGTCTGGCATCTGATGCTTGTGGAATACCGGAGAAAGTTAAAGTTGATCTATCTAATCTGGCGGCATCTACATCTAATTGCTGTTCACCAGGAGGAGGTTGCTGCTAATCAAAAAGAGAGAAAAATGAAAGGAAAGCTTTTACAATCGATAAAAAATTATTTCGAAGCGTTAGATACTAGTGTCATATCCAAAGATCGTAGAGAAGTACTGCAAGTACTTATAGATTTTGCAAAAAGCAAATTAGAAAAAGAAGAGACAATCATACTTAATTATGTATGTACTCATAACTCTCGCCGAAGTCAAATATCACAGATAATGGGACAAGTGGCGTCGTATCATTATGGTGTAAATGTGATCTGTTATTCTGGTGGAACGGAGGTGACTGCATTTCACCCTAATGCCATTGCGGCTATGTCGCGCACAGGATTAGAGATAAAGCAACGGGGAGATTCTAATCCAGTGATTTTTGTGAGGTATAGTAATGATTGTCCACCACTGAGTTGTTTTTCCAAGGTGTATGATCATGCATATAATAATGCAAATGACTTTGCAGCTATCATGACTTGCGCGCATGCAGATGATAAATGCCCAGTAATTTTAAATGCAACTCGTATACCAATAAGGTATGAAGATCCGAAACGATCAGATAGTACGAAAGAGATGTCTGCGGTGTATGATGCTACGGCAAAAGAAATTGCAACTGAAATGAAATATGTATTTCAAAAAATAGGTAATGAATAAATATATAGCGGAGGCAATAGGTACTTTTGCATTGGTGTTTTGTGGAACAGGAGCAATCATCATTGATGGAGTAAGTGGGGGGGCATTAGGAACTGTTGGTATCGCTATTACATTTGGATTGATAGTGATGGCTATGATCGCCGCGGTAGGTGAAGTCTCAGGCGCACATTTTAACCCCGCGGTTACCATAGGATTTTGGGTGTCTAAGAGATTTGAAGGGAATGAAGTTTTACCTTACATCACCGCCCAAGCAATAGGGGCATTTTTTGCGAGTGGAGTATTAAGATTTCTTTTTCCTGATACCTTGACGATGGGAGAGACATTGCCCGCTGGACCTTGGCTTCAGACTTTTGTTTTCGAGATTATCTTAACCTTCTTCTTAATGTTTGTGATTATCCATGTGGCGACCGGATCCAAGGAGCAAGGAATTATTGCTAGTATAGCTATAGGAGCTATTGTACTTTTAGAAGCTTTGTTTGCTGGTCCAATCACTGGAGCGTCGATGAATCCTATTAGATCCATTGCACCAGCAATAGTCAATATGAATCTGGAGCACCTCTGGATGTATATCGTTGCACCTATATTAGGTTCTGTTTTAGCCGTGTTCTCGTGGAAATTAATACATCCAGAGACATAATTTTTTACTAATTAGATTAATAATTTTACTGAGTGCTAGGCGGTGTTTCGCTTTTGATATCAAGTATATTCATAGTACAGCTATAATGATCTCCAATAGTAAATACAAACTCTTGTTTGGTCTTAGTACCATCTGAGTATTCTGCAGATACCCACTTTGGCATTTCACATATAGTTTTTAATAGAAGTGCGTCTGTATCTTTATTTCTCGATGCACTAGCGATAATTGCATCTACTACATTACCATTTTCATTTATAGTAAATTTTACAGCTGCTACTTGATATTGAGGAACATCCTTACGGGATACTTTTTTCATAATAGACTCTTCAATATACTGATTTAAGTGATCTTCTCCACCAGCACATTTAGCCTCATGTGTAGGATCCACTTTAAATGCAAAATCCATTTCTTGTATCTCACTCTTCGAAAGGTTGTTATCCGGTAAATACTGCACTATTACTTTAATATTACTTCCTAAGTCAGCTGATTCAATCAATTGCTTTTGCTTTTTTGTCAGTTCATCATTACTACTAGTTACTGTTTTCTTTTGGCTCTTAGATATTGCAGTTATTTTTACAGACTTATATTCTTTTACCCAATCAGATTTGTAATATTGATTGAGATCGGATAGCGTAGTAGCATCATCCAATTGTGCTGGTGATATAGATATATACTTTTGTACTCTATTGATTTGATAACTAAAATCAGATGTTTTGTCTTCTTGGGCAGAAAGGGTAGCATAACTTATAATGACGATGCCGCATAAGCTTAATATTTTTGTACTAAGAATAGTGAGTGTGTTCATATTACTTTCTTTATAAGTTCAAAAGCTAAATTATATCAATCAGTTTCAAAAAGTAATTTTTTAAATGTAAAACAATGTAAAACAATGTAAAACAATGTAAAACAATGTAAACAAAGTATAAAAGAACCACCTACAACACTCAAGGGATGATGTTTTTGATAATGTTAACTCTGTATTAGGATTATATTTTGAAGTAGCAATACTAACATGTAGACGAATTAATATTGAATTTGGTTGGTGGATAATTAATTAATTGTATTTATTCAAAGCCGAAATTCTAAAGTTGGTTTAAAAATATTTCATTAAATCTACTTCTCTAACTTCACCAGCGCACATATCTTCTATAGTTATTTCACCTATACGAAACCTCACTAATCTAAGAGTTGGGAA
>OCVR010003156.1_pt1 | contig 11824 bp, 12 predicted proteins | sample 1539091 | NCBI WGS metagenome assembly OCVR01 (sample SAMEA3355530, study PRJEB22509) | marine metagenome | biome: marine; feature: coastal ocean; material: water | place: USA | collected 2010-08-07 | depth 16 m | reverse complement strand
TTAGACTCTGGTGGCATGGGAAGCTATGCTGTTAAAACCATGAAGGGCCGTAAGCAAATTGAAAAACCTATATTAGAATTTTTAGGTGAAATTAAAAGCCCAGTAAGAAATGTAATGGAGACACTAAATAACCAGAACAAACTCTTAACTGAGCTATCATACTTTAAAGAAGTTTTAGATTTTGCAGAAAGAAATATGGGTAAAACAGTTAAGCTTCCTGGCATTTCTCCGATATTCTCAACAAAAAAAACAACCTTTTTTCCTACACCTAGAAGAGGTGCGGATATAGGGGACGTAAGGACTCGTGTCTCTCAACTAGCTGACGAGCGTTTAGGTGCGCTGGGTGGTAGGGGAGAAGCTGTAGGCTTAGGTGAGCTATCAACAACAGCTGATATGTTTAAACTAATAGACAATGGTATTGATTTATATAAACCTGGACAAGAGTTTGGATTAGCTGGCAGAATTTTCCGTGGGTTGCTCACAAAACCAATGGCTTATATGCAGGCGGCTGAAACAACTTTTGACCACACAGCTTACGGTGTTAACACATACGGTATGCTTCAAGGTTTGGCTATGAATGGTACACTACTTAGACCTAGTGTGTTAAAAAACGGCATTAAGTCTTTTAAAACAATGGTAACAAAAGCAACCAACGGTGACAGGGAAGCTCTTGAATACTTAGCAAGATTAAAAAGAGACGGAGTTATTGATAGCAGTCTTACTGTTGAGGCCATTAAAAAGAACCTTGATACAATGGGCGACGAAGTTCAAAGTATGTTAGGCAAAGCTTTTAAAGCACCCTTTAAAGCTCCTTCATTTGTATATGGTGGCATTGATGATTTTGGTAAAATGATTGCACACCAAGCAGAATTTCAAGCCTACAGAAAAGCATTCCCAAATAAAACAGACGATGAAATTTTTGAAATAGCTTCTGATGTTGTTAGAAATACAATGCCTTCTTATAGTACAGCGGCGCCTATCGTAAGAGCTTTAAGTAGACTACCTATTGGTACTTATGCTACATTCCCAGCTGAGGTTCTTAGAACACAAAAAAATATTCTGGTTAGAGGCTTTGGCGACATTGCGGAAGGAACAGCTACAGGTAATGCTCGTCTTGCTGCTACTGGTATGAGAAGGCTCAGTGCTTGGACTGGAGTAACTCTTGGTATTGAAGCATATGTTAATGGCAATAATAGTGTTATGGGTGTCGGTGTCGATGCATTACGGGGCATTAATCAGGCAGCTGCTGACTGGCAGAAAACAACCAAAAAATTAATCACAGAAGCACCTACACTAGATAAAGATACTGGGGTGCTTAGCTACGCTTTTGTTGATTCAGGAATGATGGATGCTGCTCAATATGTAAAAGGACCAGTTAGAGCTTCTCTCATGTCTAGGACTTTGATTGGGGATACTCCAACTGAAACAGAGATAGAAGAATTATTTACAAATTCTGTATATGAAACACTTGCCCCCTTCTACTCTGAAAAATTTATTGTTCCTGCTGTTGTTAAGGGTTACTTAGGCATTGACCCTGAGACGGGTAAAAGTATTTTACGTGGTATGTCAGCTGCGGAAGATGCCGAGTTAAGAATACAAGGGGCGCTGGCTCCACTAGTTCCAGGAAGTGTAAAAGCTTTTACAAAATTAAGAGACTCTTTTGAATCTGAACTTAAGAGAGGTGAGGGAAAGGGCCAAACAGTTGGAGGCTTTCCTAAAAGATTTAGCGACCAGGCATTACACTTCTTTACAGGAGTTAGAAACAACTATGTAAATGCTAATAAGACTTGGGCAATGGATTTATCTAAAGACCTTCAGGAGTTTGGCAACACAAAACCTGCTTTTGATTCTTACTTAAAAGAGTTTGGAGATAAAGAAATGAATGCGGATGACATACAAGAAGTTTTTTATAAAGCGCATGAGTATTATCAAGTTGAGAAGGAACGTCAGGCTAGACTTAAAGATAGAATTGAGGTGTACGCACAAACTCCTGTTAGGCAGTGGAATAAGAAAACTAAAGAATATGAATTAAAACCTCTTGGAGTAGGTAATGTTTTAAACTTCTTAACTAGCAACGGAGAATACGATGTTCCTGATAAGGCTATATCTACTTTAGTAGAGAAGGGTGCTTTTGCACCGACTCCTTTAGTAGCTAGCAAAAACTATAAGCAATGGATAGTTGATAGAAAATATCCTGTAAACCTTGTAGAGGGACTAAAGCAAATAGAAGGCATGTATGCGGGGCAACCATTGCGTGAAGAAAAAGAATGAAGTATAATAGAGAACAATTAATTGAACAGCTAGTTGACCACGAGGGATTAGAGTTAAATGTATACAAAGACAGTCTCGGCATTGAAACGATTGGCATTGGTCGTAACCTCGTACATAGAGGCATTACAGAAGAAGAAGCCCATTACCTCTGTAATAACGACATTGATATCGTTGAGCAGGAACTTGTTTCTGAGTTTCCTATTGTTAGTAATCTTGACGGTGTACGTCAGCGTGTGGTTATTGATATGGCTTTTAATGTCGGTGTTCCTCGTCTTACGGGGTTTAGAAAAATGTGGGCAGCTATTCATTGCGGTGACTACGAGAACGCTGCCGTTGAAATGATGGACAGTAAGTGGGCAAGACAAGTAGGCAGACGTGCTGAACGACTGTCTGATATGATGAGAAAGGGAACGGAATAATGGCAGAATATTCTAGCATTACAAAGACGGGAAAGCACGAGCCATTTGAGCTACACGTACAACGTGGTTACGTACAGGAACATAAGAGTGTTTCTAAGTTTGGCTATGCTACATCGGTAAGTGGCACAGAGGTTGCTGTGTTTAATGGGGGCATTGAGTATGTCTATGCTACTAGCGCAGCGCCTATGAATGTCTATGCTGGCTCTGGTACAAACACAACATCTAAGATTACAATCGAAGGCTTGGATGCGGACTACAATGAACTGTCTAACACTGTTACACTAAACGCCACAACTACTGTGGTCACCAGCGGCTCGTTTATTAGAGTTAATCGTATGTTTACAAGTAACGATGTGGAAGCTGCGGAAGATGTCTTTGTTAAGAACTCTGCGGGAGAGGTTAATAGTCACATGTTGGCCAATGAGAACCAGTCTCTACAAGCTGTATATACTATACCTGCTGGCTACACTGGTTACCTTGACCAAGTTGCAGGCAACACCGCCACAGAAATAGCTAATAAGTTTGTAAGAATGCGTCTTAAAGTAAGAGAACCAGGTGGTGTCTTTAGGACACGAGCTAAGTTTACTATTGCCTCTGGTAGCTACGAAGAAATATTTAAGTATCCGATTGAGATTCCAGAGAAGTCGGACATTGAAATGACTGCTGAGTCTAGCTCTGGTGTTAATGAGGTAGCTGCTATCTTTAACTTACTATTGATTGCAAACGAATATACAATATAAAGGATAATAAAATTATGTTTCAAGCACTGATAGCACCTATAGCTAATATTGCAGGCACATGGCTGAAAGGTAAGCAAGAAAAAGCACAAGCCAATGCTAAGCTTGAGGTTGCCAAGATTGAGGCTGTTACTAAAAAAGCTAAGCAGGATGGTGATTGGGAATCAATGGCTATGTCTGCATCAGACAACAGCTGGAAGGATGAGGCGTGGACGCTGTGCTTTATTGCTATGATTGTAGCAAGCTTTGTCCCACCCCTACAACCCTACATGCAGCAGGGCTTTGACTTCCTGCGTACTGCACCTGAATGGTTACAGTATGGTATCCTTGCTTCTATTGCTGCAAGCTTTGGTCTTAAGTCTATTACTCAGTTAAAAAAATAAACAGGAGAACTTAGGGTGAACTTTGGTGAGATACTTATAATGTACTGGCCTGTACTGACACTGTTTCTTGCAGGTGTTTGGTGGGTCACCAGAAGTATTGCTCGTTTAGAGAACCTAATTGATAGGTTAGAAACTCGTATGCACGGTGCTGAAGATAAACTTGTTAGTCTGTTTGACCTTTGGAATCACCACATAGATAGACTGCTTAATAAAAAAGATAAAGATTAGTTATCTATTTGCTTCCTGCATCATCTCGTCAATCATTGTATCAAAGGTATACTTAGGTTCCCATCCTAACACTTCACGTGCCTTGGTTGCATCACCTAATAGTAGCTCAACCTCTGCAGGGCGATAGAACTCTGGGTTAATCTTAACCACAGTATTCCCATTCTCATCTACACCAATCTCGTCAGGGCCAGGCTCGCCTTCCCAGTGTATACGCATGTCTACTGCACGGAAACACCTCTCTACAAGCTCTCTCACGGAGTGTAGCTCACCCGTAGCTAGTACATAGTCATCGCCCTGCGCCTGTTGGGTCATTAAATACATACCATATACGTAATCTTTTGCATGTCCCCAGTCACGCTCTGCATCTAGGTTGCCTAGCTCAATGTGAGGCTGGTTACCCTTGGCAATATTAGCCACACCCTGTACAATCTTCTGCGTAACAAACTCTTTGCCACGCCACGGCGACTCGTGATTAAATAAGATGCCATTCGAGGCGTGTAATCCATAGCTCTCACGGTAGTTCTTAACCATCCAGTAAGCAAACTGCTTGGCTACCCCATAAGGAGAACGTGGATAGAAGGGTGTGGTCTCTGATTGTGGTGTTTCTACGACCTTCCCATATAGCTCTGAGGTGGACGCTTGATAGAATTTGGTGTGACCTTCCATTCCTAGTGTGCGAATGCACTCCAGCAGCCTTAATACCCCCATACCGTCTACGTCAGACGTGTATTCTGGCATGTCAAAGGAGACACGCACGTGAGACTGGGCAGCTAGGTTATATACCTCGTCGAATATGTTTGTATCGAACAGCCGCATGATGCTACCTGTGTCCGACAGGTCACCGTAATGCAGGTGTAGGTTCTTGTTGTCTATCAGATGTGCAATACGTTGCGATGGTTCAGAAGAAGACCGCCGCTGTAGTGCGTGTACTTCGTAGCCCTTGTCAAGCAGAAGCTCTGCTAGGTAACCACCATCTTGTCCTGTAATGCCTGTAATGAAAGCAGACTTCTGTCCAAACTTGCTCATTTCTTTTCCTCTATTACGCCTAGTAAGATTGCAACAATAATAATCAAGGCTCCGATTGCATAATTAGTCAGTGACATCTGTGTCTTCCTCTTCTTCTTCTTCTTCAAAATCTTCTGGGAAAGTTTTCATAAACAACTCGTACATCTTTTCTTTGCCTATTACTAACATGGACCCACATATCTTACCCTCAAGACCTTCGATGTCCTTTGCTTGTTCGTCGTCTGCGTTGTTGCCCCTAATGCGAGAAAGAATCTCTAGTGCTTTAAGGGCGGTAGCTCCGTTGCCGTTTGCCTTAGCTGCCTCGTATTGTTTTTCAACCTCTGCTATAACATCTACATCGGTGCTATACTCTGACTCAAGTGAGGCGAGACGTTCAATAATCTGAGGTTCTTTTAAAAGCCTCCACCCTTGGTTGTGTGCAGAGCGCTCTGAATAACCAGCAGAGATGGCAGACTGTGTGGCGTTCTTATTAATTAAGTACGACTGACAAAACTTTTCCATGCGTTCATTAAGATTACTCATTAATAAACTCCTCGAATGTTTTCATCTCTGTGTTGTAGTAAGAGAGGTTCCAGACGCTACGGGCTAGGCTACCTTCGCCGTAGAACTTAATGTTTAATGCTAAGTCTTTTTTCTCAAACATTTTCTCTAGGTCTTGGGCAAGGGCAAGTAACTCTCCTGTTGTAAAGTGTTGGTCTCCGCCTACCTCAACGTGCATGTACTTAGGGTTGCCAGCCTCGTCTTTGCTGTCTGCATTATCTTTGGCGGTGGCTTGGTCAACAGAACAATCAAAACCAAAGAGGTGCATGTTGCGGTAGCCTAGTGTTTCAAGAAGCCCTACTGTGCGTGTAGCGGCAGCGGTTCCTCCCGACACAAGGGCTGTGCCTGGTTTAATTGGTAGCTCTTTATCCATGACAAACTTATCAGTAATAGATTCGTCTCGCAGCGCATCTGTAAATGCATGAAAACCCATTACTCTGTCTGTCTTATCCATGATGTAATCTACTACAGAGATGTCAGTCATAGAGGCAACAACAAATAAAGTACTGGGGTCGATGTCTTTAAATAAATCTGTGCGTACAATTCCGTGTGTACTTAAGCCCTCAATAGAACGTGGGTCAAGGATAGTACAGGCGTATGGTTTGATGCCTGCCTCAAGCAGTCTAGGATAGGCGTGTTTAACACACCATATCTTGCCGCCTGTTTCTTGCTGCACCTTTTTAATCTCTTCCATATCTAACTTACCACCAGAAACAATAATAACATGTTCGTCTGTAGGCTTGTAGTGTTGAACCCAGTCAAAGTTACCAATCTTCTCTACGTTATATCGGATGTTATCTTTGATGTGTCCCTGTGGCATACAGTCTTTAGGTTTGACAATGATAGGTACACGTGTCAGTTCTGAAGGCAAGTCCTTTGCTTTCTTATCTAGTGCAACAGCTAAGTGTACTGTGCCACCCATTGCTGTTGGGTCCTCTGAGGGTAGTACCTTTTTCTTTCTGCTTTTAATTCCTTCGAAGGTCTTAATAATACCTTGGTGTTCTTCTGGTATTCCTTTCTTGTCCTGTGTGCTATAGAAATCGTCGAAGATAACAACTGGAACTTTCTTAAGAAAGCTGTAGTCATTCTTAACTGTTTCAAGAGAGTGACCGCCATCAATGAATGCAAAGTCTACATCGTCAAACCTTGATTGAGTCATTGTTTTATTTGTATTTCCTGGATATAAACGCCAGCTAAAAACCTTGCCGTTCTCTAGCATCTTCTTTGAGAAGGCATCTAGTCTTTGGTCTACAGCATCTGCTGCATTGTGTCCCTTAACATTAAGCTCTAGCTTATCCGTCTCATCTGTAGCACTCTCAAACAAATCAAAGCCACGATAGTGTACTTCGTTTACGTTATCAAACGCAGCCAAGGCCATCTCAATAGCACGGCCACCGTTCCACGTACCAGTCTCTACAATAGTAAAAGTATCTAGTCCTTCTGAGTAATGGCGAACCATAGTGGCTAGTTGTTTGTAACGCTTTGGTCCCTTCTTGGCGTCAGCTGGCATGTCCTTTGATAGCTCAGTGTTAGCTGGTTCTTCAAACTTAAGGTTGCCCTTGTTGTGTGTAAAGTATTCGTCCAACATGCAGTTCTCAAACACAGACAGTCCACGTACACCCTCTGATAGGTTACGTACTTTGGCTCCGTGTGCCTCGTAGATTTTAAGTAGACGAGTAAAGACAAAAGCATCCGTCCATTCACGATAGGCAAACACTTCGTCGGTGTCGTATGCACCACGTAGGTCTACAAGCAGTGAGCAGGCGTTGTGATACGCCATGTTAAAGGCCATGAAGCCTGTCTCGCTGTAGTCAATATCAATACGACCAAGGTGAATTAGGTCAACCTCTGGTATCATAATCTTAGCGGCATCCTCTGCCTTAAACATTTTCTTTGTTACTGTGTCTGCATCAATCCATGCCAGCCATGTTTGGTCTTGGTTGTTAATCATCTCAAGAGCTACGTCTGTAAGGGCAAATACCTTATGACAAAAGCGAAGGGCATCCATGCGGTAGTTGTAGGGTGCTTCTGCAAACCTGCCATTCTTATCCTTGTGTCGCTCAATAAAAGAAGTACGTGCATCAATAGACTCAATGTGGCGATACTCAATCACAGAACTAAAGTCGTTGGCTGGTAGCTCGTCGAAGTTATCGTAGCCTTCTACATAAACAATAAGCTTGGTGTCGCCAGGTTTCCACTTGGACTCGACAGACTCAAGCATCTTCTTGCCATATACATCATAGTCTTCTTTTCTAAATGTTGTTACAAAGGTATAAGACATTACATATTCTCCAGTATTAGTTGTGTTGTTATTTCTTGTTCTGCTTTCTTCCACTCTTCAACGTAGGCTTCCTCAATGGGTCGGCTTGGTTTCCATTTACTAAACCATGGCCCACCTGTGGTGAAGTGTACGTTCTTGGCCTCAAGCTGCGGGTCACTCTGACCATCAAGCCAGTTCCATTCGGGGTGGATAGAGCCAACCTCGTCGTCGTCTAGCCAGCCAAAAGAATGCAGCCACCCGCCAGACTTAAGGTTTACATCGTCTACTGTAAGCTTTAGGTTTGATGGGTGGCTGCAATCAAATAACATAAAGCTAGACCAGTTCTTTCTGTAGTAGCTTGTCTGTGCTACACCGTCCATCTTTACATTGCTGTTGGGTTCATAAGGTTTGTGCTGTACACACTGTACTGCATACTGTCTGTTCTTGCCGTACACCTCAAAGATACCTGCAATGTCTGCACGTACAAACATGTCGGCATCCATGAACAGGGCTAGGCCGTCGTACTGATTCAATGCAGGTACGAGGAAGCGGGTGAAGGTGAAGTCTGTACTGAAGGGTCTACCGTCGAACACGTCATAGCGTTGATGCGGCTCGTGCGGGTAGACAACAGAAGCCCTGCGGTATAAACCATTACGGCGTAACGCTGGCTCCATCAATGGAATGATGTCGTATTCTTTGTTGTATTTTCTAATTGAATGTACCAGAACCTCTAAGGCTCTATGGTCACGGTCATCATATCCAATGTAAATTACTGGGCGTTTGTTCATTGTGTCTCCATATAAATAATGGTGGTGAGCTAAGAGGGATTGAGAGAGAAAGGAGGTTTAGCCCACCACCAAGTATATTATAATAAATTACACAATAAATGTCAAGGATTATTTATGCCATTATCTTTTCGTTCAGGATGTCGTAAAGGCTCTGAGCTTTTCTGTACGTGTACCATTGTCCTTTACCTTTAATCCTATACGTCCTGTTACGTAAGGAAACAATGTACTTGTCTTTGATAATAACAGTGCCTCCGTTGTGGCAGTATATATCAAACTCAAAAAAGTTTCCAATAAGCTCTATCATTTTTCTAAGTCTTTCGACTTCTCTTGTGTATGGGTTATTTACGCCATACGGGTCGGCTATCTCTAAGCCTCGTTCGTCTTTTCTTGCTTGAGTTAAAAGGTTAATTAATTTAAAATAATGTTCTGCTCTCCACTCTGGTTTCTTAGCCATTTAAATCTCCTTATTTATGCCACATTCCCTTGAGTCTCTGCTTGGCTGCAAGGTTAGCCTGCTTCTTGTCAGCGTGAGACATAACAGACCAGTTCTCAATGTCACGTCCTGTTCTGCCGCAGTGTATACATGTGTCGTGTAGGTTGGATAGCTCGCAGCTTTCTACTTTGGTTTCTTCGCTGGCCTTGCAGGGACTACTCATGGTGCAAGTACCTTTCTTTGTAAGTCTGAGTAGCCACCAACATGTACACCGTCTACTTTAATTTGAGGTACTGTCTTTGTGTCTGGAAACATTTCCTTGAACTCGTTGATGGTAATGTCTGTGCCTACGTCAAAGTACTTGTAGTCTAGCTTTTGTTCTTCGCATAGCTTCTTAGAATACATGCAGTACTGACAGTCGTGTTGTCCATAAATCTCAATCATTTAATATAACCCTTCTATTGGGCTGTTGTGCCACATGTAGATAAGAAAAGATACTACACTTACAAGCACAACAGCCGCACTAATATAAAAACATTTCATTACACTAAGTCCACAACTTCACAGCTATCGCCTGAGCAGGCCAGCGTTTGACTGCCAGCTGTGTTGTCTTCCTTCTCGTAATCAGACAGCTTAGTCCAGTCAATAGAGGCTGGCATCTTGGATGCTGCTTCCTTGTACGTAGCCTTGTCACAGTCCTGATAGGGAGCCTGTGCATAGGTGTGGTCGCTGTGTGGTAGGAAGGACACGCCAGAGCAGATGTCAAAGTTCTCGAACACCCATGCTCCAACGGCCAGCCACTCCTCATCCCGTACAGTAATGGTAACGGATGGCTTATGCTCACACCACTCCAATGCGTAGGTCTTCCATAGCTCCAGCTGCTCAAGTGCAGTCATGTCGTTACGTGTTACCGCATTGTCAGGTGACTTGGTTGGGAAGCTGAACACTGTGGTGCTGTCGGGCTTCATAACACAAGGCTCAGCTGGGATGCCTACGTCTGTTAGGAATTGCGTGAGAGGGTCTTTGTTATCACCCCGTACAGTGCGGATATAATATTCGCTATGACGTGCATGAATGCCAGAAGCGCTATCAACAAGCTGCGACACAGTACCCGAAGGCTTAACGCAAGTGATGGCCGCAGATGCACTAATTCCAAGCTGCTCAGCATAATCCCTGTTTGTCTGTACAGCAGCGTCACGTAACTTGTTAAGTAGTTTCTTAGATGGCTTGCTAGTAATTTCATTGTCCATAATACCTGTCAAGCTTACACCCAACAGCCTTTCTTCTTCTGTGTTCTTACGCCAGATAGGACGAAGATACGGCATATCTGTAAACGTAGACTGAATTGTTCCAAGGATAGAGGCAATACGTACTTTGTTTGCCAATGTTTTTTCTGTGTCGGTAGGACGTACAACAACCTCTGTCAGGTTGCAGAACTGGTATGGACGCAGGATGATTTCACTGCAGGGGTTTGTACCCCAGTCCTTACCCGTCTCACGTCTACCGTTACGTGCTACGTGTTTGTCTGCAGCATCACGACTGAATAGACCACGCTCACCAGACTTAGACTCGACCAGAGACAGCCACTCACGCATGAATGTTTCCATGTCAGGCTTCTCTGTGTAGGCAACTGAGTTGTTAGCCAACGCACGTTGTCCTTCGTTCTCCCACCACTGACCAGACTTGGCATGACGCATACGGTCATCGGATAGGTTAGACAAACTAATCATAGCACTGCGGCGTACACCGCCCACTACAACTACCTCGCCAATCTTGCACATGATGTCGTGGCACTCAACACTGTTAAGCTTACGTCCTGCTGCGCCCTTGAACTTGGCTACAACAAACTTAAACAGGTCGTTCAATGGCTCAGGCCCAGAGGCACGGCCACCGAATGTCTTGAGGCGTTCACCTGCTGCACGAATCTTAGACAGGTCCCACTTAGGTACGTCCCCTGTGTATAGGCCGCTGACTACTTTGCGTAGTGCCTTAGCCCAGCCTTCCTTGCTGTCCTGTACCACGATAAGGTCATCGCTGTCCTTGATGTCGGCGGGTACTTCAGGAAGCTTCTGAATGGCCTGACGCTCAACAGAGAAGCCAACGCCAGTACCACACAGCAAGATGAACATAGCTTCATCGAATGCACGTGGGTGGTCAACAGGCAGATAGCTACAGTTATATACACATGTATTATCACGAGCAGCTGCTGGTCCTGCGGTCATCAAGGCTCGCATACTTGGCATCACCTGTAAGTTGAGGATGGCTTCTTCGATGTCGTTAATGTCTTTGGTAGACACGCCACTGGGACGTACAATGTTCTCAATGAAACGGCCTACCGTCTCGCCCCAGGTTTCCCTGCGTCCTTCCTCGTCCATCCATCTAGCGTAACGTGACGTAGCAATGAATGTCTGGTAGTCTGATGGTAGGTAATTAGTCAATGTATTTTTCTGTTTCATTTGTGCGAAGTTCCTCTCCTGTTAGTGCTTTCCAGCTATATTTAAAATCAAATCGTGCGGCGGCTTGACTAATCAAACCTGCAATGTGCTTCGTCTCTGCCTGTGCCGTCTTGTCTAGGCGTTGGTTGACGACACGAGAGAAGGCATACAGTGAGCCAGACCAGTACCATTCTGTGTACATGTTCTGTGGTAGCACCATACGTGCCATCTCTGGGGCGATGCCTACACTTAGCATACGCTCATACTCTGCAATGGCAGAACGTGTGTATGAGCCAATGTGGTA
>OCVR010003152.1_pt1 | contig 11853 bp, 22 predicted proteins | sample 1539091 | NCBI WGS metagenome assembly OCVR01 (sample SAMEA3355530, study PRJEB22509) | marine metagenome | biome: marine; feature: coastal ocean; material: water | place: USA | collected 2010-08-07 | depth 16 m | reverse complement strand
CCGTCTTTGAAAGGGTATTATACGCAGATTTTAGGAAAGTGTCAAGTCTTTTTTTCTTGACGCTTGCGCTCTCGCATACGAGCCGCAGCTTTTTTCCTTTGTTTCTTTGCAGAGCCTTTCTCAAAGAACTCCTTCTCTCTTACGCGCATAAGAATGCCACTATCCATAGCCTTGCGCTTGAATAGCCTTAAAGCACCTTCTATGTTTGTCCCTCTAACTACTACCTTCATTTATTTTCCTTACTGGTCATCACGACCCTTTATGATTATCCAAAGCACCAACAGTGCTGCCATCAAAGCATATTCTACTCCGCTCATTTAAATCTATATCCTCGCTTTCTCAAGTACATAACTTGTTTGCGAATAGCATTTTCAGAGCGACCTGGCAACTTATCCATCACTTCATCTATAGATGCGTGAAAGTAAAAGTGCGCGAGCAACTCACGTTCTTTGTATGTCCAGGGTGCTTTTTGATATGTTTTCATAGGGGATATTATATATCAAAATAGTAACCTTGTCAAGAGATATTTTTTAGGGTGCTAGTAGCTCTAGAAAAAATATCTTGACATTTTTGTCCCTCTAGTGTATAATACTCTCATAAAATAGTTCTTGACAAACGAACTGCCTTCGCGTATAATACCCATTCAAAGGCAAAGTTATAGGAAAACTAAAGATGATGGAATATGCTATATTCGTATTTTGCGTCGTAGGCTGCGGACTTTCAGCTCACGCTCTTGGCAAAAAAGAAGGCATCGAAGTAACAATCGAACATCTAGTAAATACAGGAGTTATTACGCTCGATGAAGAATAAATTAACGATAGTTACTATACTAAATGATGGTGGCGAGATACTGTATAAAGTACAAGACCTTCATAATATCTATATGCTAACTACGAACAAAGCAGTAGCTGAAAATACATATAAATTACTTAAACAAGAATATAATCGGGAGCACAGCAATGCCAGTTAAATTTAAAGAGTCAGAAACTATTTACAACAAAACAACTCGTAAGCCTGACGGACAGAAGCATTATTATATGAAGAATGCGAAGACTAAAGATTTGCTTTCCGCTTTCGAGAACAGCAATACTCGTGGCCCGCTCAAGCAAAAGATTAGTAACGAACTTGTTGCACGCAAAGTATTATCAGGCGACGGACAACGCCTCTAAATAACGTCCAACTTACTTAAACCGAGCATAGCTCAAGTTAAACGGAGACCTAGTGAAAGAGTTAATCGAACACAGAGCAACGTGTTTATTCTGCAATACCATTACGGCAGCGGGGATTTTAATGATTCCTTTTGCTACAATATATTTCGCCAGCATGAACTAAATAGGAGAACAAGTTGAATATAGAAAGAGTACAAAAACAATTAGAAATTGACGAAGGCGTAAAATACGAGATATACGAGGATCATCTTGGCTATCCCACGTTTGGTATTGGACATTTAGTGTTAAAGTCTGATGAAGAGTTCGGTATGCCTATAGGGTCGGTTGTAACCCACGAAAGGGTTAATGCATCGTTTAAACACGACCTCGCAGTAGCTATTGATGAGTGTTCTATACTATATAATACTTGGAATTGTTTTCCAGAGGAAGTCCAAGAGATACTCGTCAATATGATGTTTAATCTTGGACGGCCTCGACTTAGTAAGTTTAAGAATTTTAAAGCAGCTTTAGAAGCTGGACAATGGGAACTTGCCGCATCAGAAGGAAGAAACTCCTTATGGTATCGTCAAGTAGGCAATCGCGCAGAGCGTCTAATGACGAGACTGGGAAATGTGGTTTAAAATAGCAGGAGTGCTAGTACTAATACTAGCGGCAGAAACAGCCGCTTTTAAGTATTACTACGAAAGTGTGCAAGAGGACATTGCTATTCTTAGAGAGAATGCAGCCAAGCTAGAAGTAGCGGTACAAATAAGTGAGGCTAGTGTAACAATGCTAACCGAGGAAGCCGCTAAGAATACAGAGCTAAATAACCAGCTACAAAGCGCGCTACAAAACGCAGAGAGATACGGAGATGAGCTTCGTAATACTTTGCAAAGACACAACCTGACAGCCTTGGCTCTTAAAAAACCAGGTCTTGTTCAGACGAGGATGCAAAATGCAACTGACAAAATTTGGGTTGACATTACTAACGATGTCACTCCTATCGTCGTGCAGCCTGTGGCCGAAGGTACAGGAACCGAAAGTAATAACAGTAACTAATACTGTAAAAACATTAGTTCCACCAGTAGTAAGACCAAAGCCAGTACAGCTTAACGATATAAAAATATATGTAGTTACAAAGGATAACTTTGAGGAATTTGCCGCAGAGTTTACTAAGAAGAATGGAGAGCTGGTTTATGTCTCCATCAGTATCAAAGACTACGAAAACCTCTCCCTTAATATAGCGGAGTTACGGCGCTTTATTAATCAACAGAATCAAATAATTATATATTACGAAGAGGCTACAAAACCATAATGTCTGATATATTAGAAAAAGTACACCCTCAGCTCGTTGAAGTAATTAACGAAGCAAGACTTATCGGAGAACTAGAGTTCAAGGTAGTAGAGGGATTTAGAAGTAGCGAGAGACAAGAGCTTTTCTTTAGCAAAGGCGCTTCGGGGTCAAATAAATCAATGCATCAGTATGGACTAGCGGTATCCTTACTAGCATATATTGATGGGATTCCTCAAACTTCGACACGAGTCTACGAAGAATTAGCAACTACTATGAAGTATGCTGCTGAGAACGTAGGTGTGGGGCTAAAGTGGGGCTCAGCTCTTCATTATCCGAATATTTGTAATTGGAACTCTGAATTTGACCTTTTAGTAGAGGCTTATCTAGCTCAGCTTAATGATACACCAGTATTAAGTCCAGGATACTTTGAATTAGTTCTTGACTAATAACCTAAAATTTAGTATAATAGTTTTTCAATTTTAGGGAGAGTACCATTAACCTTTTTTATTTAGACAACGACCTTGATAAGTGTGCCGAGTATCATGTAGACAAGCACATCGTTAAAATGCCGCTAGAAGTAGCGCAGCTTATGTGTACTGCTATCTGGATTGATGAGCATTTAGGTTTTGTACCTCGTGCACTCACCAAACCAGAGAGTGATAAACTGAATGCTCTCAAAAAACCAATTAAAAACCTTCCCCCTGCGGAACGACCACTAACGCCCTATCTACCGATGATGTACAATCACCCTTGCACAATATGGGTAAGGTCATCGCTAGACAATTTCGAATGGACACATTGCTATGGTAATGCACTTAATGATGAATATCGCTATCGCTATGGAAAAGACCATAAGTCGATTACGGAAGTCGTCAATAAACTCCCAGAACCAAAAAATATGCAAAGACTCGGATTCACAACCTTCGGGTTAGCAATGCCAGATGAGCTTAAAGATTACAACAACCCAATACAATCGTACAGGGACTACTACCACCTTGATAAAGCGACGTTCGCCTCCTGGAAGTATAGGGAAAGACCGAAGTGGTGGAACGATGATTATGCAGACTACGATAAAAGGATCACAAGAAAATGAGCAAAGTAAAACTTATATCGACATCTTCGCCTGATATTATAGCAGATATTGCTTATATGGCGCGAGTGTCAAATCCAAGTAACCAGCAGAATACCGAGACCTCTCAGAAGCTAGTACAGTATCTAGTGAAGCATAAACACTGGTCTCCCTTTGAGATGGTTAGTATCACTATGGAAATCAATACTACAAGAGATATTGCCAAACAAATTCTACGCCACCGCAGCTTCTCTTTCCAAGAGTTTAGCCAGCGTTATGCAGATGTTAAAGACTTGGGCGTATTCGAGTTTAGAGAATGCCGTCTACAAGACGAGACAAACCGACAAAACTCTGTTCGTGCCCCAGATGGAGATATTCACTATCAATGGTTACAGCAGCAGCGTCGAGTAGGTGATGCAGCTATTGCAGCGTACAGATGGGCACTAGATAATGGTATTGCCAAAGAACAAGCCCGTGCAGTCCTCCCAGAGGGTCTGACGCCTACGCGTCTTTATATGCACGGTACAGTAAGGTCGTGGATTCATTACATTGATGTACGAACTACACCAGGTACCCAAAAAGAGCATATGGATATCGCTAGAGCCTGTGCTTATGAAATGAACGGAGTCTTTCCAATGATAAAGGATTTCGTACATGAGTGAGGGTAGAAAGTTTGATAGTGAAAAACCGAAGATGTATCTGCTGCCTCCAAAAGCTATCATCGAAGTAAGTAAGATACTTACCTTTGGTGCAGCTAAGTACGATGAAGATAATTGGCGTAAACTTGATAATCTTCAGAACAGATACACAGGCGGTGCACTTCGGCACATATTTGCACACATGGACGGCGAGTTAAAAGACCCAGAGACAAATTCATCACATTTAGCACACGCTATCTGTTGTTTACTATTTAAGTTGGAGATTGAACTTGAGAAAGACAGTGAAAAAGAAAGATTACGAGAATCTGACGGCAGCGAACATCGAGAAAGTGATTTCTCTTTTGACCCCGTCGGATACCTCTACCAAGCCTATAACAAAGAAGGAGGCGTGTGATATACTCAATATCGCGTACAATACTACGCGATTAGCAGCTATTATCAATGGCCACCTGGAGCAGAAAGAATATGTTAGAAGTCGTAAAGCAAAAAAGCGCGGAACTGCTGCAACAAATGAAGAAATCGCTGAAGCAGTTACGGACTACCTGCAGGGAGATACTATCACAGATATATCGAAGCGCCTTTTTCGAAGCGCAGGATTCGTGCGAGCGTTACTTGAAAAAGTGGGAGTCCCTCAACGACCCTCAGGAAAAGACGAACGAAAAGAAGTAAACTACTTTCCGGACGAGTGTGTTTCTGAAGATTTCAATGAAGGCGAGATTGCGTGGTCAGCAGTATACCATAGCGCAATTAAAGTAGGAAAGAGACTCACTACAGAGTATCAGGATAGCAAGCCAGGCCTAAAAACTGTAGACTATGAAAGCAAGTATGGCTGTCCCTGCTACCAGATTTACGTAATACAGAAAGTAGATAGTGAAGATACTTTCTTTACTAGTGTAACTTCTGGAGGATTTAACGCATACAGTGCCGCGTATGAGTTAGGGAAGCTAGAGCACTTGAGAAAGTATGGCGTGAAACTCGAAGCATTATAAAAATAATTCTTGACAATGATCCTCGATCCGTGTATAATATAAACTTCACAACAGAGGAACATACTAATGATCTCGCAAGGCGCAAATGCAGTAAAGTCAGGGCAGCACTTAGAAACAGAACTCGCAGTTATTATGCAGGGTAATGGGTTAACGCTTGAAACACAAGTAAAATTTACAGACTGTTATAATAATCCACGGTCTAAGATGGATTTTTATATACCAGAGCTCGACTTAGCCATAGAGTGCAAAAGACAAATGGGTTCTGGTACAGCAGACCAAAAACTGCCTTTTGTTGTAGAAAATTTTAAAAAGTTTCCATCAAAATATAGTCTACTCGTGCTGGACGGCGACCACTATAAAAATAGAACCGGAATCCATAGCTATTTAAATTCACAAGTATCAGAATACTTTAACTGGTGCTTCATAGAAGATTTTTCAAGGGTAATAGATGAGCAGACAAAAAACAGGGCAGCGACTTAATCCCACAGATTTTTATCCAACGCCACCGTGGTGCTACGAAAACCTAGAGATTGATTGGTCTATGTTTTCATCAGCTCACGAGCCTTGCCGAGGCGATGGGCGAATACAGTTCTTTTTAGAAGAAGAGAAGGGCATTACGTGTTCTTATTCTGAGATTACAGAAGAAAAAGACTTTTTCGACCACGACCAAAAAACAGACTTGATTTTAACAAACCCACCGTTTAGCCTTGCAAAAGAGTTCATAGACCATTCTTTGGCACTATCTCAAACTTGTATAATGTTACTAAGAATTAACTACTTGGGTAGTATTGGTAGACATGAATGGTGGAAAGAAAACACACCCACGGCTTTACATGTTCTTAGTAAGCGTCCAAGTTTTACAGGCAAGGGTACAGATGCTACTGACTATGCTTGGTATGTCTGGGATAAGACAGGGCGGCTAGATAAAGGAGTATTCTTTGTACCTCCTCCTAGCAAGGAACAGAACTCTTTAGCGAACGAATTGGCGTGTGAAGCATTATTAGAACATCAAAAAAATAGTTCTTGACGACTTCCTTAAATTTGGGTATAATAGTTTTTCAAATTTAGGGGAATACCATTGGGCGACCGATTTTATAACCAACAACTTAAAGTACTGGGCAAGTGTCCAGGTGACAAACAAACCACTAACAAAGGTAAAAGAAGAATGGCTTGGACAGACGAAAGCAAAGCAAAAGCAATCGAATTATACGAATCAGCAGACCCAACTCCAGAAACATCAATGGAGATTGTAAAAGATATCGCTGAAGAACTTGACGAATCACCTAACGGTGTTCGCATGATCCTAACAAAGGCTGGCGTCTATGTTAAGAAAACCCCAGCAGCTAAAGGCACCACTACTACAGCTTCAACTGGCGGCACTCGTGTCTCCAAGCAAGCTGCAGCAGACGCTCTAATCGCTGCTATCACTGATGCAGGTCAGCCTGTTGATGAAGAGATTATCTCTAAGTTGACTGGTAAAGCCGCTCAGTATTTTACTACTATAATCTCTGCAATAGAGAAGTAATAAAACCAGCCTCGACTAAGGCAATCTTAGTCGGGGCTTTTTGCTATCCACTGAAAACAGCATGGAGTACGCAGGTTTACAATAAATATTGCTAAACTGCTACAAAGGAGCTAACAGTGAACAAGCAAGAACTAACGCACATTGTGCGTGAATATGGCGATGCGGTCATAACTTATCGTAGCGAACAATCGAATAAGTTAAAGTACAATGTCTGTACGCTTGATTTTACTACCCCGTATATTCAGGGAAAGAAGAATCGAGCAAAGGAGACAGATGATACTTTGCTTTTTTTCTGTTGGGATACCGATTCGTATAGATTGCTGAAGCCTGGTAATGTATCAAGCGTGGTACCCCTTTCTTCTATTTTGAAGAATGAGGGTCGGAGATAATGGAGCTTCACGAGGCTCCAGAGGCTTATTCACGCGTCATACATTATGACGAGGTAAAAGAAGTACAGATTCGTTTAACAGTTAATACCTTCAGAGGCATAGAATATATGCACCTACGAAAGTATTATATGGATTTCGATGAAGAATGGAAACCTACACCAGAAGGAGTAGCAATGCCACTAGACTTTAATAACTCAAGAGAATTATTTTCGGGTCTTATAGAGATATTATCTCTAGCCGAATCAAAATCTGTGATACAGGAACATTTCTCAGACTTGATTCAGGACTTGTATAAATAGTTCTTGACAACATTCCTAAAAGAATGTATAATATCTTTTCTAATTTAGGATAAAAGTTTATGAAAGAGTTTTTAGACAGTGCAAGTTCTGCATACTATGAAGGTAATCCTACTATTTCCGACGAGGAGTTCGACCGCCTTGCTAGTGTGTACAACTATAATTCTGTAGGGTATGTCGTTACTGACGGTATTCCACATCTTTATAAAATGTATTCTCTACAAAAGTTTTTCAGCTTAGTAGATGCCCCAGACTTGTCTGGTTATATCTCTACTCCCAAATTAGATGGAGCCGCTGTATCTATTGTCTATGTAAATGGGCAGTTGGCTATAGCACTTACTCGCGGGGACGGGGAGCTTGGTCGTGATATTACTGATAAGATGCGTTTACTCGTACCTAACAGTATACCACTCCAAGCGACCGTGCAGATAACTGGAGAAGTTGTTTGCCCTTCGAGCGTTCCTAATTCTCGCAACCTCGCTGCGGGGTCTCTAAACTTGAAAGACTTGGAGGAGTTTCGTACTCGTCCACTTACTTTCGTAGCTTATGGACTACAAGGTTCGAGTATCTTTACTTGGTCTGGAACTATGAAGTATCTGAGCGCGCAAGGCTTTCAGACTGTAAGTAGTTTCGACTCAAGTATGTATCCTACCGATGGCATCGTCTACCGAGTAGATGATAGTCAGAAGTTTGAGAGTATGGGATATACTGCCCATCACCCTCGCGGAGCTTTTGCTTTAAAAGAGCAGAAAGAGGGGGTTGTTACTACTTTATTAGACGTTATATGGCAGGTTGGAAAGAGTGGGGCGATTAGTCCAGTTGCAATCTTAGAGCCAGTTATGATTGGTTCTGCGATGGTTGGACGTGCGACTCTACACAATATCCAGTATATTCGCGACTTAAACCTCGAGATAGGCTGCCAAGTAGAAGTTATACGGTCAGGGGAAATTATACCTCGCGTAGTTCGACGTGTAGATGTTGGTCTACCTGAAGAAAAATAGTTCTTGACAAACATCTTAAAAGTACGTATAATAAACATTCAATTTCAGGAGAGACCAGATGATAGCAATTCAAGCCCCAACTCATTGCCCTAGTTGCAGTGCGGTCTTGGAAAGCATTAACTATGTCCTGTATTGTCGTAACACGCTCTGCGGAGCAAAGTCAGAAAAGCTTATTGAGCACTTTGCATCTTCTTTGAAGATTAAAGGACTTGGGCCAGCAACTATTCGTAAACTAGATATACAAGAATTAGAAGAAATCTATTCATTTGAGCTAGAAGAGATGATTGTTGCCCTTGGTTCTGAGCGACTTGCTGTAAAGTTATTTGATGAATTGGAACGCTCTAAGAGTGCTCCCCTAAACGTGCTATTACCAGCTTTTAGTATTCCTCTTATCGGGAAAACCGCTGCACAAAAACTAGCCTCAGTCTGCGATTCTATTGATGATATAGACTATGATACTTGTCGTGCTGCGGGTCTTGGTGAGAAGTCTACAGCCTCTCTTTTAGATTGGCTTAATTTGGAGTATCCTTTAGTAAGTATGCTTCCATTTGACTTTAAGTTTGTAAAACCACAAAACACCTCGGTGATTAAGGGTATCGTGTGTATAACAGGTAAATTATCTAGTTATAAAACGAAAGCTCTCGCCCACCAAGCCCTTCAAGAGCTTGGTTACGAGGTCAAGACTAGCCTGACAAAGGACGTCACTATTCTGGTAAATGAGAGCGGTATTGAATCCGCAAAAACTAAACAAGCCAGAGATGCTGGCGTAACTATTGTAACCAACCTTTTAGACTTAACTGGAGAATAAATATGTCCTTACCAAAGTGGACTGAAGAGCGTACAGCTCAACTTACTAATTTTGTCGGTGGCGAAAGCCCCGTTTCTCAAGCTACTGTTGCTCAGGCAGCAGAACAACTTGAAACCTCTACTCGTTCTATTTCTAGCAAACTGCGAAAAATGGGTCACGATGTAGAATTAGCCTCTGCAGGCGCATCTCGTGCATTTAGCGATGCTCAAGAAGCTACCCTCGCTGCTTTTGTCACTGACAACAGCGGTGAATACACTTATGCTGAAATTGCTGGCCATTTCGAAGATGGTGCTTTCTCTCCTAAGTCTATTCAAGGCAAAATCCTGTCAATGGAATTGACCGAGCACGTTAAGCCTGCTCCTAAAGTAGAAAGTGTTCGCACTTACTCTGCTGAAGAAGAAGCCACTTTCGTATCTATGGTACGTAATGGTGAATTCGTAGAAGCAATCGCTGCCGCTATGGGTCGTTCAGTCAATTCAGTACGTGGTAAGGCTCTGAGCCTGTTGCGCGCTGGCGAGATTGATGCTATTCCACGTCAGGAAACTACTAAGTCAGCTACCAAAGAAGATCCTTTGGCTGGCCTCGATAACGTAGGCGGCATGACTGTTGAAGCAATTGCTGAAGCAATTGGTAAAACTGCTCGTGGCGTTAAAACTATGCTTACTCGCCGTGGTATCAGCGCAGCTGACTACGATGGTGCAGCTAAGAGTGCTAAAGCTGCTGGTTAATTCCATCAGTTAAAGTACAAACCAACAGCCGTTGGGTTATGCTCAACGGCTGTTTCATATCGAATTTGGGAGAATTACGATTAACATAGCAAGTGCGTTAATTAATAAAGTGTTAGCACTTCAGGACTTTCAGACCTGGAGCGTTACTCATAAGCATTATTTGCCTACTGAGTATCACACACTTTATAACATAATTAGCAAGCACTGCGAAAAGTTTCACGTAATGCCCACATTCGATGATCTCAAGCTTGAGATTCGTGATTCAGGTACACGAGAAAAGTTATATGCTGTTGAAAGTGTCGTTGTCGATGCCGATGCAGCTATGCTTCTTCAGTACCTGAAAAATGAATACACTCAAAAAGAGATTCTCAGCTCGCTCGAAGATTATATTGACAACAGTGTAGCTTTTGAAGATGCACAAGAGTCAGTAGATCACCTACATCAAATTGTCCTCGACATTGAGAATAAGGTAGATCTTGAAGATCCGCAAGAAAGTATGCAACATATTGACTTGTTCGAGCCAGAAGAGGAATTAGAGAAATACGTCCCGCTCGGATTGAATGCCGAGTACGACCTCTCCACCCAGTTCTCTCCCAGAGACTTAGTGATGGTAGGAGGTAAGAGGGGTGCGGGTAAGTCCGTAATCTGTGCTAATATTGCACAAAATGTATTTGCTAGTGGTAAATCTGCTATTTATTTCACCATTGAGATGGATAGCAGAAATATCCTACAGAGATGCTGCTCTATCGCAACTGGAGTTCCATTTAATCGCCTTCGTACTAAGAATCTTAGTCTTGGCGAGTGGGAGAAAGTTGCAGGTTGGTGGGCTTCTAGATTTAAAGAGGGTCAAGAGCGTTTAAAGGAATATAAAAAAGACCGCGACTTTGCTAAGTTTCATTATAATTTAAAGAATAACTGTGAGCTTCTCCCGACTCAACAGTTAGATGTTATTTATGATCCGTCACTTACATTGTCTAAGATTCGTGCCGAACTGGATAAGAAGGTAAAAGCATTGAATGTTGGAGTAATCGTAGTTGATTATATAAACCAAGTAAAACGCTCAAATCTACCTTCTAGAACTGGAGGTCAATATGACTGGACAGAGCAGATTGAAGTAAGTAAAGCATTGAAGTCTATGGCACAAGAATATGACTGTACTGTTTTCTCACCATATCAAACAGATGCAAGTGGTGAAGCACGTTTCGCAAAGGGTATCTTGGATGCGGCAGATGCAGCATTCACTTTAGAGACTTGGGATCACGAGGATAATTGTATTACCCTCAACTGTGTGAAAATGCGTAACGGAGCTATGACCTCATTTACGTCAGTAGTAGATTGGGAAAGCCTAAAGATTGGGCCAGAGTCCGCTCTTACGCCCAAGGAGAGGGAAGATTCCTCAGCTAAAACTGGCGAAAGCATTGATGATATTTAAAAAAAGTTCTTGACTTCCCTCCTCTATTTTAGTATAATATAGTTTCTAAAGTAGAGGAGGTTTTTTTATGGCAATTCAATTCGGCAGTTTGCGTCATTCCCCTTCAGGAAGAAAGCGAAAGCCGCTTCCAAAGTCTAAAGGGTATACCCCTAAATTCGAGCCGCTACAAGAAAGTACGGCGTATCGAAGAGATACTAAAGAGTATAAGTCAGTAGCAGATACCAAAGTAGTAGAGCAAATAGTAGACACATCTTATAGAGCAGAGGTTTCTGCAAAGTATACACTAGCCCCCGCGTACAATAAGGGAGCTTACCAAGTTATTAGTAGAGATAATGTAAAGGATATAGGCAGATAGTGAACGTAGAAGAACTACTGAAGTCTAGAGATGTATATTTTATTCCTAAAGGTGGAGACTATTTAGTTTCGTGCCTTAATCCAGAACACCCAGACCGAAATCCTAGTATGCGTATAGACCGCATAACAGGTATATTTCAGTGCTTTTCTTGCGAATTCAA
>OCVR010003147.1_pt1 | contig 11871 bp, 10 predicted proteins | sample 1539091 | NCBI WGS metagenome assembly OCVR01 (sample SAMEA3355530, study PRJEB22509) | marine metagenome | biome: marine; feature: coastal ocean; material: water | place: USA | collected 2010-08-07 | depth 16 m | reverse complement strand
GGCTCAGCACTTTCGAATGGAGGGACAGCAAAAATTTGCAGATCGTCAGCAGAACGACAAAGTTCGCAAGAAGATTCACTGCGTGTAAAAAGAGCAGACTTAATTGTCATCGGATTAGATTGCTTTTACCTGATAGAGAGGTCAATAGTATAACCGGTGACACAGGTCTGCTGTATAGGGAGTTACAATGAATAGTAGGTCTACCTAAATGAGCTGGTAAGAAAATCTGCTGCAGCCCATCCAGAAATCACGGCACCTTCGACACGAGGCCCCGCAAAGGCATCGCCTGCTAGAACCAAAGTTGGCAGTTCAGTTGCCTCGCTAGCTACCATGCAGGGGCTTGGGTCAACGACCACTGGTTTGCTATAGCGCCAACCGTGCACTTCAAAATCAACGACGTTAGCTCCTAAATAAGGCTTGGCGGCGTTAATCAGTTGTTGAGCAATTTTATCTCGCTTATGGCCAAAGTGTTTGTGACTAAAATCACCACTACCATGAATGGTTACCGATGGAATGACAGAAACTCCTTTTTGTAAGTTATCGCTGATCCATGCGATTGGGCCCTTATCAAATGCTAGAGCACCTGGTGGATCGATAAAACTAGGTTGGTCTAGAATTGCCATAACGGCAATACAGCTTTCATAATTAATACGCTCCAGCCTAGCTTGATTCGAGGCTGTCAATTTGAGATCACTGCTGGCTAGTAAATCCAGGGTTTGTGGTACCGGTGATGTAATTAAGAGGGCTTTTGCATTTATCCTGCGACCATTATCCAGCTCCACTACCCAATTATCATGGTCAATAGCAACAGACAACGCCTTAGTCTCTTTTTGAATATTTAGGCCTACTGCAAGGTGCTTAGCGATTGCAGTCATCGTAGGCACTCCGCGATAGCGAGCATGGCTGTTAGGTTGACCGGGGAAACTGCTGTACCACTCCTCAGCGACTCCCGCACTTAACCATTGTTTCACTTGAGCCACAAACCGTGGATCACGAGTGGTCATAAACTGAGCACCATGATCAAAGCTGGCATCCCCTATCCTGCGCCCAGCTAAACGACCGCCGATACCTCTACCCTTGTCAACAATCGTCATATCAACATCAAGTTTGTTAAGTTTTGAAGCAGCACTTAATCCGGCAAGACCTGCGCCAATAATCAAAATATCTGTGTGTTGCGTGTTTGTGGGCATAGTTAGCATCTTATTTTGATTTACGTCGAGCTTCAGTTTTACAGCGCTGGGAACAAAACCGAACCTCTTCCCAACTCCGGGCCCATTTTTTCCGCCAGGTAAAGGGAAGTCTGCAGTTTAGGCAATGTTTTTTGGGTAAGTCACCCTTTTTACGCATAGTGGGCATCCTTGGACTTAGGCCGCTGCTAAGGCGGTCCCTGCCAAGGTAATACGATGCATTAGCCTAGCTTGGCCCTGGTAGTCATTGTTTGCTTGATGCCAGGTACAACGATTATCCCAAAAAGTTACTGAGCCGGGACACCAGTTAAAGCTGCAAGTGAATTGAGTTTGAGTCACATGGGCATATAACTCATCGAGAAGATTCCGGCTTTCAGCAAAGTCCCATCCTTCAAATTGAATAGTATGCCCCGGGTTCACATAGAGTACTTTGCGGCCACTTTCTGGATGCATAATGACTACTGGGTGAGTGGCATCACCCACGCGATCCATACCCCCAAGATGCTCAGCTAAGTCGGTCATTCGATAAAGACCATTTTCTCCATAGAGGTGCTTGTTTGAATGGACCGCGCGTAAATTCTCTATGCGTGATTTGATCTGTGGAGAGAGCGCATCATAAGCATTGGCGAGATTGGCAAACTGGGTATCGCCTCCTGTTTCTGGAAGTTTGCGGGCTACGAGTATAGACCCCATAGCTGGAATATCATCATAGGAGTGGTCTGTATGCCAACCACCACCAATATTGGTCTGTTGTTCTTTTTCTTTTCGAACTTCAGCAATCTCTGGGAACTGTTCGGTAGCTCTAAAAAATTTATTCACCACAATACTGCCAAAACGCTGTGCAAATTGTAGATGGTCTTGAGGAGAAAAATCTTGATCGCGGAAAAACAAAAGCCCGTGCTTTGCAAATATTGTTCGGAGATCTGCCAACTGAGTAACACTAAGGTCAGCAAGCTGAATGTCACTGATCAGCGCTCCACATCCTTCTGAATACTGCGTCACTTTCATTGCAGCACTCTCATCTATAACAGCTCGTTGAGCTTTTTTAGCAATATTTGATTTACCTGTTGAGGATTGGCTTGCCCCTTGGACGCTTTCATTATTTGACCCATAAAGCCACCGAGTTTCTTTTTTCGTTTACCTTCATCACTGTTTACAAAGTCTTCAACCATCGCGGGATTGGCCTCTAAAACATCAGTCACTATTTCTTCGAGAGCACCACTATCAGAGACTTGTTTGAGACCTTTGATCTCAATAATTTCATCAGCACTACCTTCGCCTTGCCAGATAGCATCAAACACCTGTTTAGCCATTTTGTTAGAAATACTGTTGTCAGCAACACGAGCAACGAGGCCGGCCAGTTGTTCAGCTGATACAGGAGAATTGATGAAGGTAAGATTTTCATTATTTAAACGAGCAGTAAGCTCTCCGATCATCCAGTTGGCGGTTAACTTAGGATTGTTTGAGCGGGCAGTGGATGATTCAAAAAATACTGACATAGTTGAATCGCTTGCTAATATATTTGCATCATAGGCTGATAGTGAGTACTCATGGATAAAGCGTTCCACGCGAGCATCAGGCAATTCAGGCAGAGACCGGCGCAACTCATCAATAGTCTCATCTGTAACAATAACGGGTAGCAAATCAGGACAGGGAAAATAACGATAGTCATTAGCTTCTTCCTTGCTACGCATTGATTTGGCGACCTTGGTATCGCCATTATAGAGACGCGTCTCTTGGATAACGGTTCCTCCATCTTCTATCAAATCGATCTGTCGCTCTACTTCACGTTCGATAGCCTCTTCCATGAATTTAAACGAGTTAAGATTTTTAGTTTCAGTGCGTGTGCCCAAAGTAGAACTTCCTGTAGGTCGTACCGAAACATTAACATCAAAACGCATACTACCTTGACTCATCTCTCCATCACAGATACCAATGGAGGTGACAATGCTATGCAGCTTTTTCGCAAAGGCTACGGCCTCTTCAGCACTGCGCATGTCAGGTTCAGAAACAATTTCGATCAGCGGAGTGCCTGCCCTATTCAGGTCGACACCTGATACACCATGAGGTAAATCTCCCTCATGAGTTGACTTCCCAGCATCTTCTTCAAGATGAGCATGATGGATACGGATTGCTTTATTGGTTCCATCTTCAAGCTGGATTACAACTGAACCACGTCCAACAACAGGTTTCTCTAACTGTGTTGTCTGATAGCCTTTGGGAAGATCGGGATAGAAATAATTTTTCCTTTCGAAAACAGATTCTTGCTCAATTTCAGCATCTATCGCCAAGCCAAACATCACTGCATAGTGAACAGCCTGCTTATTAAGGACAGGCAAAGTGCCTGGCATTGCTAAGTCAACAGCACAGGCTTGGCTATTTGGTTCGGCACCAAAGGAGGTGCTTGCTCCTGAGAAAATTTTTGTCTTAGTAGCAAGTTGAACATGTATTTCAAGACCAATGACAGTTTCCCAGTTCATCAGAGACCCTCCGGAGCTTGGGTATGCCAATCGGTTATTTGCTGAAACTGATGTGCGGCGTTTAGTATGCGCGATTCATCGAAGTAATTACCGATGATTTGTAACCCAACAGGCTTTCCTTCGACCATACCACAGGGAACCGACATTCCAGGTAAGCCCGCAAGATTGGTAGCAATGGTGTAGATATCTTCCAAATACATTGCCACTGGATCATCACCCTTGGCGCCGAACTTGAACGCGGGTGATGGACAGGTGGGGCCCATTATTAAATCTACTGATTTAAAAGCCTCTGAAAAATCTTGCTGAATGAGCTGTCTAACCTGCTGAGCCTTACCGTAATAAGCATCATAATATCCTGCGGATAGGCAATAGGTTCCAATTAGAATACGTCTTTGAACTTCTTCACCGAAGCCCTCTGACCGAGTTCGACAGTACAGGTCCTGCAGGTCTTTTGGATTCTCACAACGATAGCCATATTTTACGCCATCAAATCTCGACAAATTGGCAGAGGCCTCTGCCGGCGCAATAACATAATACGCAGGTACAGACAGACTGGAATTTGGCAAGCTTATATCGACTAACTCGGCACCTTCAGACTCTAGCTGCGCAAGGGCTGTTCTAACGGCGTCTTTAGTGCCCGGATGGAGACCCTCTGAGAAGTATTCTTTGGGAATCCCTATCTTTAGGCCTTTGATTGAATCTCTTAAAGAAGAGCTGTAATCAGGAACATCTTTTTCTACAGATGTTGAGTCTTTTTCATCGAAACTCGCCATACAATTAAGCAATATTGCACAGTCTTCCGCTGTACGCGCCATCGGGCCTGCTTGATCCAAACTTGATGCAAAGGCAATCATGCCCCAACGAGACACACGTCCGTAGGTTGGCTTCAGCCCGCTAATCCCACAAAGAGCCGCTGGTTGACGAATTGAACCACCAGTATCAGTAGCAGTAGCCCCAGGGGCAAGTCTCGCAGCAATGGCCGCTGCAGAGCCTCCGGAAGAGCCTCCTGGTACAGAATCTGTGGCCCAAGGGTTCTTTACTGGGCCATAAAAACTCGTTTCATTTGACGAGCCCATGGCAAATTCATCCATATTGGTTTTACCCAGCATGACTGCGCCAGCCTGCTCAAAATTTTCCACCACCGTTGCATTATATGGAGGCACAAAATTATCTAACATTTTTGATCCACAGCTCGTTCTTACGTCACTTGTGCAAAAAATATCTTTATGGAGAAGTGGTATTCCGCACATAGGGTGCGCTTTTCCTTGTGCAAGCTGTTCATCAGCCAAAGCTGCCGCTTTGAGAGCTTGGGCAGCAGTTACCGTAATCACGGCATTAAATTGATCATTTATTTGGCGAATACGTTCAAGAAAGTGTTGGGTTAGTTCAACACTCGAAAATTCTTTGTTTTGTAGCCCTTTGATGAGCTCGGAGATAGTTAGATTGTGCATTATTTATCCGGTTACTCTATCATTTTAGGAACGCTAAACAGTCCGTTATGTATTTCAGGGGCGATAGACTGGAATTCCTCACGACGATTCTCTTCGGTAACTTCATCACTACGCAATCGTTGAGATGAATGAAACGGACGAGAGGCCTTTACCACAGATTCACAGTTTGCAGTTTGGAGCTGGTCCACCAAATCTAAAACACTGCTGAGCCGATCCGTTACATCGGTTATTGTTTTTTCGTCAATCGAAAGTCGCGATAATGTCGCCAACTTTTCAATTTCTTCTCGTTTAATGGTCATTCTTTGGCCTATCTTTTAGGATATTTTCGTCGAGTTTGGTTAGGAACGCTAAATTCCCCCTTACCAAGGTGGCTAAGGTACCATAAATGGCGCAGTTTGGTTACTCAGATCACTTCTCAGAAGGCATAAAACTCAGTGCTTCAGGGAAATTTACGTTAATTCTCAATAGATGTAGGAAGTTTGCCTCAAGATCAGCTAGAATCGACTACTAAATGTAGTTTTTAGCAGTTTTTAAACTGATACCCGTTAATTTTAAAACATCGTTGTCACTTGGCTTTGGTAATGATGGTTGTAACTTAGGAAGCTTTGCAGATGCTCAAAAGAATTCGTGGTATGTTTTCCAGCGATTTATCGATCGATTTAGGTACAGCAAATACGCTTATTTACGTTCGTGAGAAAGGCATTGTTCTCAATGAACCTTCAGTTGTTGCAATTCGACAACAAATGGGACAAAAGATTGTCGATGCTGTGGGCGTTGATGCTAAAAGAATGCTGGGCAGGACTCCTGGCGATATTACCGCGATCCGTCCACTCAAAGATGGGGTTATTGCTGATTTCCAAGTGACGGAAAAAATGCTTTTGCATTTCATTAAAAAAGTTCATGACACAAGTTTTTTTCCTCCAAGCCCAAGAGTCCTCATCTGTGTTCCTTGTATGGCGACAGAGGTTGAGCGTAGGGCAATTAAAGAAGCTGCCTATCATGCTGGCGCCAGAGAAGTACATTTAATTGATGAGCCTATGGCTGCTGCTATAGGGGCTGGGCTACCAGTGGAAGAGGCGGTAGGCTCTATGGTAGTAGATGTTGGTGGAGGGACAACCGAAATTGCTATTCTTTCCCTTAGTGGAGTGGTTTATGCCGATTCAGTTCGTATAGGAGGCGATAGGTTTGATGAGGCTATCGTTAATTTTGTACGGCGAGAATATGGTAGTGTCATTGGGGATACTACCGCTGAGCGAATTAAGATGGAAATTGGCGGTGCCTATTTAGCAAAAGAGGTTCGTGAAATTGAAGTAAGAGGACGCAACCTTGCAGAAGGTATTCCAAAACGTTTTTCATTGACTAGTGATGAGATTCTCGGTGCGCTTCAGGAACCTTTGGTGGGAATTGTTCAGGCGGTCAAGCGTGTTCTGGAACAGTCACCGCCGGAGTTGGCCTCTGATATTGCTGAAGCTGGAATCGTACTAACAGGCGGTGGCGCGCTACTCAAAGACCTTGATAAGCTTCTTGCCCACGAAACAGGATTACCTGTCATTGTTGCAGAAGAGCCGTTAACTTGCGTCGCCCGCGGTGGTGGTGAATTTCTCGACATGATGGACAACCGCAAGCTCAACAAGCTAGCTTTTTAGAGGGTTTGTCGGGTAGCTCAGAGTTCTATTACTACTGATTTATCGGGAGCACTATCATTAGCAAAGTTTTCGCTAAACCATCTTCGATCGTTCGTAGGATTCTTTTAATTATTGCTTTGGCAGTTGGAATGATGGGCATTCACACCTATACCGATTGGCTGAAACCTGTCGAAAGATTTTCAGATAAAGCGTTAGTTCCACTGCATTGGTTAGCTAATATTCCATCCCAATTGAACGCCTGGGGTGAGTTAATCTTATCCGATCGCTCTGATTTAGAGTCAGAAAATACACGCTTAAATCAAGAAAACTTAATTCATCGAGGACAATTGCAAAGGATGGCAGAGCTTGCGGCTGAAAATCTTCGCCTCCGTCTTTTGCTCAATGCCACAGAGCTCTTAATGGATAGTGTTCTAGTGACCGAGGTTATCGGTGTTTCTCCAAGCCCAAAAAGTCACACGCTCATTGTTGATAGAGGGATTGAAGATAATGTTTATGTTGGCCAACCTATCTTGGATGCCGAAGGGTTGATGGGCCAAATAACAGCAGTTTTTGAAAGTCACAGTACTGCCTTATTGATAACCGATAGCACACATGCGATTCCTGTTCAGGTACTACGTAATGGTATGCGCTCGATTGCGGAGGGAACCTCAGATTACAATAGGATGAGACTTCGGTTTATTTCTTCGACTGCCGATATCAAGAAAGGTGATCAACTTGTGAGTTCAGGTTTGGGTGGACGTTTTCCGTCAGGATATCCCGTGGGGCGCGTCATTGGAATTAAGCGAAATCCAGGGGCCAACTTTATTGATGTGGAGGTGGAGCCGGCTGCTGAAATGGACCGGAGCAAATATCTTTTATTAGTGTTTACCTCAAAAGACGGCACAACAATAGGGAATTCTCAGTGATCCGATTAGGACCGGGCATGGGCGTTATTATCTCGATTGCCATGGCAGTGGTTTTACAACTCATTCCAGTCTCTGGTTATTTCCTGCTTTGGAAGCCTAACTTTTTGCTATTAGTGGCGGTTGGATGGGTTATTTTTCAGCCTAGCCAATGGGGAGTGGGTTTTGCTGCCGCAGTAGGACTATTAGCAGATATCATATTCCGATCTCCTATCGGACTGCATGTCTTAACCTTCTCGATTATTGCCGCGATTCCACTCTTTCTTAGCGGGTGGCTAGTATATTTTTCCTTGATTCATCGATGTGTATTTATTTTCTTACTAACAATTTTGGCTGAAATTTTGAGAAATATGGTATTTTCAATGTGGGAAATTCCTACTGACTATAGCTATATACCGATGGCAGCTCTCGTCTCGGTTTTGGTGTGGCCTTTAATTGATTGGTTTTTAAAAAATGTTAACTATAAACGAAACTGATTCCCCAGATGATGGCCAGAATTACGACCTTGTCCTAGCTTCTGGCTCGCCAAGGCGTAGCGATATATTGAGCCAGATTGGTGTCAGATATATTGTTGTAGTCCCCGAAATAGATGAAAGTCCGCGAGTGGGTGAGTCAGGACTTGAGTATGTCTCTCGCCTGGCTTTTGAAAAGGCTAATAAAGTATGCCAGTTAGAAATCTCCGACAGGCCGGCTCTTGGTGCTGATACTATTCTTGTGTGCGATGGACAATTGTTTGGTAAACCCAGTGACTTTGATGCGTTCAGAGAAATGATTACATCATTATCTGGCCGCAAACACAGTGTACTATCGGCAGTAGCAATGAGTAATAGGAGTAATAGTGGCGTTTTGGTGTCTGAAACTTCCGTAACTTTCAGGGCTATTTCGGACCAAGAAATTCTCTCTTATTGGCAAACGGGCGAGCCAAAAGATAAAGCAGGTGGCTACGCCATTCAAGGATACGGTTCAATTTTTGTCAAAGAAATCCTAGGAAGTTATAGCGGTGTTGTGGGTTTGCCAATTGTAGAAACTTGCTCTTTGCTTAATAGATTTGATGTGCCTATTTGGCAAGATCTCCAGAGCCCCCCACTTTAAATGGCTACAGATATGAATTATGAACTTCTTATTAACTGTATTCCAGGTGAGCTACGCGTTGCTTTGCTAGAGGAGAATATCGTTCAAGAAGTTCATATTGAGCGTGAGGATGAATCAAGTATCGTGGGCAATATTTACTTAGCCAAAGTTGTTAGGGTAATGCCTGGGTTGCAAGCAGCATTCATTGATTTTGGTGCAAGTCGTACTGGGTTTTTACATGTCGATGATGTAAATCCGATACCTCAGACGCGAAAGAGTAAAACTGGCGCAGATAATGGAATTGAAATTAGACACCTGCTGCATGATGGCCAATCAATTATCGTTCAGGTTGTCAAAGAGCCGATAGGAGATAAAGGGGCTAGACTAACTGCTCAAGTTTCAATAGCTTCAAGGTATCTGGTTTTCATGCCCGGGCGTGAGGGCATAAAGATATCTCGTCTAATTAAAGCGAAAGAGGAGAGGGAGCGTCTTGAAGAGGGTTTAATTTCTATTTTGAGAGAGTGTTACACCGACGATGACACTAATCAGGGTAGTTATATTGTCCGATCTGCTGGTCAAGACTGTGATCTTAAGGATTTAAAGTCAGATGCTCAGTTCTTACAGCTTCTGTGGTCGTCATTGCAAGGTAAAAAGGCTCGCGCTCAAACACCGGCCTGTCTTCATCAAGAGCTTTCTGTTGAGCAACGGTTAATTAGAGATATAGACCGTACTCGCTTAAAAAGTATAACCGTAGATAACCATGAGACCGTTTCTGACTTGCACGAATACTGTGAATTAATCCAGCCAGGGCTTGAGGATTTTCTGATCTATTATGGGGATGAAGAGCCGCTGTTCCGCAAATACAAAATTGATGAAGAAATAGACGCAGCATTGCACCGAAAAGTTGATCTTGCGGGCGGTGGATACATTGTTATTGATCAAACGGAGGCTCTCGTTGCTATAGATGTTAATACAGGAGCTAGCACAGGTCGCGGTGATCCAGAACAAACTGTTTATGAGACGAATTGTCAGGCTGCAAAAACCATAGCTCGGCAATTAAGGCTTCGCAACCTGTCCGGTATTATCGTTATAGATTTTATTGATATGAATAAAACAAAAAACCAGAATTCAGTGTTAGAAATTTTAAAACGCGCTATGAGTAGTGACCGGATTGAAAACTATGTTTCAAAATTTACAGAACTTGGACTTGTGCAGATCAGTCGACAAAGAACCTATAAATCCCTACAGCATGTATTAAATGATGATTGTTCTGGCTGTGCTGGTCGAGGAGCGATAAAATCCGTAGAGACCGTTAGCTATGAAATTTGGAGAGAGCTTTGGCGAGTCTCCAAAATTTATCAAGCTAAAAATCTAAAAATACAGGCAGCTTCTGAGGTGATCGAGTATTTATCGATGACCAACAGATCTGTTTTAGAGGATTTTGAGAAATCCAGAAAATGCTTAGTTCACCTCTCATTAGAGTCATCGTTTGTTAGAGAGAAATTTAATATTATCCCGGTTTGAGACCGCAAAATGACTGATAAATTAGTAATCACTAAGGCTTCTTGGGCTCGCTGGCTTCTTGTCACTGGTGTGTCTCTGATTATTGGCGTTGTGATTCTTGTCTTGGTTGGTAGGCAAACTATTAGTCAAGTGGATAGTTTGCGTCCAGATATTGAAAAATTGCTTTCAGATAATATTGGATTGGAAGTCTCTCTTGGTCAATTAAGTGGCGAGTGGCCGAGGCTAGTGCCCATATTGGAAGTAGCTAGTGTGGCCATTATTGATACTGACCAAAGCCCTTCGCTGGTGTTAGACAAAATTCGAGCAGAACTGGATCTATTTAGAAGCCTTCGGCATACCAATGCGGTATGGAGAGAGTTAGTTATTGATGATCTATCGATAACAATGGTGGAAGACTCTGCAGGGCGTTGGAGTTTGAAAGGCTTTACAGGAGGGGCTGAAACAGACTTGGGTGAGCTTTTAAAACCCTTTATGCACAGTAGGTTGATTCATTTAGAGAACATTCATATTGACCTTCAATCATTCTCAGGTGAATCAACTAGTATTAAAGGGGCATCGGTCAAAGTTGAGAACGACGACGAGTTCCATCGTAGTGAAATGTCGGTTTACTTCTCAGAACAGGATGTTCCCGCCCTTTTTGTTTTAGAGGGATATGGAGATCCGTCAGATCTTGACTCATATAACGCCCAAGGTTATCTAAAGATTCAGAACTTTGATATATCAGCGCCGCTGGTAGAGTTGGGGAAATCTTTAATGCCAGGTTCATTTAGTGAGCTTAAGCAATTTAAAGCTGGAGCAAATAGTGAAATCTGGTTAGATATAAGCCAAGGCGGAAGAATAGATATTGAGGGGACCATGTCAGTCTCTGAAGTGTCCTTGGATTGGTTGGCTGATGTGCCGCCTATTACTAATATGAGTTCAGATATTATTGGTTGGTATATCCCAGGGTCAAGTTGGGGGTTTCGTTTTCAGAGTCTTGATTTTGATTGGTCTAATACACAAATAGAGCCACTAGATGTTGTCTTCAGTGAGAGGCTGGGCTCTCAGTGGGAGGATTTTGATGTTTCGATTAATCATTTGAATCTAAATCTGCTGTCTGACTTGCTCGAGAAAACCGATGCTTTGACAGATAGCGTTTTAACAACCGTTGATAAGCTTCGGCCTAGAGGGGAGCTGAGTGTTCTAACCTTTGGGCACAATAAAGCTGGGTACTTTGCCTCAGCTAACTTAGAAAATATCAACGTTTCTCCTTTTAAAGGGGCACCCGGGATTAAAGGCGTTAATGGATACCTAGAAATAGAGGGCACAAAAGCGCTTTTCCATATCGAAGATAATGATGGATTTCAGCTATTTTTCCCGAAGGTGTACAAGGACTACTTGCCAGTTGAGAAGGCGGTGGGAACCGTTCACGCTCAATTTAACGGCCCCGATAAAAATTTGATCATTAGAAGTTCTAATATTACTGCTCAAGTCGAAGCAGGTAATGCTGATTTTCTATTTTCGGTGGAGCGCAATAAAAACACATCCATACCTGAAGTTGCTCTGATGATTGGCGCGTCCGATATTAATGCTGCTTATTTTAATGAATACTTGCCCTATAAATTGTCACC